>Ga0207869_1000643_pt1 | contig 25013 bp, 22 predicted proteins | sample HigsolmetaAR205D_FD_184837 | JGI IMG/M metagenome (GOLD analysis project Ga0207869, IMG submission 184837) | Ionic liquid and high solid enriched microbial communities from the Joint BioEnergy Institute, USA - AR20-5-D (SPAdes) (version 2) ...
CTCTCGATTGTTTTCAAGTTACAATAAAGCTCGAAGGACGTAAGGTAAATAAGTTTCAGAACAGAATTGTTACCTGCGATTTCATAATGTCTTTCCTGATAAGGATTAGGAATGGCTTCACTCGATTTCAAATTGTCCGTTATTAGCTCGATGTTCCTCAATGGCGCGGACACCCGACCGGACACCCGACAACCTGAGCTACGTGCCGCGTCTGTCCGCGGACAGCTTCGTTACTGGCTGCGAGCGTTTCTTGGGATACAGGTTGCTTCGCCAAAGGAGATTTGGCAGCGCGAAAGCGCCATCCTCGGCTCAACCGAATTCGGTTCGCGGATTAGCGTGCGGCTGTTTGGCTCGCCTGAAGTTGACAGATATCCGATGCTTCCCCATCGAGAAGGGACACGGGAGCACGTATCGCCAGGTTGGGCAATTAAACCCGGCAAGACATTTACTCTGCAAATTGCAACCCGGCTTGGCATTGACGTTCCTGATGATCTGCTGTCCGCCTTGCAACTGTGGTCACTGCTGGGCGGTTTGGGGAAGCGCTCGCGACGGATGATGGGCGCGATTGAGATCAGGTCGGATCATCCTGGCTGGTATCGTCCGCCACAAACACCGCAGGAACTGAAAGAAGCGATCCTTAGTGTGCTGTCAAGAGCGTCAATTTCGTCGCATGCTGTCGGCGATATACCGGGCTTTCCGAGCCTGCATCCTGACCATAGCTGGATCGTGATCGGCCATGCCTGTCATGATCCGAAAGAGGCAAATCAGGAATTTTTCCGCCAGCTTCTGCGTACCGGGCGCTTTCGCCTACAGCAGGATGCCTTTGGTTATACAAAAGGCGGCCGGCGACGGGCATCGCCGGTCATTGCGCAGATACGTAGGGTTAAGGACGAATACTATCCCGTGATTACTGCATTTCGTTCGAAACCACTGGAACAGAAACATGCAGATGTCCTGCGAGAGTTTATGAAAGAAGTCACACGCTATTACGGCGGTATCCACGTTTGGGGAGGCTGGTAATATGACCACGCGCCTCTTTCTCTTTCAAATCGGGCCGGTGCAGGCTTTCATCGCTCAGGCACGGCGCACGCAGGACTTGTTCCTTGGCAGTCACATACTGAGCAAACTGGCATCGGCGGGGATGCTGGCGGCCAGCCGATCTACCGGTTTTGAACCGCTCTTTCCACTGGTTCAGAATGACCAGGTCCTGGGCGGCGCGCCGCACCGTTTCTCCTTCCTTAGTGCCGATGATCCCCACGAAATTGCAGCTACGGTGCGCCAGGCTATCGAGACACGCTGGCTGGATAGCTTTGCTACGCCGGTTTATGAGCTGGTACAGCGCGCCGTCGGAGGTGGCGACTGGCAGGAAGTCTTTAAGCGTCAGGCCACAGGTTGGCTCGAGTTCTACTGGGCGGCCGTGGATTATGACGCAGGCAATCATGGTGCATCGTTTCGCAGAGTCAGTACGGCGCTAGCGCAGCGTAAGTACGCACGTACGTACCATGTGGTGGAAGAGGCCGGAATCAAATGTACGCTGACCGGCACGCAAGCGGCGCTTGATCTGAACTGGGATCGTCTTCGTAAGGAGATTGGCGATAAGGAAGGCAAGGTACTACGCGACAACGAGCGGCTCGGCACGCTGGCCCTCATCAAGCGTCTGGCAGCTATTGCCCATTCGATAACCGATAACGATCTTGCGGACTTTGAGGGTTTTCCCAGCACCAACGAAATTGCTGCCGATCAATGGGGAGTGCGGGATAGCGGCGGCATTGGCAAAGAGGTAACCGGCTATCTGGCTGTATTACACATGGATGGCGACCAGATGGGCCAGCGCCTGAGCGGGCTGCGTGACCTAAAAGATCACCAGAAGTTTTCACGAGATCTGGCAGCTTACGCGGCGGAAGGCGCACCGATCACGGTTGAACATTTCGGCGGCGAGCTGGGGCGACTGGTGTATTCCGGCGGCGATGACGTACTGGCGCTGCTGCCACTGAAGCACGTCCTACGCTGTGCCGATGAGCTGCGCCAGTTGTTTTCCAGGATGACGGAATGTACAGCCAGTGCGGGTATCGCTATCACGCCGGCCAATCTGCCACTCGACCGGGCGTTGGAACTAGCGCGTGAGGCGGAAGAACAGGCCAAAGAGCAATATGGACGCAATGCAGTCGTCGTTGTCGAAGCGCATGGTAGCGGGCAGATGCGTCCTGCGGGTGGGAAATGGGACATCATCCCTTTTGTTAACCGGCTTCAGGAGCTATTCGAGCGAGGCACGCTGTCGGCCAAACTGGGCTATGACTTACAAATGGTTGACTACTACCTGTTTGGTGACTTGCGTGATGCGCGAATAGCGGAAGTCAAACGGCTGGTTGGACGGCGCACAGCGGAAGGCGTGACAGCCGATCAAAAACAGGCAATCGAAGCTATGACCGGGGAAATGATCGAGTTAGTTGAGAACAAGCGCGCGGTTCCTACATGGTCGGATATGGCGAACTGGGTTATTCTGGCGCGCTTTCTGGCGCAGGGGAGCAGGTCGTGAGCGGGCAATGGATATTCATCGAAGCAGCAGACGTGTGGCTGTTCCGCGATAACAAGCCCTTTACCGCGCAGCAGAATTTTGTCGCGCGCGGGCAGTTCCCGCCGACGCCGATGACGGTACAGGGGGCGATCCGCACACGCTTTTTAGAGCAGCGGCTTCAGCACGAGAAGCGTACATGGGACGACTATCGCCGGGGTAATGTGAGCGAGGACGTTATCGACCTGGTGGGGCTGCCGGCTGCAAATGGCCGCGTTGCCACAATGGGCCGATTGCGCGTAACTGGCCCGTTCGTAGCGCGCATGGTCGATAACAGGGGCGAACGCCTCTTTGCAGCGCCTGCCGACCTGCTCTCTTCGAATATTGAAGCGGAGGAATCGGAACGCTATGAACTGTTAAAGCCGGCAGGCGAGCCGGACTTTCACACCACTGTGCCGTTCGCAGGCTGGCAACCGCTATCTCGTGCTACTGGAGGCGACGAGAGCGGTAGGCGCTACAAGGAAGCCAGCGGCTGGCTTACCGAGGAGCAATTCAGACAATACCTCGATGGCAACGTGAGTGAGTTCACGAGCCTGATTAAGGATCAAGCTCTGTTTCAGACAGAAGATCGGGTTGGGCTTGGCATGGACTACAAGCGGCGCGCCAACGCAGAAAGCATGTTTTATCGCGCTGAATTTGTGCGCCCATGCGACGATGTTGGACTGCTCGTTCATGTCAACCAGCCAATCTTTGAGGATCAGTCAGGTTATCTCAATCTGGGCGGCGAATCGCGTTTTGGCTACTTCCGCATAGTCAACGCGCCGGAAGCTCTGCCGCAGACAGGTCGCGGGCGGGTCAAAATCGTCCTGCTCACGCCCGCTTATTTCAGCGGCGGCTGGCAACCGGAGAGCGGGGATTGGCGGACATGGGTAGGCGACGGCAGGCTGGTTTCGGTCGCTATTGCTAAGTCACAGGCGATTAGCGGTTGGGACATCGCCAATCACCGCCCGAAACCGCTGCGTCATTATGTCCCGGCGGGCAGCGTATTCTTTTTTGAGGACGCCGAACTGACCGGCGTTGCGTTCACAGAAACACCTCCTGACTCGCCCGATCATGGCGCAATGGGTTTTGGCGCGTTTGCAGCAGGCACCTGGTAATCGAGAGGTACATATCATCATGATCTCCACTACATTATTTATTTACACTGAAACATCGCTCCACGCTGGGGTTGGTAGCACGGTTTCTGTCATCGATCTGCCCATCCAGCGCGAGCGCACGACACAGTTTCCCATGGTACAGGGTAGTGGCATCAAGGGGGCGCTTCGCAGTCAGGTCAGCGATATCGAAGCGCGGGAGGCTTATATTGATGTAATCTTCGGTGGCGAAGAAGTTGACCCCCAGAATAACGGAAAAAAGATTAGCTTCGCCGGCGCAATCGCGGTTGGGGACGCGCGTGTGGTGTTGTTTCCGGTGCGTTCGCTGGCCGATGTGTTTGCCTACGTCACCTGCCCGGCTGTTCTGGCCCGCGTCAGGCGCGATGTCGTCGGCTTTCCCACACTGAGCGAGAAGCCGCTACCGGAAGCTGCGCTCGTCACGAAAAGCCGCAGATCGACCGTTACTGCGTCGGGGCGCGTCGTGTTAGAGGAGTTTAGCTTCGCTGCGAGCGAAAACGCGGTCGTCGATGAGATTGCCGCCTGGCTGGCCACCAACGCGCTACCGGCGGGCGAGGAATATGACTACTGGCGCGAGAAGCTCCAGACCAGTCTGGTCATCTTGCCCGATGATGCCTTCCGCGATTTCGTCCTGAATAGCACCGAGGTCGTCACTCGTGTGCGGCTGGATAGTTACACGAAAACGGTGATGCCTGGCGCTTTATGGACGCAGGAAATGTTGCCATCGGACACACTGCTAATGAGCGCAGTGGTCGCCCGCTCGCCACGCAGCCGATTGGTTAATGCGGACACTGGTGAACCGTTTACGCCGCAAGACGTCATCAACTGGATACATAGCGATATTATTCCCACCCGTATTCAACTTGGCGGTGACGAGACAACCGGCCAGGGCTTTGTCGCGCTGCGCTGGTATGGAGGGCGCTAATCATGACGGAGCAATATACACGGCAGCAAACACTCCAGCAACGACGCGCCGCTCATGCCTGGGCGTGTGTTGAGCAAGTTCCGGCCAGCATTCAGAAGAAATATGGCTCGCTGGTGCGTGGTTTGCCGGCGTTGGTGCAATCCGATGGGTTAGGCCAGACGCTGGCGTTCCTAAAGGCGAAGGCAGGCGGGAACGCAGATAAGGAGCACATGGTTGCTTATAACCATATCGCTGACTGGGTGAGCACGGAATTACAGGCCGATGGCGACCTGCTGACATGGTTGCTTGGAAGATCAACAGCGGATTATCGCCGCGCTACTGCCGAGGCATTGGCCTACCTGAACTGGCTCAAGCGCTTCGCCGAGGCAAAAGGCTGGCAGGAAGAAGGGCAGTAGACGATGGCCTACGGAACGTATCTCGTCCCGAGTGATACGGCCACCGTTCTTGGCCAGCACGTCAAAAACAGCCGCAACTTAGGGCTGACCCTGCAACGATATGTGCCTCAGGAGGCGATTGACGAAACGGATCGCCTGAACGATCGCGGACGGTCAATCGGTAAAGAGCGCAATTTCTGGCTACAGGACATCTGCCGGGAATTTAAGCCCGATACTGCCTTGATTGAGAGCACATACCGGCGCTGGCTGGCAATGACCGAAGGCGCAGCGCGGCTTACACTGGTCAGTCGTAGCCGCATGATTATCGGCCTGGGCGGTAAAGGCGCCTTGGAGCTTGGCATCACCCTGCACCCGGTGACCGGACTGCCCTACATTCCGGGCAGCGCTCTGAAAGGGCTGTGCCGCAATTACACGCTGTACTATATTGCCGCGGAGTCGGGCATTTCACTCGATCCCGCAGCGGTAAAAGACCCTTCGGAAGCTGCTCGTCAGCTTGATGAACAGCTTACTGCGACGGCGAATTATGGGCTGAACATTCATCCTGAGTACGCTGCGCTTTATCGGGCGCTATTCGGTAAGCAGGAGGAAGCAGGACAATGCGTCTTTTATGATGCAGTTATCCAGGACTTGCCTTCAGACCGGCCTCTGTTCGTACTCGATGTGATGACGCCGCATTTCCGTCAATATTACGAATCGAATGGCGCGACTGCTCCGCACGATGCAGACAACCCGAATCCGATTACTTACATCACGGTAAACGCAGGGATTATGTTTGCGTTTGCAGTCGGTAGCCGGCGTACAGCTCGTCAGGCCCCGACAGGCGATGCGCTCTACTTACTCGATCAAGCATTGCGGGAGTGGGGCATCGGCGCGAAAACTGCAGCCGGTTACGGCCTCTTCAAGCGGGTGAAAGGGAAGAAGAGCGCCTAATGCCCACCATCTACATCGCCACGTTGGGGCAGCGCCCGGAAGCCATCACTGTCGCCTTCGACCGCCTGCACGAGCAGTATCGTTACGAAGCGCTGGCCGTGCTGCATACCGAGCCGCATGTTTCTGCCATTGCGCAGGCCTACAGCGATTTGCGCGCCGTGTGCGCCAGTGACTATCCGGACATTCCGACGCGCTTTCATGAGATCACGCATGTCGACGGCGAGCCGCTGATCGACATTAGCGACCAGCATTCGGCGGAAGCGTATTATCGCGGCGTGTTGCAGGTGTTGTACGAGTACAAACGCGACGGCTGGCTGCTTCATCTGATGCTGGCGGGCGGGCGCAAGGCCATGAGCATCTACGCCATGCTCGCCGCCAGCGCGCTGTTCGAGCCGCCGCATGACCGCGTGTGGACGGTGCTTTCGCCTGAGGCCATGCTGGCGCAGCCGGGACAGTTTCACACACCGCCGGGCCTGCGCCAGCAGGTTCAGTTGGTCGACCTGCCGCTGCGTCCTGCGCGCATCGCGCCCGGCACGACGGTCGAGGCGCTGCTGGAACGGCCGCTCAGCCGCAGCCGCGCCTTTCTTGCCAAGCTGACGCCGGCGGAGCGCGATCTGGCCGAACTGCTGCGCCGCAATCCCTATGCCTCGAACGATCAACTGGGGCAACTGAGCAATAAGTCGGGACGCACGGTCGAAAACCAGTTGCGAACCATCTATGACAAAATGATCGGCTTCCTTGACAAAGGCGAGTCGATTACTGATAAGCGTCAGGCCTTACTAGACATCTTGAGAGGGGAGTAATACGAATGAAGGTATTGATTGGGGCGCTTGGCACGACGGAGTATCAAGAAGCTATCTATGCAATTGCTCCGCAAAACCCAACCAAATATTTCGTCTATGCGATTGCTCAAAATGAGCGCCCAGACAAAACGTTCATTTTAACTACGAATGAAGCCTACAATAAACACTGGCATGCTTTAACGAAGGAATTTTGCAACCTTGGCGAAAGTTCCTCACTCGAAGCTATCTGTATACCGCTTGGAGCAACACAAGAAGAGGCTTGGGAAATCTTTTATAAAATCGCTGATCGGATTCCCAGCGATTCGGAGCTCATTGTTGATATAACGACTTCCCTGCGGTCTATACCCACCCTTCTGCTTTCCGCAGTTCGCTATCTTCAATACGCTCGCAACGTCAAAATACAGACCATCTATTATGGGGCGTTCGAGGCAAAAGAGACAAAAACGGGTACCGTTCTCGTTACTGTTCCCGTTTATACAATGGATTCATTTATCACGTTGCTGGACTGGGCAGCCGCTATTGATACCTTTAGGCGAACGGGTAACGCAATACCATTGGCTGAACGTCTTGAGGCACAACAGAATGACCTCGCACTTCAAAATACGGCAATTTTAACCAGAGCATTGCGTAATTTATCCAGCGCCCTGGATTTGACCCTGTCACAAACAATTGTTGTCTCGGCCCATGAGTTAATGACAGAGCTTGCTTCTGTGACTCAGATAGAAACATCTTCACGTCCATTAACACAACCGATTATTGAACTCTTGGCTGGTATTAAGGAAGAAATCCGGCCGTTTGCAATTGAAAGGCCACGTGATGACGTTCGTAAATTTCTGCGCGCTACATTTGCTTTAATTAAGTGGTACTACGAGCGCGAACGTTATACGAATGCACTTCAACTGGCTCGCGAGTGGTGCATCACATGGTGTATGTTTCGCAACAATCTGCCAAACAGTGATCTGTGGCTGTATGAAAAGCGACGAAACTATGCCAAAAACCTAAAGTCAGATACCGATGTTGGAAGTTTTTGGGAGCCAATGAGGAAACTCCGAAATCGAATTTCCCACACCGAATCGGAAGAGAAAGACTTTGATATTGACGATCCTCCCAAGTTAGAGGCTACGGTCACAGAAGTAAAACAAATAATCGAGGAAGTTCTAAAACTTCGCGATAAAGTGGCTGCCCTATGATCATCCTCAATTTCGCACACCCGCTAACGCCGCGCCAGCTTGAGCAGATCACCGCGTTGGTCGGCAGAGCGCCGGAACGGGTTCAGGATGTACGTACGCAGTTCGACCTGGAGCAGCCGTTCAGTCAACAGGTCGTTCGCCTGCTGGACGAGCTCAACATATCGCCGCAGGAGTGGCAGTTGGGCGGCTGGCTGATCGTCCTGCCGTCGCTCAACTACGGCGCGGCGGTGCTGCTGGCTGAGTTGCACGGACGCATGGGGCATTTCCCGGCGATTCTACGCCTGCGCCCGGTGGCCGGGACGCTGGTGACAGAGTATGACGTCGCGGAGATCATCAATTTGGAAACTGTACGGGCAGAAGCGCGTACCCGGCGGTAGCGCGCCGCGGCCAGCATGAAGCTTTGCCGACAAACGGGGATGAGCAGTCCTGCTCATCCCCGTTTTTTTATCTGCCGTAGAAGCCCACGCTATCCGCCGGGGCCTGCGCGCGTTCATTCATGCCATAATCCCGAATTACACCTGCCACGCGCAGGCGGTAATCCTCAAAAAGATGCTCCCGCCCGGCTCGTTGGGCTGCGCGATGCGCCTCAAGCTGCCGCCATTGTGCAATCGCCTGCTCGTCACGCCAGAATGAGAGTGAGAGGATTTTTCCCGGCTGGGACAGGCTTTCGAAGCGTTCAATCGAGATGAAGCCTTCAATTTCGTCGAGCAGCGGGCGCAGCCTGGCGGCGATATCCAGATATGCCTGCTTGCATTCAGCTTTCGGCGTCACTTCAAAGATGACAGCAATCATGGGCATCTCCTTGTTTACCGGACACACCATAGCACAACAGCGCGCAACTATGTTTCGGTATGTATCGAAATGTGAATGCGCCAGCTTGGGGTATGATGTGGAGGCCGCGATCTTTGAAGGGAGAGGCTTATGTATGCGGAGCCGGACATTTCGACAATTGGAGCGCTCATCGGCGACCCGGCGCGGGCAGCGATCCTATCGGCATTGCTCGGCGGGCGCGCTCTTCCTGCCAGCGAACTTGCGTACCGGGCGCACGTTACGCCGCAAACAGCCAGCGGGCATCTGGCGAAACTGGTAGATGGAGGCTTGCTCAAGGTCAGGCGGAGCGGACGCCACCGCTATTACGAACTGAAAAATGCCGAAGTCGCAAGCGTGCTCGAAGCATTGGCGAGAATTTCTCCTCCGCCTCAGCCTCGCGCGAAGCACCACTCGGAGGAGCACGAGAACCTGTGTTTTGCGCGCACCTGCTACGACCATCTCGCCGGGAAGGTCGGCGTGGCGCTGACACAGCGTCTGGTCGGGAAAGGGTTGCTGGCGGCTAATGAACAGGCGTTTTCGCTGACGGAGGCAGGCGCTCGCTGGCTTGAGTATTGGCAACTTGACGAGGGCCAGTTGCGTAAAGGCCGTAGGATGTTTGCCCGCGCCTGCCTCGACTGGAGCGAGCGGCAGGATCACCTTGCGGGCGCGCTCGGCGCGGCTCTCACGAACAGGCTGTTTGAACGGGGTTGGATTGCGCGTCTGCCGGGTACTCGCGCCGTGCGCCTGACTGATATTGGTCGTGCCGGGTTTCAGCGTGAGTTCGGCATCGACGTTGAACGGCTCTGACAAACCGCGCCACTTCGCAGCGTCAATCCTCGGAGGTGAAGTGAAGTTGACCCAGAAAGCAGCAACCAGCCCGGCGCTAAAACGCACTGCCATCGCTGCCGCCTTATGGTCGTTCCTGTTCGCCCTTGCCAATCTCTATTGGGGGTTGGGCGGCGAAATTGGCCTCGAAACGCTGGGCGAGGGGATGAAAGCCATGGCGCAGGCGAGGGATCCGGCGCTGATGCTGGTCAACTGGGTCAGTGTCGTGGGCAAAATCATGCTGGGCGGGCTGGCGCTCGTACTCATCAGGCCGTGGAATAGCCGGCGCTTGCGCCGCCTGCTGCAAATCGCGACGTGGGCGGCGGGCCTCCTGCTGGCGCTCTATGGCCTCGGCAACGCGGTACAGCACGCGCTGATGCTAATCGGGGCAATCGATATTGCCAGCCTGCTGGGATCGGTTTCCGCCGTGCGCTGGCATTTGTTCTTCTGGGATCCGGTGTGGCTACTGGGCGGGGTGCTGTTCCTGCTGGCAGCGCGGCAGTATTCGCGATAGCACGCATACCCACCTTTTTCTATGCCTGAGAACGATTAGACGGGGCGGCCTCATGCAGGTCGCCCCGTTTTCAATTGCCGTGTCTACTGCACCATCCCCGGCTTGAGTACCACCTTGATGCAGCTATCCTTCTTGTCGCGGAAGGTCTTGTACATCTCCGGCGCTTTTTCAAGCGGAACATGGTGCGTGATGACAAACGCGGGGTCGATCTCGCCGTGCTGAATGCGCTCGATCAGCGGTTGCACATAGCGATGCACGTGCGTCTGCCCCATGCGCATCGTCAGCCCTTTGTTGAAGGCCGCTCCCATCGGAATCTTGTCGAGGAAACCGCCGTAAACGCCCGGAATGGACACGGTTCCACCCTTGCGGCAGGCCTGAATCACCCGGCGTAGTGCCGTTGGACGGTCGGTTTGCATGCGCGTCGCCTGCGTGATTCGGTCATACCAGAAGTCGAGGTCGGTTCCGTGGGCCTCCATGCCGACGGCGTCGATCACCGAGTCTGGCCCCATGCCGCCTGTCATCTCCTTGAGCGCGTCGATTACATCGACCTCTTCGTAGTTCAGCGTGTCTGCGCCGCCGTGGCGGGCCATTTCCAGACGTTCGGGTACGCGGTCAATCGCGATCACGCGCTCTGCGCCCAGCAGGTAGGCGCTGCGAATGGCGAACTGGCCGACCGGGCCGCAGCCCCAGACGGCAACCGTATCGCCGCCGTGGATGTTGCAGTTTTCCGCCGCCATATAGCCGGTAGGGAAAATGTCGGTCAGCATCACCGCCTGATCGTCAGTGATTTCCTCCGGCACTTTGAAGCAGCCGACGTCCGAGAACGGCACGCGTACGAACTCGGCCTGCCCGCCCGCATAGCCGCCGAACAGGTGCGAATATCCAAACAGGCCTGCAGGAGAATAACCGTACATTTCCTCAGCCGCGGCTGCGTTCGGGTTGGAATTATCGCACAGCGACCACAGCTCGTGCTGGCAGAAAAAACACTCGCCGCAGGCGATGGTAAAAGGCACAAGTACGCGATCGCCTACCTGTAAATTCCGTACCGCCGAACCTACCTCGACGACTTCGCCCATGAACTCGTGGCCCATGATGTCGCCGCGCCGCACGGTCGGAATGTACCCGTCATACATATGCAGGTCCGAACCGCAGATGCACGTCGTCGTGACGCGGACAATCGAGTCGCGCGGGTTGATGATTTGGGGATCGGGTACTGTATCGACCTGCATCTTACCCGCCCCCTGCCAGGTGACGGCCCTCATTGCCCAATCTCTCCGGAGCGCCCGGATGTCTGGCCTTCCGTGGTCGCCTTTTCGCCGGTTTCCATAATCTGCTTGAACTCGCGTAGATACTGGCCGATGTACTGTTCGGGCATGTCGCCAAACAGCTTCATGACGGCCTGCCCAAGCGGCCCGCCCGGAGGCACAAACTCGATGGTCAATTCGACCTGCGTGCCGCGCCCCGCCGGCGCTGGACGGAAGCGCACCGAACCCGCATTCTGGATTTGCGAGTCTGGCAGCGACCGCCACGAGATGACCTCGTTCGGCACGTCGGTATAAACTTCGACGTCGAACTCGGCTTTCATGCCGCCCGGCAGCCTGATGGTCCAGTGGGCGCGGTTTTCGCCTGTCATCTGCACCGATTCAATGTAATCGATGATCTGGGGCAGGTTGCTCGGCTCGCGCCAGAAGTTGTACAGCACGTCGGCGGGCCGGTTGATGGTCACCGCGCGCGCGACGTGAATGCCCTGCTTATGCGGAACGCTCACGCGCCGCGGCTGCGTCCTGACCGCCGTGTTGATGCCCAGCGCCCGGTAGATCGGGCTGTTGCCGGTCAGGCCCTGCGCCAGCAGCGCCACGCCGCCGATGACTGCCGGAATCGTTGCGCTTCCACGCCGCGCCAGCGCCAGCGCCGTTAGCGCAGCGCCGCCAGCCAGCGACAGGATACGTTCCTTTTGGCCGACGTTGATGCTGCTGGCCGGTTCCTGCAAGCGGTTGGTCTGTGTTTGGCTCACTTCGCCACCTCTGTTATATACATCGTCATGTTGGATGGTATCACGCAATTGTCAGCGTTGAATGAGTGTGAAATTAAATTATTTATTTCTTTGGGTGATGGTGAGAAGAATGGCCGTACGGGTAGCGACCGGACGGGGTTTGGAGGCCGGTCGCTGTGTAAGGTGGCCGAACATGCGTGAAACGGCTGTTTGGCTTGCTTGCTGCCGTTAAACCGTTTCAGACGCGCGCTCAACCCGCCCGGCCAAAGCGAGACTGCCCCACCACGCGACCTGAAAATGCAGGATCGTCCATGGGTAGTGGTCGATCAGGCCGATGATGATGAAGGCAAACACGCCGGCCAGCAGCATGATACGGGCTACCTGAATGTGCGAAATCGCGCGATTTGCGTTTCCTCTCTCCACGCTTGCGTTTCGCAAGGATGCTTCGTCGTGGGGGAGGGGGGTGGAGGGCAAAGGGCTGCGGCGCAGCGCCGCTTCGATGCCCGCGATCAGCGCCAGCAGCGCCAGCGCGACGCCGATCATGCCAAGCTCGGCCCAGATGGCCAGCAGAACGTGATGCACGTTGTCGCCGCGAAGATCGAAGCTGGTTTCGACCAGATAGTAGCTGGTGCGCCAGGGGAAATTGCCGATGCCGACGCCAAGGACAGGTCGTTCGACAATCGAGCGGGCGGCGAAGTCCGCGAATACAACGCGGTCGGATATGGAGCGCAGTTCCAGCGACTCCGTGCCCTCACCAACGCGGGCTGCCAGTAAGGGTTGGTAGGCGACATAAAAAGCGATGCCGGTGACCATCGCGACCATCGCCGCGCCTGCCATCCACCGGCGCTGCGCCCGCTGGCGCATCAGCGGCCATAAAAGGGGTAGGACGGCGAACGTGCCTCCGGCGAGGCCGAGCCACGCGCCGCGAGAGAACGTCAGCAGCAGCGCCCACAGCCCCAGTCCGCAAGCGAGCAGCCCAAGCCAACGACGCCAGTGCGAGGCTGCGAACAGCCACGAGGCCGCCGCGAACAATCCGATGACCAGCGTCCCGGCGAGCAGGTTGGCGTGTGGCAGCAGGCCCATCGGACGCACCCAGCGCAGATCGCCCGACTGAATGACGCTCACGCCCGGCTGATTGGGAGCGAAAGTGAATTCGCCCAGTGCCGCCAGGCCGATTGACCCCTGATTCAGCGCCTGCAAAATGGTAATGATGCTGTTGGCGAACAGGGACACGACGAGCGCCGTCACGACCGCGCGGGCTGATGGCCCGGCGCACGCCACTGCGACGGCAAACAACGCTGACAGGCTCAACTGGAGCGCGGCATTCTGCCCAACCTGTGGCTCCAGCTCGCGCATGAAGGCCCAACTCGTCGAGAGGTGTGCCCATAGCGCCAGCCCGAGGAGGCCCAGCGCCCAGAGGCGTCGGATCGGATCGCGCCTCAGTTCCGCAAAACCGGGAAGCCCCAGAACGATCCATGCGCCGACCGTCCACAGTAGCGGCAGCAGGATGACAAAGTAGGAGACATGCAGATCGGGCAGGAAGAGCGGCGGCGGATTTGCGCGGGGAAAGCGCAGCCACAACGGCAGCAGCGCAAATACCAGCAGCGCCCCAATCTGGACGGGCAACCGCCGGCGCAATGAGGAAAAGTGAGACTTTGAACGTGCGATTCCCGCCATTTGGCGCGTCTAATAAGTGTGGAAATGTCTCAAACTATAGTGTAGAGCCAGTACGCCGGGCAAATGTCCGGTTTTCGTGAGCGGGACACTTCCCGCGTTGCAGTCAGAAGGAGCAGACGTGGCAACTCAACAAATCGAGCTGCCGGTTACAGGGATGACCTGCGCCAACTGTGCGCGCACGGTCGAACGCACTTTGAGCAAAACGGAAGGCGTGATCGAAGCCAATGTCAATTATGCTACCGAACGCGCCACCGTATCGTTTGACCCAACCGTGGTCAAACTTGATGACCTGATCGAACGCATCGACAGGGCGGGCTATGGCGTCGCGCAGGTCACCATGGAACTGCCGATTACCGGCATGACCTGTGCGAGCTGTGTTCGCAACGTCGAGCGGGCCATCAGCAAACAGCCCGGTATCCTTTCGGTCAGCGTCAATCTGGCGACCGAGAAGGCGACCGTCACCTATCTGCCCGGCGCTATCCGCCGCAGCGATGTGGTGAAAGCGGTCGAAGCGGCGGGCTATGGCGTGCTCGACCTGAGCGATGTCGCCGCGCCGGAGGACGCCGAACGCGCCGCGCGCGAAGCGGAAATTCACCGGCAGGAGCGACTTGTCAAAATCGGGGCGCTCTTCACGCTGCCGCTGTTCATCATCAGCATGGCGCGCGACTTCTATATGGCGAGTCTGGCCGGTCAGACAGCGGCGGGTCACGCGGGCATGGGCAACGCCGCGCCCGCATCGCCGCTCGATTTCCTGCTGTGGCAGGGCTGGCCGTTCATCTTTTTCCTGCTGGCGACGCCGGTACAGTTCATCGTCGGCAGGCAATACATCGTTGGCGCGTACAAAGCGGCACGTAACCGCACGGCGAACATGGATACCCTGATCGCGATGGGCTCGATGGCGGCCTATCTCTATAGCGTCGTCGTTTTGCTCGGCATGATCTTCGGGCTTTCCGGCGCGATTGGTGATCACGTCTATTTTGAGACATCGGCGGTGATCCTGACGCTGATTACGCTCGGCAAGCTGCTGGAAGCGCGGGCCAAGGGCCGCACGAGCGAAGCCATCAAGAAGCTGATGGGGCTGGCCCCGCGCACGGCGACGCTACTGCGCGGGACGGAGGAAGTGGAAGTGCCGGTCGATGAGCTGGTCGTGGGCGATATCGTCGTCGTGCGGCCCGGCGAGCGCGTGCCGGTAGACGGCGTCGTCATCGAAGGCCGTTCGTCGGTGGACGAGTCGATGCTGACCGGCGAAAGCCTGCCCGTGAGCAAGCAGGTGGGCAGCGAAGTCATCGGCGCGACCGTCAACAAGAGCGGCCGGCTGGTCGTTGAAGCGACTCGCGTTGGCGCTCAGACCGCGCTGGCGCAGATCATCCGGCTGGTGGAGCAGGCGCAGGGCTCCAAAGCGCCGATCCAGCGGATTGCCGATCAGGTTTCAGGTGTCTTTGTCCCGGTCGTCATCGGACTGGCGGCATTGACCTTCCTCGGCTGGCTGGTCATCGGACAGGTTGGTTTCACGGCGGCTATGGTCAACGCGGTCGCCGTGCTGGTGATCGCCTGCCCGTGCGCGCTCGGTCTGGCGACGCCGACGGCGGTGATGGTCGGCACGGGGCGCGGCGCGGAGATGGGCGTGCTGTTCAAGAACAGCGAGGCGCTGGAACAGGCGCGGCAAATTCAGGCGGTGGCGCTTGATAAGACGGGCACGATCACCCGTGGCGAACCAAGTGTGACCGATGTGCTGGCGTTCTCCGGCCACGACGAAGCGGAAATGCTGCGGCTGGCGGCGATTGCCGAACGCGGCAGCGAGCACCCGCTTGGGCAGGCGGTTATTCAGGCGGCGCAGGCGCGCGGCCTGAACCTGACGCAGCCGCAGTCGTTCGAGGCCGATGCTGGGCGTGGCGTGCGCGCTATCGTTGACGGGCGTCAGGTGCTGGTTGGCAGCCCGCGCTTCCTGCGCGAGGAAGGCGTCGATCTGTCGGCGTTTGAGGGCGAGATTGCGGCGCTGCAAAACCGGGCGCGCACGGCGGTCGTGGTGGCGGTCGATGGCCAGCCCGCCGGGTTGATCGGCGTTGCCGATACCGTCAAGGAAGGTTCGCGCGAGGCGGTTGCCGCGCTGCGCGAGATGGGCCTCGAAGTCGTCATGATTACGGGCGACAACGAGATGACCGCGCAGGCGATTGCCCGCGAAGTCGGCATCGAGCGCGTGCTGGCGGAAGTGCTGCCCGACCAGAAGGTGAACGCGGTCAAGCAGCTTCAGGCGGAAGGCAAGCGTGTGGCGATGGTCGGCGATGGCATCAACGACGCCCCGGCGCTGGCGCAGGCGGACGTCGGCATCGCTATCGGCACGGGCACGGATATCGCCATGGAAGCGTCGGACGTGACGCTGGTCAGCGGCGACCTGCGCGGCGTGGTGCGCGCCGTCAGCCTGAGCCGGGCGACGATGCGCACGATCTACCAGAACCTGTTCTGGGCTTTCATCTATAACATCATCCTGATCCCGGTGGCTATGGCGGGCGCGCTCGTGCCGGTGTTCGCCGCCGCCGCGATGGCCTTCAGCAGCGTGTTCGTGGTGAGCAATAGCCTGCGGCTAAGAGGGGCGATGAATCAAGCAAAATAGCTAAAGAACAAGTTCCCGGTGAGTGGGGCAGGCGATCACCTGCCCCACTCATCTTTGGGATGAAAGATGATTTATCTATTGGATACCGAATCGTCTGAATGACACGACCTTGACGATATCGAGTAACAGCATGAAACCAACGGTCGCCATGAACAGCGCTGAAATCAGCGTGAAATCCACCTTTGCCATCAAGATGCCGTTTGTCGCCAAAAAAGTCACGGCAATGAGATCAAACCCGCTTGCCAATACGAGCCATTTTCCGGGCATTGAACGCCAGAAAAGACGGCGTTCGCGGATCAGGTAAACGTTGGCGATAGCGATAAATACGAGCATCACCAGCATCAAGGTGTCCAGGCGATCTGCATCAAGTCGTAGCCCATCATGTCCAATGAAAAAGATGCCGAAACTGAAGGCTGACCAACCAACCGCTAGAATTAATCCGCTTAAGATCAAGGGGGTGGTACGCCACCGATTTGGTTGGGGCGAGGGGCGCACATGATCTGTGGTAAGGGACATGGACACCAGATCGTTGGCAAGAACCATGAGCAGGATGTGCGTTGGACTGACAATAAGCGTTCCAGTCAACAGCAATCCAACACTGAGAAAGAGCCCGACGTGAAAAGTCTTGATTATTTTGTTGAGCGTGTACGTCGTGATGCGTTGAAAGATAGCTCGCCCGATTTCAATGGCGCTCAACATATCTTTCAAACCCGGAGCCGTCAGGATTAGGCTTGCGGCGGACTTGGTGATGTCTGTCGCATTATTCATCGCGATGCCGATTTCAGCCTGACGGATTGCAGGGGCGTCGTTAATTCCGTCGCCGGTCATGCCGACAATGTGTCCAGCAAATTGAAGCGTCTCCACCAGTCTGTATTTATCTTCAGGGTAGACACGAGCGAATATATCGAATTGAGCGGCGGCGGAAGCCATATCTGCGTGCAGCATTTCAGGTGTGCAGACATCCCCAGTAATGCCTACCTGTTCGGCGATGCTCCGAGCAGTAGTTAAGTCATCCCCGGTGATCATAATCACCCGAACCCCAAGTTCATGCAGGCGATTTACAACCTCGGCAGCTTCCTCACGGGGTTCATCGCGCAACGCAAGCAGTCCCGCTGTTTTCAGCTTTTTTCCCGGCTTCCCAACTGCAACCGCAATACAACGATTGCCCTCTGCTGCCCACCGTTCGACATCCGCCGTAAAATCCACATCGTTACGGGTGAGGTTGCTGATGATATGGGGGGAGCCTTTCACGACCCGTAAGCGCTTCTTGCCTTTATTAGGCCGATGGATTATCGATTCGGTGCGTTTTGTAGCGGGATCAAAGGGGATGAATTCCAGCCGTCGTGCTTTGCGATAGCGCTGTTTGACGGTTTGTGCGGCATTTAGAATGGCGCTGTCAACCGGATCATGTGCAGCTTCATCAGCGGCTAGGGCAGCCAGCCGTAACACTTCACTCTTGGAGTACCCGTTATATGGTTGGGTAGCAACGACAGCTAATTCATTCTGCGTAATCGTACCTGTCTTATCAGTACACAACACATCCATCCCTGCTGCTTCTTTGACTGCGGCTAGCCGAGCCGCCAGCACGTTGTTGTGGGCTAATCTGCGTGCACCAATGGCTGACGCCAGCGTAAACGTGACGGGCAGCGATACTGGAATCGCCGCAATAAGCAGCGCCAATGCAAAGAGAAGAACATCAGCGAAGGGAAGGTGGGTAGCGAGCGCATCTAGCAGTACACCGATGACCAAGATGCCTGTAAAACCCAGCAAATACACGACGATTTTCTGGACAAACACATCGCCCTGATCGGTTGGTCGAGCGCCCTGTACTAAACTCGCCGTTTGCCCATAGGACGTATGTGTTCCGGTCGCGCTAACTTCGGCAATTGCTTCGCCATGCCGGATCACACTACCTGCAAAGGCTTTTTGTTCGATCGTGATATCGATTAGTTCGGTTTCACCGGTCAAACTGGATTGGTCAACGGCAATTGCGCCATCGATCAGGCGGACATCTGCTGGAATCAAATCGCCTGCACGCAGGCGTATGATATCTCCCGGTACAAGCTCTTGAGACGGAATAAGTTTCCATTCCCCATCGCGCAAAACCCGCGTATCAATCCGAAGCTGCTGCTGAAGGAGTGCGAGTGAGCGCTGTGCTTTCCATTCAAATGAAAAACCGATTACAGCGTTAACAATTAATAACGAAAATATAATAAATGCGTCTGTGAATTTGCCGAGCGCGAATTGGATCAGCAACGTGAGTTCCAGCATCCAAGGGATCACCCCCCAGAATCTACGCAAAAATGCGCTGACCGGATGGCGCCGTTCTTCTACTACCTGATTCGCTCCATATATCTGCAAGCGATGTACCGCTTCTGCTGTCGTCAATCCAGCAGGGGAATTGCTATTGATTTGGGAAATCATGATGCCCTCCTATCGAGGCCGTTTTCTTACAAAACGATCTCTAGTCGGTAACACATGCCGGGATACTTTAAGAATAAGTTAAATTCATGTTAAATGGAATGCGGTTTATTTAACATTTCCTTAAAAATCGGGTGAAGTCAAAAATGGGAAGGGGAGAATGGTGAAGGCTTGTTGAGCTTTGATCAGTAGAGAAAGGTTAGAAGGATCTACAACGTTAAACGTGGTGAGCAAGGGGCGGGGAAAGCGCCTCGTTGGGGATAGCACTACGCAAGGCGATCAGCGCGAACTACAGCCCGAACCGGCCGGAACGGGGGATTAACACTACGTGTCAGGGCAACATACTGAATGCGCCTCAGCCGTGTTGCCCTGACAATTATTTCAGTCTGCCAGCCTTGTCCCTGTTCTCGCCGTCTCTACAACACGGAAAACAACAGCGGTGACTAGGCGAGCCTACTGCTCATTGCCGCTAATCGATCCATGATTTACGCCGTCGATCACCTGAACGAGCGTTTTGCCTTTCGGCAGCCTGCAGCGGGATCAGTTCCCGACTTCAGGGCGTATTGGTCACCCCCGGCGGGCCGGAAAGCACTCTGGGGAGATACTCTAGCAACTGAATCCTGCCGTCGAAGGTTCGGCTGGCAACCATCTCGAGCGCGACGTCAGGATAGCCGTCGTAGATGCGTTCCGCGCCGGTAGCGCCGGTGATCACGGGGAAGATGACCACCCGGAAACGGTCTACAAGCCCTGCCTTGAGAAGCGATCGGGCCAGGCTGACACTGCCGAGCGTGCTGAGGATGCCTGAGCCTTCCTGCTTCATCGCCCGGACGGCCTCTACGGCGTCGCCACGTACGAGGGTCGTGTTAGCCCATGCGAGAGGCTCTTCGAGCGTTGCCGAAAACACCACTTTCGGCGCCCGTGTGAGTTCGTCGAGGTTGGCTTCCTCCTCGGCTTCAACTGCGGCGGCCCCCTCCGGTGGCTCTCCGCTGGCGAAGCTGGACATCAGCCGATACGTGTTCGCGCCTATCAGGTACGTCACCGGCGGTTGCTCAGCCAGCCAGGCGAGGTATTCCGGTCCTTCGAGACCCCACCAGCTGGGCCAGCCATCCCCCGACGCATAGCCGTCAAGGGTGATGCCAAAGTCGACCAAGAGTTCTCGCAACGTGCTCCGCCTCGAGCGATGGATTGACCGCCAGACGATGTTGGCGTCCGGGCATGATTGGCTACGTGTTTGTAGCTCAGCTTTAGGGTTCAGGGATCACGACATCACGGAAACCGCTTTATCCTCTCCCGCTGCGTAAGCTAAATTAAAAAATTGCTTCATGAAATCGCACCAGTTTTCATGTTGCCGGAGTTCAAGATAGGCGGGGGCCGCAGCAGCGAAATCGCGTGGAGTACAGTGCGCAAAAGACTTAAATTCGCGGATCAGGTGCGCCTGGTCGCTGTAGTCACAGACAGCCGCCAGATCCGCTAACCGGATGGATGGATTGACGTAAGGTGGCCTGAAGGTTGCTGAAGCGAACAATCCGGGCATAGGCTTTGGGCGAAATCGCCGTGTATTGTTTGAACTGTCGCTCGAATTGGCTGGACGACAGGTAGCTGTGTGCGGCAAGGTGTGCCATGCGGATTTGGCCACGAGAGCGTAGCAGTAAACGACCGGCGGTGCGGATGAACGTTAGATCGTGCTTATGCCGGTAGGCGGTTTTGCATACATACTCCTGAAGGCAGGCAATGGCTTCTCCATAGCCTCGATGCGCCACAATCTGTGCCAGATATTCCGCAAAACGCTGCCAGTCTGCATCGAGGGCGATCACACGCGCCGTTGATGGATCAGGATCGATATTCAGGATCGGCTTAACCACCCAGGGATATAGCTGCATCGAAATCATCTGGCAGAAGCCAGCAGCGCGAATCCGAAGCGGCTTGTTTTGAAGCGGGTTAACAAATGCTCGTGGGAGTTCGAGCATTCCGTATCCGCTCTCCAGCATGAGTGGCGCGCCCACATTGATGATCGCTTCAATGTATGCATCAGGCAGGTACACCTCACGGTTATAGCTTTCCCGGTCTTGCTCAAGCACCCAGAAGCAGTTCACATCTATCTGCTGCCAGCGCCGGCCCAGGGGCATAAATCGGTTGATGCCGCATTCAATAGTCTCACTATCGCGACTCAGCAATCCATATTGTAAGCGCGCTCATGACGGATCGTATTGAAAAATTCCGCATCTTTGGCTGGAGCTTGAGTTGATGGGGCGATCAACGTTTAGGCAGCATAGCGGCTGTCATATGTGCAGGAGCATGGCGGTACTTCAGGAGAGGGTGTCGAATAAAGCAACTGAGATCATACTCACCGGGGGAAGTATGATCTCAGCGCGAAATGTTCGTCGTCGCCCCGTTTTCTAGTCGGGTAACTCCAGCGGCCCCAGAATCTCCTGACCGTACTGAGCTGCCGCCGCCAGCAGGCGCTCGACATCCGGTTCGAACGACGGCGGGAGAACCCGTTCAGGCGCCGGGTCGCCCACACTTCTCACAAATCCGTCGAAACCACTCGGCAGCACCAGCGTCAGGACTCGCGCATTTTCATCGCCTACGACGGCGAAACCATGTGGGATTCCACGCGGAAGCCAGACAAACGAGCCGGCTGGTGCAATCCACTCCTGATCGCCGTTCAGGCCACGAATCGTGCCCTCAAGCACGTAGAAGGCTTCATCTGCGTCGACGTGCATGTGCAGCGGCGTGGCAAATCCCGGCGGGCAAATGAACTCGACGAGCGACAGCGCTCCACCCGTTTGATCACTTGAGGCTTTGATCGTCCCCAGAGTGCCGAGAAACCAGCGCGTATCGCCCTCATCTGCGTGAAGCACATAGTGTTCCGTAGTGCCCTCGGGACAGGCGGCATCAGCGCTTTCGGGGCATTCTTCCTGATGCGCTTCACTATGGGCGAGCGCTGCCTGTGCAAAAAGCCCGATCAGAACAATGGCGGGTATCACACGTAGTTGAGTGATCATCGGTCATTTTCTCCATTGGCCTGTCACGTTTTTGCAACTGCCGTGCAGTCACACTTGCCATTAAAGGGCCATCGCAGATGCGGGTGAAGCGGCTGCGCGTACAGAAACTCGTACAGAATGCGTACAAAGCTCCTTATAATGAAATTTGCCGGGTAGCTTAGAGGCAGCAATGACCACCCGAACGACCTTTGGTCAATGGCTTAAAGAGCGCCGCCAGCAACTTGATCTGACTCGAGAAGAACTGGCGCAAAAAATCGGCTGCGCGGCTGTAACGTTGTATAAAATCGAGGTCGGGGAACGGCGACCATCCAAGCAAATTGCCCGGTTATTGGCGGAACACCTGCACATCCCGCCTCAGGATCACGCGGCGTTCATCGACTTTGCCAGGGGCGGGCTGCAACACGCATCGACTACCGCGCTCTGGGGTACATCCTTTCATCCACCAACCAATCTGCCGCTACCGCTCACGCCCCTTGTCGGGCGTGATGAAGAGGTTGCTCACCTGCGCCGGCGCTTGCTTCAACCCGAAACCCGGCTGGTTACGCTCGTAGGACCGCCGGGGATTGGCAAAACACGTCTCGCCATGCAGGCCGCCAGCACGGTGCTGGATGATTTCAGCGACGGCGTATTCTGGGTCGCTCTGGCTCCGATCAGCGATGCCAGTCTGGTGCTGACGACGATTGCTACCACGCTGGGGCTTTACGAAGGCGGTTCCCAGATACCGCTGCAACGCCTGAAAATCTCCCTCCGCGACCAAAAGCTGCTTCTGGTGCTGGACAACTTCGAGCAAATTCTGGGGGCAGCGTCACAAATCGCGGACCTGCTTGCCGCGTGCCCATGGCTCAAAGTCCTCGTCACCAGCCGCGCCCCCTTACGTATCCGCCCGGAACGACAGATGCCCGTTCCTCCTCTGGCGCTTCCCCATCCGGCACGCCTACCGCCGGTAGACGAACTCACGCACTATTCAGCGATTTCCCTGTTCGTTGATCGGGCGCAGGCGGTAAAGCCGGATTTCGCGCTCACGCCGTCTAATGCTTCAGCGGTCGCTGCCATCTGTGCGCGGCTGGACGGGTTGCCGCTGGCGATCGAACTCATTTCGGCGCGCGTCAAATTGCTGCCCCCCGCGGCTTTGCTGGAACGGCTCCATGGCCCTTTGTTGCTGCGATCCGACGGGTTGCGCGATCTGGACCCGCGACACCGCACACTGAACGCGGCGATTGACTGGAGCTACCGGCTCCTGAATGCTGGCGAACAGACGTTATTCCGGCGGCTGGGGATTTTCGTGGGCGGGTGGACCATGGAAGCAGCCGAAGCTGTCTGTTTGCAGAACCTGAACCTCAGCCTGATGGATGGACTCGCGGCGCTGCTGGACAACAACCTCATCAAGCAGGAAACGCAATCCGATGGTGAAGCGCGCTTCACCATGCTGGAGACCATTCGCGAGTATGCGCTGGAACAACTGGCCGCCAGCCGAGAGCTTGAACTGCTTGAACAGAGGCATGCCCATTACTACCTGACGTTCGCAGCAGAAGTAGAGGCGAGGCCCAAAAACGCGCAGCGCTGGGGTCTGGAATGGGATCAGCTTGACAGGGAATTACCCAACTTTCGCGCGGCGCTCGCATGGTTCAAAAAAAGGGGCGAGAACGAGACTCTCCTGCGGCTGGCGCTGTCTCTGAACGACCTGTGGCTGGGGCGGGGGCATTTAACCGAAGGGCGCACATGGCTTACGGATGGGCTGGCGGGGATGCAGCCGGCAGGCCCAACGGCGCTTTCCGTTGATGACTACAAAAGCCTGCGTTCTACCGCTCTCAACAAAGTTGGGTTGATCCACCAATGGCAGGGCAATCTGGACGCGGCGCTGCCCTATCATGAGGAAAGCGTCGCGCTTTGCCGAGAACTGGGCGATCGTGCCGGGCTGGCCACGGCGCTCGGTTTCTATGGCATGTTGTTTGTCTTGCGGGAAGACGTCGAGCAGGCCGGCCCATTACTGCAGGAAGCACTCGCTCTGTGGCGCGCGCTCAATAACCTGCACGGCATCAGCCAGATCACCTTTTATCTGGGTGCGCTGGCTTATGTGGAGGGCAATCTCTATCTGGCGGATCAATACTGGAGCGAGAGTCTCGACGGGATGTACGCGGTGGGCGACATGTGGGTCGCCGCCACGATCGCGGCGCATCACGCCATGATCGCGCTGGATCGAGGCGAGTACGAACTGGCGCACGCGCGTCTCGTCGAAAGCCTGACGCTGCTGCAGGATTTGGGCGAACAGTGGCAGATTGTTCATACTCTTGAGGTAAGTGCCTGTCTGGCGGTGTTCCGGGGGCAGGAATCGGCGGAGCCGCACGCGTATTTGCTGCGGGCTGCCCGCATTTTCGGCGCGGCAGAAAAACTGCGCGAAACTTTGGACGCCCCTGTGCTGTCGTTTCAGCGACGTTCCTACGAACGCGGGCTTGCCGCGCTGCGCGCCCAACTCGAGGAACCGGTCCTTCAGGTGGCATGGGGAGAAGGCCGGAAAATGACGCTGGAGCAGGCGGTAGAGCAAGCACTGGTAGAGTGACCGAGTTTGGCTTTGCGTTTTTTGCGGCCAGACAACCGTGCTTAGCGGCCCACTGAAAGCTGTATGTGCACCGTGTCGCCTTCCTTCAGCTTTTCGGCTTTGCGCACGTTTGCCTTGATGGGCACGGCATAGAGGCCGTCTTTTGGAAACAGCGATGTCGTCCACTCGGTGCGGCCAATGCGCGCCGTGACCGGAATTACGCCCCAGCCGTAAGTCACCGCGCTGGAAATCATTTTCAGATCCAGACTTTGCTCCGGCGGAACGGTGACGAAGAACCATGGCGCAGGCCCGCGCCAGAACCAGATTTCGCCGTCGAATTCGATGTTCATGCGTGCTTCAAATGCTCCGGCATGGTCGTTAAATCCTGTGCCTGAAACTGACCTGATTGCACAGATGTTCTATTATCTTCGACTTTCATGCGATTCGCAAATGGCGTTCCGCGTCACGGTCGGGAAGAAAATTGACGGCGCAAGGTGCGCCATGCGCGGTTGACAGGCGGGGAAGGGCCGACAACAATTATGATACCGACCGTATGGTATGTAAAAACAGGCAACAGCCTCAGGAGCCAAATGATGTGACGACTCTCCCCGCTAAAGCGGGGAGCTTCCCAGAGCACGCTCGCCGTAACCGGCCACGTTACGCTCTGGCGGCCCCGTCCGGGCCGAGTTGACCG
>Ga0207869_1000687_pt1 | contig 23647 bp, 23 predicted proteins | sample HigsolmetaAR205D_FD_184837 | JGI IMG/M metagenome (GOLD analysis project Ga0207869, IMG submission 184837) | Ionic liquid and high solid enriched microbial communities from the Joint BioEnergy Institute, USA - AR20-5-D (SPAdes) (version 2) ...
CTCCTGTTATGGATTGGTTTGGTAGACCTAATCCTTACATCGGTATTACCGTGGCTTTTATTGATATTTACCTGTTGCATTTCATTTTACAATGAACCTATCCACATTTGGTTGAAATTTCCCCTTGACACGCTCATCGCCCGGTATGACAGGCATTCGTAAAATTTTCTGTCTATTCTTTTTCCACAAACTTCCTCTCCTTCACGCCAATTTTTTCCTCGGAAAAACCCGAAATTGCCGCATAAAATGCGACTTTTCTCTCACTCCGCCATGAAATAAATACCTTTTTCTTCTCTATTTCACACTCAGACTTGCATGAAACCGGGTCTCATCGTAAAGTAGGTTAGGAGTTCTTCTTTTAAGGAGGCACCTATGCGATTGCGTAACATTCCCGGGGCGGAAGAAGCCCTCCGTGACTTTCCGACGTTCGTGGACAACCCTGCTTCGTACAAGGGGCGGTGGCGTGAGCGTTTCGGCAACGACCACCCGCTTCACGTGGAAATTGGCTGCGGCAAGGGAAAATTTATTACCACGATGGCAGAGCGTCATCCCGAGATTAACTTTCTTGCGGTGGAACTCCAGGCGGAAGTCATTTTGCGGGCGCTTCAGCGAACCGAAGGCCGGGAGATCCCCAATCTGGTTTTCGTGCAGCACAATGCGGCCATGCTGACGGATCTGTTTGCTCCCGGAGAAGTTTCCCTGATCTATCTCAATTTCAGCGACCCGTGGCCCAAGAAGCGCCATGCCAAACGTCGGCTCACCTATCCCAGCTTTCTCGCAATCTATCGGCAGGTGTTGAAACCTGACGGGGAAATCCATATGAAAACGGATAATGAAAAACTGTTTGAGTTCTCGCTCAACCAGTTTGCGGCGGAAGGGTTCCAACTGCGCAACATCACGTTCGACCTGCACAACTCTCCCTTTGCCGCCGACAACGTCATGACCGAGTACGAAGAGCGTTTTACCGCCAAAGGTCAGCGAATCTACCGGTTGGAGGCCTCTTGCCAATTTCGCTGAAAACATTTTGTTGCGGAAAGGAAAAAGAAAAGGAACGGTTCCTGCCGTTCCTTTTTTACAACTATATATTTACGATTACACATCGCGTTTCTGAAAAATGCGGAGCGCCAGCAACAAGGCGGCCAAACCGTAACAGAGAGAGTAGTACAACATGGCAGGGCTCGGCGGTGAAGCGGTGCCAAAAATGCCTTGCGTCGCAAAGGAGATCGGGTTGTCTGCCGTGTCAAACAGCGAAATCGTCGCCATGCGAAACAAAGAGTCCGCCGGAAACAGCAGGCTGGAAACGATCCCGATGTTGATCAGCGACTGGTCCTGCAACAGGGCACCCAACTGTTCCACAAACCCGCCGATGAACCCGATTCCATACAGGATGATCAGGATGATCCCGCCGGTAACGGTCGTGGTGACGCTGCTCAGCAAAAGCGCAACGCATACCAGGATGATCGGCAGGAGAACAAAGCAGCCCATGGCGCTGAAAATCTGCCACGCTGTCAACTGCACCGCCATCGCTCCGTTGCCCACCCATTGGTTGATCCCGGCCAGACCGAGAAACATCAGCGCGGAATAGATCGCCAGCAGGCTGGCCAGCCCGAAAAATTTTCCCAACAGATAGGTGCGGCGCGTGATCGCCCGTGCCAGCCAGGTGTCGATCTGGTGGCTCTCCACGTCGGAGGAAATGATGCCGACACTGCTGAAGATGGCCAGGAGAGCGGTGATGAACGAGCCGAAGTACAGTCCCATTCCCAACAACTGGGTGGAAAAGAAAGTTTTCATCACCTTCAGGTCGCTTTCTTGCTGCAGCGATTCGCTGATCTTCTCCCCGACAAACCAGGTGGCCACGCCAAACAGCACCAGAAACGCCAGAGACATCAGCAGGGTGATGGCAAAGATCCGCTTGGAGATCATTTCCCTATAGGTGATTTTGATGAGCGGCCACATGCGCTTCCTCCTCCTTGCGCTTGATCCAGTACAAAAACACTTCCTCCAGCGACTGCTGTTTGCGGGCCGCCTCATGAACGGCGATTCCCCCGGCGATCAGCGCTTCCAGCAGAACTGGCACCTGTTCTTCGCGGTCCAGCTCGGCCAGCCATACCTCCCGGCTGTCCCGCTTCCGCACCTGCCGGACTCCGGAAAGAAACGGCGGCCACACAAGCGTGCGTCCTTCCGGCACTTCCAGGGTAATTTCCAGCTGCGGCTTTACCATGCTGAGTTTTCGCCACTCCCCCTGCACGACCAGTTCCGAACGGTGGATGATGCCGACATAGTCGCACACCGTTTCCATTTCGCTCAGCAGGTGGCTGTTGAGAAAGATCGTTTTGCCCTGGTCCCGCAGGGAGGCGATCAGTTCCCGCACTTCCTTGCGGCCAATCGGGTCAAGTGCGGACGTCGGTTCATCGAGAAAGAGCAGTTCCGGATCGGAAAGCAGGGCGCACGCCAGGCCAATCCGCTGCTGCATGCCTTTGGAGTAGCTGCGAATCCGCTCCCGCTCGCGTCCCGCCATCCCGACCCGGTCCAACACGTCGCGGATGGCTTTTTTTCGCTCGCTGCGGGAAAGCCGGCAAAGATCCGCGTGATATTCCAAAAGCTGCCGGCCGGTCAGCCAATCCGGATAGCGGAACAGTTCCGGCAGATAGCCCACTTTTTGGCGGGATTCCACCGTGCCGATGGGATGGCCCAGCATCATCGCCTTGCCGCCCGTCGGATGGAGCAATCCCAGCATGGTCCGCACGAAGGTGCTTTTGCCTGCGCCGTTTTGTCCGAGAAACCCGAATACGGAGCCGCGCGGCACCTGAAGCGTGATTTCCTTGCATCCGCCCTTGCCGTCGTACTGCTTGGAAAGGTTCCACGTCTCAATTACATGTTCTCCCATTCTTTTCCTCCTGTTCGCGAAAACAGGCGAAAGCAGAGCCTACCCCGCTCCGGGCAGCTCTGCCATGCCGTTTGCCGGTTACTGCAGTTTTTGGGCCAGCTCAAGCAATTGCGCCTCTTGCTTTCCTTTTCCATCCAGGAAATGGAACATGCCGTCCTGTTGCCAGTACAGCTGCGTCCAATTTTCGTCGCCCATCAGCAGCCCTGTTTGACCGTTTACCTTTACTTCTTTTATATGATCCCCTTGCTCCACGTAAGGCACCGGCAGAGTCTCCTGCCAGTTGTCGATGCTGAGCATCTGCTGCCTTACGTTGTCCGGAATGAACGGCAGCGCGAGAACCGTTTTGCGCAACTGGTCCAGGTCTACGCCTTCAGGTCCTTCCAGATGGAGGGCACCAACCCTGCCGTAGGTATAAAACGACTCTCCATCCTTCAGATAAAGGGAAAGCCTTTCGGGGACGTGCAGCGAGAAACGTTTCCCGTCCAGTTTCTCGTCAAACCGCTCTTCCATTTGCAGTTGGGCGAAAAGTTGGTTCGCCTTTTTCACATCCAGTTCCAGGTGAAGCGTAAAAGGTTGTGCGACCTCAACGCCATCCGCCTGCAGACCGTCCGGCAGTTCGGGCAGTAAAACTCCCGCCTGTTCGGCCTCTTCCGCGCTCTCGTACCAGACGCTTCTCTCCCCTTGCTCGTCGGACTGCTCAATCCAGATCTTGCCGAGCCCCTTCAGCTCCATCTCCCCAGCCTGTGCGCTGGAAATCCAGTTTTCCGCTTCCCGCAGGTCATCCTGAGTCAGTTTGACAAACTGCACCTGATTGATCCGAAAAATGGACAGCAGGTCGTTCGCCGCCGCCTGCACCTGCGGGAAGGAGAGCAATACCGCCGCGGCGGCCGCAGCCGACACGCCTGTCAACCAACGTTTTGTCCGTTTCTTCATATTTCGCCAACTCCTTTTGATCGACTTGCTGTTTTCTGTTTCAACCGATGCAGACCTGAACCCGCCGTTGCCAAGCTTCCGGGAGAAGCGTTGCCAGGCGGCATCGGCATCGATGTCCGGCCGCTCGTTTGTGAAAGAGTCCAACACATCCAGTTTTCTTTTCGTCCAGTCCTCCAGCCGGCTCAGTTCGTTCAGCCGCTTCTGGCAGCTTGCGCAAGTGCGGAGATGTTCGCCAAAGCTTCTCTCCTCTTCCGCGTCGCATTCTCCGTCCAGATAGGCCTGAATGAACCCTTCATCCCTGCAATTCATTCCGCTTCCCCCCTCATTCGCATGTAGATGCGGCGAAATTTTTTCCTGGCACGCGCCAGAACGGTTCCGACCGATACAGGCTCCACTCCTGTCGCTTTCGCCAACTCGGCGTACGCGTAGCCGGAATACTTCATCAACAGCAGGGTACGATCCCGTTCATCCAGCTCGGACAGCGCGTCGCGCACGCGGACAAGCTCTTCCCGCTCCATCCATGCCTCCTCGGAAGACGGGACGACCTGCATCTTTTCGGTTGCGGCCCTTTCCTCCCGTGAGCTTCTTCGCTTTTCCGCCCGCAGATGGTTGTACGCGGCGTACAAGGAGGCTTTGGACAGCCAGGCGGGAATGTGTTCGATGGCGGTGCGATCGGCGTGGTAAAACTGGAGAAAAACGTCCTGGGCGAGGTCCTCCGCCGTTTGCTGGTCGCCCACGACCTGCAGGATTCGCCGGACGACGAAAGGGTAATAGGCGGTAAACAGCTCGCGAAAACGGTCCATCTCCGTTCCCGATTGCAGGGAATGTATCGCCAGATTCGCCTTGATCTCCACATGTTTCCCCCCTTTCGCTTTTTCACCCTATAGAAACCGCCGCCCATCCTTTTGTGACAGCTTGGCGGAATTTTTTCGAAGGAAGTTTTTCACGTTGTTCGTACAATCCCAGCCGCTTTTGTCCGATACTCCCTGTAGGGGGGATTTGCGTTGACCAAGGCATCCTTTCTTCAGGAAAAAAGCGCATTTCACATAAAGTTTCCAGAACAAAGCGATCTTGCGTTCTACAAATGGTTTACCCAACAATATCCGGACGCTGCCATCGGCTGGTACTACCTTGGACAGGAATGGACGAGCCGCGGCGAACAGGAACAGGCCATTGCCGCGTACCGGCGGGCGATGCAGATCAAATCCGACCCCTATGCAGACGCTGCCCGGGATGCTTACCACGACCTGTTGCGCCAGCGAAACAGGGATGCGTGGCGTAAACGGCTGCGGCTGTTGGGGGCGGCCGCACTGTTTCTCTATGCGCTGTTTGCCTTTTCGCCGGGCCTGCTTACCGATTCCCCCACAGTTCCCGCGGCAACGGTCGCCGATGGCGGGCAAAAAGGGAAGCAACAGCACCACGTGGAAGTGATCGCCGTCCCCTCCACGATGGATAACGCCCGGCTGCAGGAGCAGGTGAAACGCTACCTGGAAGCCCGCCGCCCCGCGCTCACGCAGCCTTATACCGTAATGCTTGTTCCCGAAGTGGCAGGCATGCCCTTGTTTACCCCGCTTCCCTTTTACCGGCCCCAGCAAGTGCGCGGATTGCTTCGCTACAACCCGGTTACGAAGACGGTGATTGAGGCAAAGTGGTTTGACGGTTCAAACGGTTCCAAGGATTCGTCCCTGTTGGCGGCAAAGGAGGCGCTGGCCCGGGAACAGGAAGTCCTGCAGCACATCCTCATCCTGCGCAACGCGGTTTACCGGCATTACCAGCGGAAAGGGACGCTGCCCGCCTCCCTCGCCGACTTGACCGGAGCCTATCCCGGCAACAGCCTGCCGCAAATTCCGACTCCTCCCGCGCCGCTGGGGTTGGAGCGGTATGCCTATCTCCCGGGAAATTTTCATCCCAGCCATGCGTGGAACAGCATGAGGGACATCCTGCCGCTTCCCGGCTATCCGGAACCGATCCAGCCGCTGGAGCCTCTGCAACTGCATCTGTACGAAGCAAGCCGGATCCTGGAACTGCGGAGCGGGCCGCATTTGGTGCGGCGCTATCCCATCGGTCTGGGCCAAAACGGCTCCACTCCGGAAGGGTACTACACGATTTTGCAAAAGATCAGCAAGCCTCGCGGTCACGACAACATCTACGGCACCCGGGGGATGGTGTTCCAGGCAAACGGATACGCCATCCACGGAACGAACGACCCGGACAGCATCGGAAAATACTCCTCGCTTGGCTGCGTGCGCCTGCACAACCAGTCTGTCGAGGAGCTGTACAGCTTCGTTTCGTTGGGCACGGAAATGATTGTCTCTCCCGCTTCCGCTCCTCTCCCGGACTGGAGCAATCCTGCTCCGCTGCTGCTGGCAGCCGGGCCGAAAGAAGAAACCCCCCATGTGGTTTACAAGTGGCTGCATTAGTTTTCTTCCTGTCGGATAAGACGCTGTTGCCCAGAAAACAGTTACTTTCAAATAATAGAAAAAGCGCGCCCCTTTTTCTGGCGCGCTTTCCGTTTTTTTTGGCGGACAGTCCGGAATGATTCAATTTCCTTTTTCACGTATTTTTCATTGGAAACCAGGCGGTTGGCCACGGTTTGCCATGGGATGCCAAAGTCTTCACAAAGGCTCAATCGGCACGTCGGCAGGGAGCGCGTAGGGATTTTTCCGGTTGATGCGGTCGTAGAACATGATTCCGTTCAGGTGGTCCATTTCATGTTGGACGACGATGGCCGCGTACCCTTTCAGCGACAGCGTGACCTCGTTCCCATCCGGATCGAACGCCTTCAATCGGATCTTTTTATACCGAGGCACGTATCCCTTCACCGGGCGATTGACGGAAAGGCAGCCTTCCCCTTCCCGCAGGTAGATCATGGCGACCGAGTGGCTGACCAGTTTTGGATTGATCAGCATGTACTCGTGCTGCTTCCCGTATTCGTCCGTGAAATACGCGGCAAACATGGACTTGTCGAGACCGATCTGGTTGGCGGACAATCCGACTCCCGGCCGCAGCCGGTAGCGCCGCGCCAACTCTTCATCCTGGCTGTTCTTCAGAAACTTAAGCATGCAGGCCAACTCTTCCCTTTCCTCCTCGCCGGGAGGCATGCTTACCGGATTGGTCACCTTTCGCAGGATTTTGGCTCCTTCCCGGACGATGTCCTTCATCGTAAGGATATACTCCCTGGTAAATTTGCTCATCATCACACACCTCGTTTCCCCCTGTCCGCAAAAGCTTGGCAACAGAGGGCACATTTTCATGGCTCCAACAAAAAAAGACATGCACACAAGAAATTCGCATGCATGTCATGCTGTCAAGTTTTGGCTCGGATCCGGGCAAAGGGATTTGCTGTTTCTTTTCTTCCTCTATTTTCCTTCTTCCATGTGACTGATCGAATTTTCCAGCTCCGTATCCGGCTTCCAGTGGTCCAAAACCTTGCCTTGCAAAACTTTTCCCTCGATAAACGCAATTTGCCGTTCACTGAATTCCGTTTTCCAGTCAATCCCCAACTCGCTCGCCAGGCGAATCACGGTAAGAAGTTCCGACCAGGCCACATACCGCTTATACCAAAAGAATTGAGGCTGTTCGTTCATATATGGATAAAGGTCATCAAAATCCGTGTGTTTGCAGTCGAGAGCCCGCTCAAAATTCACCTTGGCACGTCGTATCTGTTCCATGAAAAACTCGGGCAAATCCCTGTTTGCAAAATCCGTCATCTTCGACCCCTCCCGTCTCCCGATTTATAGGTTATTGTACCACGCGAAAAAAGCTGTGGAAATAGAAGAAAATGTGCATCTCTCTGTCTTCTTCCATACCTTATACGGATTTTCAGCCATTGGTGCCGCCTTCAAACGAATTCGGCGGCGGCGGAAGCTCGATGGGCGAAGAGCCTCCGCTTTCGGGAGAACGGCCGCTTCTCGGATTGCCGATGTCCGGAGGCGGGGAGTTTTCCGCTCCTTCCCCGCCGCTCCTTCCATCTCCCGGCGATTCTGTTCTGTTAAAAGCTGGCGGGGGCGGAAGTTCGATTCCCTGATTGTCGTTTTCTCCCTCATTCTGTTCAGCGCCATCTTCCTCTTGTGAAAATGGAAACTCTGTTTCATAGCCGTCTTGGTGGTGGTTCTCTTCCGCATTCATCAGGTTTTCCAGCTGTTGCGTGCTGACATGGGCGACGTTGGAGGGAGTGCCCAGTTTGCCGTCCGCTGTCCGCGGCACTACGACGTATTGGTACAGAACCGGCTCATCCAGGACGTCGACGTACACCCTGTCTTCCAGGCTGCCGGCGATTAAGACGCGCTCACCGTCCGGCTTGACGCGGTACACGTTGTACGTGTAATCGTAGTCGCCGCCAATCCAGCTCAGCACCACCTTGACCTTGCCGTCATCGAGCGTCATGTCGGCGGCCAGCTGAATCGGCAAAGTCTCCTCTTCTTCACTTTCTTCTTCCTTTTGCTCCGTTTTGCCGTAAGGAGATTCGAAGCGGCTGGCCTTGGTTCCTTTCAAACCGTCGCCCAGCACCTTGGAGAACATCTTCGCGGTCATGCTGCTGCCCTGCCGCATCAGATGATCCTTGTCTTCCGGATCAAAGCCCATCCAGACCGCCGCGACATACTCCGGCGTATACCCGACGAACCAGGCGTCCTTGTTTACGTCGCTGCCGCCAACCGTCGATTGGGTCGTCCCCGTTTTCCCGGCCACCTCACGACCGGAGATGCGGGCAGCTTTTCCCGTTCCTTCCTGGACGGCCTTCTCCAGGATTTTGTGGATCTCCCACGCGGTTTTCGCCTTCAGCACCTGCGTCTGCTGAAGTTCGTACACGTGCTGGATTCCCATGCCTTTGTTCACGATCTTGCTGATCGAGTGGGCTTCCGACACCACCCCTCCATTGGCGAACGCCGTGTAGGCCTGCGCCATCTTCAGCGGGGAAGTTCCCTTGCTCAAGCCGCCCAGGGCAATGGCCAGGTTTTGATCCTCTTCCGTCAGTTCAATGCCGAACTTCTTCAGGTACTTCACGCTGTTGCTGATGCCGATCTCGTTCAGCAGCCAGACGGCCGGAACGTTGAGGGAGTCGATCAGCGCGCGGCTGAGCGTGACCGACTCACTGTACTTGCCGTTGTAATTTCGCGGCTCGTAGCCGTTAAAGCTCTGCCGTTCGTTGCTGAGGCGTGAATTGGCATTCCACTTGCTGTCCAAGTCCATCGCCGGAGCGTAGACGGCCAGCGGCTTGAACGTCGAACCCGGCTGCCGCTGCATTTGCGTCGCGTAGTTGAACCCTTTGGCGGTGTAGTTCCGGCCGCCGCTCATGGCGGCGATCCCGCCGCTTTTGGCGTCCAGGACGATCATGGCCGACTCCACCTTGCGCTTGGCCCCGTCCTTCGGGAAGTTTTCGGGGTTGGCGTAATGGGTGATCATCGCGTCCTGCATCTTGGGATCGAAGGTCGTGTAAACCTCCCAGCCTCCGCGGTACAACTCCTCTTCTGTGACATTGTACCGCTCTTCCGCCTCTTTCATCATGTAGTCGAAAAACGCCCGGTAACCCGCTTTCAGCGAAGAACGGCTGGCATGCGCTTCGGTCTCCACCGGCAGCGGCTCCGCCTGCGCCGCAATCTTCTCCTCTTCCGTGATGTAGCCCTGTTCATACATCAGGCGGAGAATCGTGTCGCGGCGTTCCTTTGCCTTTTCCGGATCGTTAAAGGGAGAGTAGTTGGTCGGCGACTTCGGAATGGCCGCCAGCATGGCCGCTTCCGCCAAGGTGAAATCGGGATCGTCGACAGACTTGCCGAAGTAATACCGGGCCGCGTCTTCCACGCCAAACTGCCCCTCTCCCAGGTAGACCCGGTTCAGGTACATCTCCAGGATCTGGTCCTTGGAATACTTGCGCTCCAGGCTGATCGCGATGCTGACCTCCTTGGTTTTTCGCCAGAAGGTCTGATCCAGGGTGAGGAAGACGTTGCGCGCCAGTTGTTGCGTGATCGTGCTTCCCCCTTCCGCCAGCGACCGCTTGCGGATGTCGTTGATGATCGCGCCGCCAATGCGGATCAGGTCGATGCCCTTGTGTTCGTAAAAGCGTTTGTCCTCGACGGCAATAAACGCGTTGATCAAAAAATCCGGCATTTCGCTGATGGGTTTGTATTCGCGGTTTTTCTCCCGGATCAGCGTGGTAATGACCGAGCCGTTTTTGTCGTATATGACGGTTGGTTCCGCTTTCAAATCCAACAGTTTTTGTTCATTCTCTTCAATCATCCGCTCTCCGAAATACAGCAGAGAAAAGTATCCCCCGATAACGCAAAACAGCAGGAGAAAGCTGAATGAAGCGGCAATCAGAAGCAAGCTGTTTTTCCTTTTTCTGCCTTTTTTCTTTGCTGTTGTTGCCATTTTTTACCCCCCGTCTTTCTCTTCCCCACACCTTATAGACGGTTTGCCTTGCAAAAAGTTGCTGCTTTTTCACCAGACCATCATTTCATGGAATCATCCGTTTGTCACGGGAAAAGCCCGTCTTCCTTGCAGAAGACAGGCTTTTTCTCTCATGCCGCCTATTTCAACAGTTCCTCCGCTTTTGCAACCACGTTTTCCACGGTAAAGCCGTATTCGCGGATGATCCGCTCACCCGGTGCCGAGGCGCCAAACTGGTCGATGGCAAGCACCTTGCCTCCGTCGCCGGTGTAGCGCTCCCAGCCGAGCGGCGAACCCATTTCGACCGCCAGACGGGCTTTCACATCCGGCGGCAGGACCGACTCGCGATAGGAGAGCGGCTGACGTTCAAACAGATTCCAGCTGGGCATCGAAACCACGCGCGTTTCAATGCCGCGGGCGAGCAGGACTTCTCTCGCCTGCATGACCAGGGCCACCTCGGAGCCGGTGGCAATCAGGATCAGCTGCGGCTTGCCGCTTGGCGCATCTGCCAGCACGTATCCGCCTTTGGACACCCCTTCCGCCGCTTTCTCCAGGGTTTCAGAAAGGACAGGCAGGGTTTGCCGCGTCAGCACCAAAACGACAGGCTCGTCCGTACGGGAAACGGCGTATTTCCACGCTTCGTTGGTCTCCGCCGCGTCAGCCGGGCGCAGAACCGTCAACCCCGGCATGGCGCGCAGGGACGCGAGCTGCTCAATCGGCTCATGCGTAGGTCCGTCTTCGCCCACCGCAATGGAGTCGTGGGTGAACACGTAGATGACCGGCTGTTTCATCAGCGCGGACAGGCGGATCGCCGGGCGCAGGTAATCGGAAAAGACGAAGAAGGTTCCGCCGTAGACCTTCACGCCGCCGTGCAGCATCATCCCGTTCAAGGCCGCGCCCATGGCAAACTCGCGAACGCCAAACCAGATGTTGCGCCCTTCGTAGCTGCCCGGCAGGAAGTCGCCTCCCCCCTTGATCAGCGTGTTGTTGGAGCTGGCCAAATCGGCGGAGCCGCCCAGGAAGAACGGAATGCTTTTGGCCAGCGCGTTGATCGCATTGCCGGAAGCGGCGCGGGTCGCCAGTTTTGCCCCCGCTTCGTAGACCGGCATGTGCTGATCCCAATTGTCCGGCAGCCTGCCTTCCACGGCTTGCCGGAATTGCTCTGCCAGTTCCGGATACGCCTTGGCGTAAGCCGCAAACATCTCCTGCCAGGACTCTTCCGCCTTTTTGCCCGCTTCCGCCAGGTTGCTGTACAGCTCCCTCACTTCTTCCGGCACGTAGAACTCCTCTTCGTGCTCCCACTGGTAGGATTGCTTGGCCAGCTTCGCTTCCTCCTTGCCCAGCGGCGCGCCGTGGGAAGCGTTGGACCCGCCCTTGTTGGGGCTGCCGTAGCCGATGACCGTCTTGACTTCAATCAGGGTTGGGCGTTCGAGGTCCTTCCGCGCTTCTGCGATGGCCGCTTCGATCGCGGCAATATCGTTGCCGTCCTCGACGCGCAGGTACTGCCAGCCGTAAGCCTGGTAGCGCTGTGCCACATTTTCCGAGAAGGCGCGGGAGAGTTCGCCGTCCAGCGAGATGTCGTTGGAATCATAGAGCACGATCAATTTTCCCAGTTTCAGATGTGCTGCCAACGAGGAAGCCTCGCTGGAAACCCCCTCCATCAGGTCGCCGTCGCCGCAAATGACGTACGTGTAGTGGTCAATCACCGGAAAATTGTCGCGGTTGTAAATGGCGGCCAGATGTTTTTCCGCCATTGCCATTCCGACCGCCATGGCAATCCCCTGTCCAAGCGGTCCGGTCGTGGCGTCCACGCCCGGCGTGTGTCCGTATTCAGGGTGACCGGGGGTTTTGCTGCCCCACTGACGAAAATTGCGCAGGTCCTTGAGGGAGACATCGTATTTCATCAGATGCAGCAACGCGTACAAGAGCATCGAACCATGCCCGGCGGAGAGAACGAAACGGTCGCGGTCAATCCACTTGGGGTTGGCGGGGTTTACTTTCAAAAATCGGCTCCACAACACATGCGCCATCGGAGCGGCGCCCATCGGCATCCCCGGATGTCCGGAATTGGCCTTCTCAATGGCGTCAATCGCAAGTGTGCGGATGGTGGTAATGGAAAGCTGATCAACAGAATGGCGCTGCATCAAAAATCCTCCTAGATTTTGAACTTGAAAATTCGGGTAAAACTGACTGTCCCATTATAGCATGTTCCTGTATGCAAATCATGGCACATTTCCCGCCGCATGGACCCCAAACGAGGTTTTCCGTCCGCCCCGGCTGCATAAGGAACCCGCAGGATGAATCGCCTGCGGCCCTTGTCGTCGTCTCTTGCTTCCCGTCTATTCCTTCAGCCGCTGCCGCCTGTCATTCACCGCAGCCAGCGCCTGAAGGAACTCTTCCTTTTCGATGAGTTTCCGCTCATAAAGTTCGCGGATTTCATCCTCGATCAGCAACAGATCTCCTTCCGGGTCCCCAGTGTAGATAATCAGCCCAAAGCGGCGCAAAAGAGCATTCAAATCAAAAGTATTCGGGCCACTCCTCACTTACGCACCCTCCAAATCCCTCTCCATCCTGTCGAGGACGGCATCGTAGTCAAACGTGAAAGCAAAGCCGGTAATCACGACAATTTCGGCGTGGGGATACATTTCCCGCCAGTCCTGTTCTTCCTCCGGCTTCAGGCCGACGATGTACAGCGGGTCCTGCGACAGCCGTTCGTCTTCCATGCACATTCGCAGGAAGGCATGGCATTTCTCCTTCTCCTGCGAGGCGTTAAGCACCAACACGGCCCGTTCCACCTCTCCCGTCCTCCTCTGCCGGGACAGCTCGGCAAACGTCTTGGCGGTAGGGACGTGAGCGTTCACTTCGGGAAAGCGATCCAGCAGTTCATCCAGCCAGTCATCTTCTTCCCAGGCCAGATAGTACATCATCGGATTGGACATCAAATTGCAACTCCCTCATACGTATAAGTTACTTGTCGGAAAACTTTTCACACCTCCCAGTATACCACGCTGGGGAAGCCTGGTGCTCTGTCCAAACCTTGACTTCCCGAAAGCGTTCACGTAAGGTGGAAAAAGCAAGCAATTGATTTTGTGCGAAAGAGGTATTTACCGTGAACAAGAAACACTCCGCCCTCTTGTTTCTGATTGCGTTTCTCACGATGCTTGGCTTTGGCATCATCATTCCGATCCTGTCGCTGTTCGCTGACGAGCTGGGGGCCTCTTCCCTTGAAATTGGCGTCTTGTTTGCCAGCTACAACGTGATGCAGCTCCTTTTTTCTCCCCTCTGGGGCTCCCTGTCGGACCGATTCGGGCGAAAACCGTTGATCTCGTTCGGTTTGCTCGGCTTTTCCATCACTTTTATCCTGTTTGGTTTGGCAAACAGTTATGCGGAAATGCTTGTCTACCGCATCCTCGGCGGCATCGCCTCGGCCGCAGCCCTGCCCACGGTGTACGCCATGACAGCCGATCTCTTTGCGCCGCAGGAGCAGGCAAAAGGAATGGGATTCGTGGGAGCGGGAATCGGGCTCAGCTTTGTGTTTGGTCCGGTCATCGGCGGGATGTTGAGCGAATACGGCTTTGCCGTTCCGTTTTTTGCCTCCGGCGGCATGGCCTTTCTGACGTTCCTCGTGGTTTTGTTCGTCCTGCCTGAAAGCCTGCCACGGGAAAAACGGTCCGCACAGGCCAACAGGAAGAGGACGAATCCGTTTTCCTTCCTGTTTGGCCCGCTGTCCCTGCTGTACACGATCCTGTTCGTGGTTTCCCTCGCCTTTTCCGGTCTGGAAGCCACGTTTGCCCTGTATATCCACGACCTGTACGGATTTACCTCGAAGGATCTGGGGTACATGTTCCTGGTGATGGGAATCATCTCCGCCATGGTCCAGGGCGGAATGATCGGAAAGATGGTGAAGCGCCTGGGAGAACCAGCCGTGCTTTCACTGGGCATCGCTCTTTATGCAATCGGCTTTTTTGCCATTCCGCTCTCCGGGGGCTTCTGGTTGCTTACGTTCATCCTCTGCCTGTTCGGAGCCGGACAAGGGATGATTCGCGCCACGGCCACCGCCATGATTACGCAGCGCACCGCCGTTGGACTCGGGGTGACAACCGGCGCCATCAGCTCCATGGACAGCCTGGGCCGCATCGCCGGACCGCTTCTGGGCGGCGCGGTTTACGCCTTTGCCTACAGCGGTCCGTTCCTGTTGGGAGGGATTCTGATGCTGGCCATCCTGTTCTGGTTTCAAGCCAGACACCACAGCCTCCCGGAACAGCAAAAACAGGCGTAAGGGTTTCTTGTGCACGGGAAGTTACCGTTAAATATTTCTGCCATTTAAATCCAATAAAATCATTCACTCCCGCACTTTTCTGCACGGGCGGCATAATTTCCGAAATCCTGATACGGCCGAAAAACCAAGAAAAAAGCATGGGGAAACGCCATGCTTTTTTATATGGTTCGCGATGTGAAGAACCGTAATATTCAACAAAAATCGCAAGTTTTTTTCGGCAAAAAATTGTGTTTACCAACAAATATAACTTAAAATAATGCTAATTCCAAAAAGTTGCTCTTATTTTCAAGATTAAAACAAGGTATCATATCTCACTACAGGGGGAAAGGTTGTGTCCTGTATGGCTGACCAAAAGACGAGTTCCAGAAAGCTGCAAGACAAGACAGCTGAACTCATGGAGAAGATCAAGGAACTCATGGCCAAGGTCAAGGAATTGGAAATGGTGTTTCACTCCTCCCATGACGAGATTTTCGTAACGGATGCGCAAGGAATCTGCATCCGCGTCAACCCTTCCTGCGAACGGCATTACGGCCTGCAGGGAATCGAATTGCTGGGCAAAAGCGTTTATGAAATGGTAGAAGAGAAAATCTTTTATCCTTCTGCCACCGTGATCGTCCTGGAAGAGAAGAGGCCAGTTACCCTGATTCAGTCCACTTCCACCGGAAGGCGCCTGCATGTAACCGCCAACCCCGTTTTTGACGAAGAGGGAAACCTGATCCGTGTCGTCTCCAACTCCCTGGATATTACGGAAGTGCTCACGCTGAAACAGCAGGTCGAGGAAATGGAAAAGGTCATCCAGGAGTACAACGGGCAGCTGAAACAGCTGCGGCAGGACCCCGGACAAAAATGGCCGTTGGTGGCCAAGAGCAAGGCGATGGTCAAGGCCATGGAAATTTTGGAAAGAGTCGCGAAGGTGGACAGCAGCGTTTTGCTGCTGGGCGAATCAGGCGTGGGAAAATCCAAACTGGCACGCTGGCTGCATTCCATCAGCAACCGCAAGGACGGCCCCTTTCTTGAGGTAAACTGCGGGGCGATCCCGGCCAGCCTGTTTGAATCCGAATTTTTTGGCTATGAACCAGGCTCGTTTTCCGGGGCTTCCAACCAGGGTAAGGTGGGCCTTCTGGAAGCGGCCAACAAGGGAACCCTGTTCCTGGACGAAATCGCGGAGCTGTCCCTGGAACACCAGACCAAACTTCTCCAGGTGATTCAAAACAGGCAGGTAATGCGGATCGGCAGCAGAAAGCCGATTGAAATCGACGTCCGCTTTGTCGCCGCGACCAACCGCGACCTGGCGAAAATGGTGGAGGAAGGCAGCTTTCGCAAGGACCTCTACTACCGCCTGAATGTGGTTCCGGTCAAAATCCCTTCACTGGCCGAACGTCCAGAGGATTTGATCGAGATGATCTTCCTGTTCATGCAACGAATCAACGAAAAGTACAACTTCAACAAGACGCTTTCTCACAACGTAATTGAACTGCTGCTCAGCCATTCCTGGCCGGGAAACGTGCGTGAACTGGAGAATGTGCTGGAAAGGTTGGCGGTTACCTCCGTGGGTGATGTCATCGTCGCCGATCACCTCTTTGAGATCCTGACCCCGGAAAGGAACCGACCGGCGGAAAAAAACGCCACAAACGACTATCTGCGAAGATTTTTGTCCAATCCGGAACTTTCATTGAAAGACATGCTCTCCATCGTCGAACGGGAGATCATCTCCTTCTACATGAAGGAGCTTGGATCGACACGAAAAGTGGCGAAAAGACTGGGAGTAAGCCAAAGCACCATCAGCCGTAAATACCAAATAATAGCAAAATAATTGATTCAAATTTGCATCAGTGATGCAAATTTGCCTCTGATTTTTCGTTGTTTTTCTCCAAATTTGAATCAATCGTATATCCGATATTTTTCGACTTGTTTTAATACTGCCGTTTTTCCAACCTGCCGCGATTTGGCATACAACTTGCTTTTTTAGAAATGGACAAGCTGGGACCCCTGTCCCGCGGTCTCGTCACGCTTGTATTGCCAATCAGAGGTTGCGGCAGTGCCTGCAGTGACTGTTCATACAAATTAAGTCAATCAAGGGGGAATTTTCATGAAAAAAAGTTTCAAGCTCGCTCTGGTTGCCATTTTGTCTTCCGTGCTGCTGACTGCCTGTGGCGGCGGACAAGCAAGCACTGGCAACACGCCGGAACAAACCCCGGCGCAGACTCCCGCCGAAGGAAAAGGAACGCTGGAGCGAATCAAGGAAAAAGGCGTGCTCACCGTTCTCACTTCCAACGACGCTCCGTTTTCCTACATTGACACAAAGACAAACGAGTTTACCGGCATTGATGCCGAAATCATCAAGGAAATCGCAAAACGGCTGGGGATCGAAAAGGTGGAACCCAAGGTGACCAAGTTTGAAAATCTTTTGCTCGACCTCAACAACAAAAACGGCGACATCGTGGCAGACGCGATGTGGGTCAAACCGGAACGTGAAAAGGTGGCCACCTTCACCGACCTGTGGTACCAACAATCTGACGGTTTGGTTGTGCAAAAAGACGACAACTCCATCAAAGGGTTGGATGATTTGAAGGACAAAGTGGTTGGCGGTCAAAAGGGAACCACCTTCCTCGAACTGTTGAATCAAATGAAGGCAGAAGGGAAAGTAAAAGATGTGAAGGTTTTCGGCTCCCAGGCTGAACTCCTCCTGGCGCTCAACACGAAGAAAATTGACGCCGTGCTGACCGATATGGCCGTAACCGCCTACACCATCAAAAACGACCCGACACTCAACGTGAAAATGGTGACTCCTTACCAGCCTCACTTCCCTGGTCCTACTGCAGCCGCCGTGCGCAAGGAAGATACCGACTTGCTGGAAGCTGTAAACGCCGAACTGAAAAAGCTGAAAGAAGAAGGCTTCATTCTGGAAGTCCTGAAGAAGTACGGCTTGAGCGAAGACAATATGGCGGAATAATCAACCAGGCAGAAAAGCGGGAAGTCTCGACTTGGGTTCGAGACTTCCCCAACCATTTGGTTTAGGAGGGAACTCAGTGAGTCGACTGGATTTTCAGACAGCGTTTGAAGAGCTTACCCCGCTGCTTCTGGATTCATTGTGGGTCGTTGTAACACTCGTGATTTTTTCATTTGCCCTGGCACTGGTAATCGGAATGCTGATCGCGCTGGGGAGGCTTTCCAAAAACAAGTTTTTGAACGGCATCCTGGTGGTCTTCCTGGAGACCGTCCGCGGCACGCCGCTTTTGGTCCAACTGCTTTACGTCTACTACGTCATGCCCGAAATCATCAGCATGATCGGGCAGATCTGGGATCCGACCTACCATGTCAACTTCAGCGCCTATACCGCCAGTATCTTGGGCCTTGGCGTAAACTACGGCTGCTACCTTTCGGAAGTGTTCCGCTCTTCCATTCAGTCCATCGACAAGGGGCAGATGGAAGCCGCTCTCGCGCTGGGCTACACCAGCCGCAAGGCGATGTGGCACATCATCATTCCGCAATCCCTGCAGGTTGCCCTGCCTCCAACCGGAAACTACTTTACTGCAATGGTCAAGGATACCTCCCTGTGCGCCTTCGTCACGCTGGGTGAAATTATTCTTACGACGCAAAGCTACGCTTCCCAGACCTTCTTGACGATCGAATCTTATACGATTGCAGCGCTCGTCTACCTGGTGATCAGCCTGCCCTTGAGCCAGTTTGTAAGAGTCCTCGAAAGGAGGTCGCGCCGCCATGTCTGATGTCATGATTGAAATTCGGGATTTGCACAAGTCCTTTGGTGACCACGAAATTTTGAAAGGCATTGACCTGACCGTGAAAAAGGGCGAAAAAATCGTCATCATCGGCCCCTCCGGCTCGGGGAAATCCACCCTGCTGCGCTGCATCAACTACCTGGAGGTTCCCACATCGGGCGTGGTTCGCATCGAAAACAAGGCGTTTGTGGAACCTGGCAAAAAAATGGACGAAAAACACATCGCCGCCATGCGGCAACAGGTCGGCATGGTGTTTCAGCGATTCAACCTCTTTCCCAACAAAACCGCGCTGGAAAACGTGATGGCGGCTCCGGTGACCATTCGCAAGATGCCCAAGGAAGAGGCGCGCAAGATCGCGGAGAAGTACCTGAAAAAGGTCGGCCTGGAACACCGCATCAACCACTACCCCAGCCAACTCTCCGGCGGGCAGCAGCAACGGGTGGCCATCGCCCGCGCACTGGCGATGGAACCGAAGATCATGCTTTTTGACGAAGCGACTTCTGCGCTCGACCCGGAATTGGTGGGAGAAGTGCTGAACGTTATCCGCGAATTGGCCAATGAAGGCATGACCATGGTGCTGGTCACCCATGAAATGAAGTTTGCCGAAGAAGTGGCGGATCGCGTCATTTTCATGGACGGCGGCTTTATCGTGGAAGAAGGAACTCCCCACGAGATCTTCCACAACCCCAAACATCAGCGGACCAAAGCGTTCCTGAACAAAGTGGAACATTAAGCTGAAATCCCTCTTTGCACAAACAATCTGCACGAAATGCCGGCTGATTCTCCACCGCTTTTCTTTCAAACACAAGGTTGCATTTTCCGGGTGCAGCGGCTGTTTTTCGGCGGCAGGTTGCCGCTGCAAGTCTGCCCGGACAAGTCTGCCCGGAAAAGAAAAATACCATCACCTTCCGCTGAGGGTGATGGTATTTTTGTTTGGTCTGGCATCCCAATGAATCAGAAGTTTGCCTGCGAATTTGGAAAAAGAGTCACCCCGGTGTCGGCGTTCCGGAACTGAACCGCCGTGTTCGGGGGCAAATCAAGCCTGAAGGCCACATACGGGTAGGAGAGTACCTGGATGTACATCTTGCCGGGCTCGGGGTCGGTCCACTTCACATTGACGATCAACTGCTTCCCGGCCCACTCTGTTCCGGCGATGGTTACGCCGTATCCGGGATGGGGCACTTCCCCGCGGGCAATGACGACCAGGTTGCCTTTTCGATGAATCCCGGGCGTATTGCGAACGGACTGAACAAACTCCAGCTCTTCAGCCGAGAGCTGATCCGGTTCCAACACGGTCAAACCGCCTTCTTTTTGCGTCACGGCAATCTCCACTCTCTTTTCTGCGGCATTCCAGACGACTTCATGCCCGGCTTGCTCGGCGATCCAGCGCAGCGGCAGGTATACTTCCTGCTGATGAATCAGCGCGGGTTCTGCCTGTTCGGCCAAAACGCCGTTGATTTCCACCGTTCCCGCGTCTGTCTGAAACACGAGGATTCGGTCTTCGCGAAGCTTCAGGATTCCTCTCTTGCCTTCACGTTTCCATTCTCCCCCCAGCACGCGGGCGGCATCCTGCCCGCTGATGTAGGTTCGGCCCTCGTGCAGCCATGTTTTCTTTTGCAAAGCAACTGACGCGCCGTTTACCAGCAAGCCTGGCGCCTTCGCAACATCAGCTGCAAATGTCCACTCAACCGGAAATGCGGACAGCGCAAGTTGCAGTCCCAGCACAGCCGACAAGAACACGGCTGTTTTTCCTTTCATGCGAATCATCCTCCCTTTTCCATTCTTCCCAGGAAGTTCTCTTTATCCTGTAAGACTGTCTCAGGCAGGATTCGTTTCACCATTCTTTGATGGAAAAAAGTCTCTGCTGACAGGAGCAGGCGCTGCGCCTCAGACGCTGGGCTGCTCGGTAATTTCCACCCATTTCCATTTAGGATTTTTATTCATTTCACAAGTGCGCAAAAGATCACCGCATACGGGGATTACCTGCTCCAGCTGGACGCACCAGGAAGCGGGGAAGGGAATTTCCTCCTGTTCGATGGTAAGCGAGATCATCACGTTGTTCTCTTCGTTTGCAGCCAGCACAAAGTGCCGCTCCGGATCGTGTTCTTTCCACTGAACCAATACCCTTCCCTTGTTTCCGCCCGCGACGACCAGGTCCACATGGTCTCCATACGCCGCATGAACCAGTGTGCGGTCAACGCCGTTCAGCATGGCGATCTCCTTCAGAACTTCGTGCCAGGCTACGTGCGTCCGCTCCGTTCCGCTTGCATCTGTATAGACGCGCCAATCGTTCAACATGGGTCGTTACTCCTTTTTCTCTGATCTGCGATCCTCCCGCCTTCGTCTCTCATCAAGGGCGGTGACAAGCACGCGTTTCGTTCCCCATTGTACGCCTTCTGGCAAGGGAGCTCAACTGTTGCCGCAATGGCGTGGCCAGAAGGCGTTTTCAAAAGGGAAAGAAAAGGAAAGTTTTGATAACATATAGAATTAGTTGGATTTTTTAACTTCCTCCATTGACAAACGGCTAATCCAGCAATACCATAGTGCAAGAAGACAAGTCAAATTAATTAAAGGGGATTATCATCATGAAAAAATTTGTTCTTTCACTTTTATTTTTTAGTTTGTTGATCGGAATTGCCGGTTGCGGCACATCCGGTTCCAGCTCCCCCTCGCAGGACAACGCCGGTTCAGCTGCTCCGGCACCTGCTGCGGAACAGGGCGAACAAAGCCTGCTGGACAAGGTTAAGGCAGAAGGCAAGATCCTGATCGGAACGGAAGGCACCTATGCTCCCTTCACCTTCCACGATGCTTCGGGCCAATTGACCGGATACGACGTGGAAGTGGTCACGGAAGTAGCCAGACGGATCGGCGTTGAACCCGTGTTTATGGAGACGCAATGGGATGCCATGTTCGCCGGGCTTGATGCCGGACGTTTCGACGTAGTGGCCAACCAGGTTGGCATTCGTCCCGACCGCCAGGAAAAATACGATTTCTCCATTCCGTACACGGTCTCCTCGGCCGTGCTGGTCACGCACAAGGACAACACCACGGTAAAAGGCTTTGAGGACATCAAGGGTCTGAAAGCCGCGCAAACCCTGACCAGCAACCTGACCGACATCGCCCGCAGTCACGGAGCGGAAATCGTGGGTGTGGAAGGGTTCAACCAGGCGATCGAACTGCTCGTTTCCAAGCGCGTCGACGTCACCATCAACGACGGCCTTTCCCTGCTCGACTTTTTGAAGCAAAAACCGGATACGCCGATCAAGATCGTCGCCAAAGATCCCAACGTGGCGGAAAACGCCTTCCTCTTCCGCAAGGGCAGCGGCGAACTGGTGGAAGCGTTCAACAAGGCCCTGCAGGAAATGAGAGAAGACGGCACGCTGAAAAAAATCTCCGAGAAGTGGTTCAATGCCGATGTCTCCCAATAATATGATGGCAAATCCGGATCGTCTCAACCGTTTGATTGATATCGCACAAAGCTCCTTTCTCCCTTTGGTGAAGGGAGCCTTGTATTATTCCTTCACTCTTGCGATTATTTCGTTTTCCATTGGCCTGGTCCTGGCCGTGTTGACAGCGCTTGCCCGAATCTCCGGCATCAAGCCGCTGGTGGCCATCGCCCGCGTCTACGTCTCGATCATCCGCGGCACGCCGCTGCTCGTCCAGCTGTTTATCATCTTTTACGGCCTGCCCAGCATCGGGGTGAGACTGGATCCGATTCCCTCCGCGATTATCGGCTTTTCCCTGAATGTCGGCGCCTACTCGTCAGAAATCGTGCGCGCCGCCATTCTGTCCATCCCCAAAGGGCAGTGGGAAGCGGCCTATGCGATCGGCATGACCTACGGCCAGGCGTTGCGGCGTGTGATCCTCCCGCAGGCAGCACGAGTGAGCGTACCGCCCTTGTCCAACTCCTTCATCAGTCTGGTAAAGGACACTTCGCTGGCTGCGACCATCCTCGTGCCGGAAATGTTTCGCAAGGCACAGGAAATCGTGGCCTCCACCTACGAACCGCTGCTGCTCTACTGTGAAGCAGCCTTGATCTACTGGGTCATCTGCTTCGTGCTGTCCGTCCTGCAAGATCGCATCGAGAAAAGGCTGGAACGCTACATTACTTAATTGAGAGTAGGGGAATAAAAACCAATGATTGTTGTCCGCGACTTGCACAAGCAGTTTGGTGCCTTGCAGGTGTTGAAAGGGATCTCGCTCCGTGTCGACAAGGGAAAGGTCGTCGTCATTATCGGTCCGTCGGGTTCAGGCAAAACCACGTTTTTGCGCTGCCTGAACGCGCTGGAAATTCCAACCGGCGGTATCGTCCGAATTGGAGAGGTGGAAATCGACTTCGCCCGCAAGGTGGAGCGTTCGCAAGTTGTGCTGCTCCGCAAACAAACCGGCATGGTGTTTCAAAGCTACAACCTGTTTCCGCACATGACCGCATTGGAAAACGTGATGGAGGGCCCGGTCACGGTGAAAAAAGAAGCGCGGGAAACGGCGCGCCAGAAGGCTTCCCGGCTGCTTGCCAAAGTGGGGCTGGCCGACAAGCTGGACCACTATCCGGCACAGCTCTCCGGCGGTCAGCAGCAGCGCGTCGGCATCGCCCGCGCCCTGGCCATGGAGCCGCAAGTGATGTTGTTTGACGAACCCACCTCCGCCCTCGATCCGGAACTGGTGGGCGAAGTGCTGAAAGTCATGAAGGAACTGGCGCAGGAAGGCATGACCATGGTGGTGGTGACGCATGAGATGAGTTTCGCCCGCGACGTGGCCGATGAAGTGATCTTCATGGATCAGGGCGTCATCGTGGAAAGCGGGCCGCCCGAACAACTCTTTACCCAACCGCGTGAGGAACGCACCCGCCAGTTTCTGCAGCGCTTGCAGGCGTGATTCGTCATCCGTCCGCCGGGTCTTCTTGTCCGGCACGGCAATAAAAAGACGTTGATCCTTTGCCCGGGATCAACGTCTTTTTTCCTATTCATCCAGCACCAGAAAAATCAGCACAATGATCAGAATGATCCACCAGAAGTTGTTGCCTCCGTGGAAGCCTCCCATTTTTCTCCTCCTCTCCAGCCAGGCATTGAAAAGCAGCTGCTGTTGCTGCATTTCCCTTACCAGCGTATGAGAGGATTTCCCCGTCAGTATGGGTGCCTGTCTCTCCCAAAATGTCAAAGTGCAAAAACCAAGCATTTATCCCCGTTCCCTTCCCGACCGTCTGCTCCCGCGAACGGCGGATCCTCTGCCGTTTGGCCGTCCGGCCTGCAAAAAACCCCCGGTCGCCAAAACGGGACTGACCCCCGTCCGTAGGACAGGGATCAAAACACCTTAGTTTTAAGCAGCAGCCAGTTGCCGATATTGAATCGGTGACTGGTTGTTTAGTTTCTTTTGAATACGAATTGAGTTATAGTAGTGAATGTAGTCTTGCACAATCTGTACAAC
>Ga0207869_1000693_pt1 | contig 23456 bp, 26 predicted proteins | sample HigsolmetaAR205D_FD_184837 | JGI IMG/M metagenome (GOLD analysis project Ga0207869, IMG submission 184837) | Ionic liquid and high solid enriched microbial communities from the Joint BioEnergy Institute, USA - AR20-5-D (SPAdes) (version 2) ...
GGCCGTGGAGGTAGAAATCGTGAAGTCCACCCCCGGCTCAACCGCAGTAATCTGGATAACATTGCCGGACGCCTCGACGCGGACCGCGTTGTCGGCATCCATCATGACGGCTAGGTGCTCGGCTACCGACGCATACGTGAAGGCGTCCTTCGCCAGAGTATCCCACTCCGTGACGCGCGAGCCATCGTAGTAGTGGTAGATGTTTCCGTCCTCGAACTGTGCGATGGCGTACACCTTGCCATCGAACCCCTTGGCGTCGAGCACTCGGGTTAGCGCAGCGCCACTGGGCGCTTGCAGCCGCTGGTAGATCACACCAGCCGGCATGCCTGTGGGGGTGGCTTCGTGCCCGAACACGTACCGCTGCCCCTTGACCGAGAAGAAGCCCGTGGTCTTGCCGGCCGGCAGGTCGAATACCTTCACAAAGTCCTTTACCCGCTCGATATCGCCGCCTCGCGTGACGACGCAATTCTTGGCGACCCAAAGCGTTCCGGGTACGCCGGAACTCTGGGGCCTGCGGCGGTCCAAGCCATATTTGAAATCGGAAATGACTGTGTAGGCCATTACCTCGAAATCCTCACGATCGCTCGTGGATGCGGCCTGTCCGGACCCTGCGCGCCGAGGCCAATCCGGAAGGTTCCCTGTGCCTCGCCGGCCGAGGACGAGCTGAGCTTGAGCAGGCGCAACAGCTCATTGGCCATCTGCAATTTGGCCTCGTGGTCGTTGGCGTCGTGCGCCTGTAGGAGCTCCGCCGCCGCGAACAGGACAATGAGATCGCTGTCGAGTGCGCACTTGTCGTCGTCGTTCACCAGCGGCTGGTGGCGGTAGACGCCCTCGAAAAGGAGCTTCTGCGCGTCGCCGTCCGGCAATGGCCAGACCTCGATCTGCTCCTTCGTCCCGGTGAACACCACATCCCACTTCATGACCGGGCTGGACCGTTCGTTCTGCTCCGGGTCGTGGACATTGTAGTCGTCGTAGGAGATGCCGCGGCAAATGTCGCAGTAGTTACCGGACCAGAACACCTTGGCGGTCAGGATGTGCTCCGGGTCCAGGCCGGGGGGAAAGTCGTAGTACCGCTGTCCGGCGTTCAGCGTGATCGGCGCGAACCTATGCTTCAGGAACGGCCAATCGTGCTTGTAGTACAACAGGTGGTAGACGTGATTGATCGTCCGGCGAAGGACGGGCGTCTCATCCGGCGACGCATACGGCGCGTTGGTGCGGCGCAACTCGTCGCGCAGATCGGAAATGAGCTGTCGTAGGGTTGCGCCGCGGGCCATCTTACGCGAACTCCTCCTGCTGGATCTCCGTGTCGCCCTCGTCGGTGGCCTCGGGCGCCTCTGCTTCCTCCTTCCGGCGGAGCAGCGCTTCCTCGGTCGGGGTCAGCTTGATCGCCGGCTTGCGCCCACGGCGCTTCTCGGCGGAAGGCTCAGCATCCGATTCTGGAACACCAGGTATCGTCTGCGGTAGTGGAACAGACGGGTGGCCGAGGATGTCGTTGAGAGACCGCAGGCGCGGGTTCCTGGCCACGGATGCTCCGTACAGTTCCTGGAGGCGCTCGCGCTCCTCCTGGTCGGATCGGTCCACCTTGCGAGTCGGCTGGATCCGGACAACCACATCCACACCAGTCTCCGGCCCCTGGTGGATGGCCTTGAGCACCTGAATCTCCGCTGCCGTCACATCGTTTTTCGGCACTTCGTTGTGCAGGCTGCCGTTAAGCCGAAGTACGCATTTGTAAAGCTGCATGTGTTCTTCCCTCGGTACGTGGAAAAGGGCCAGTCTAAGCTGGCCCCCACAATACCATGTTGGATGGTGTCGTGTCGATATTCGTCCTCAAAACCCGACTATTCGAGCGCCGTGACCCGCGCCGCCAGATCTTCGAGGATCTCCTGAAGGTTGTCGCCAACCGCGTTGGCCACCTTGCCAGGGATCTCGGAGAACGCAGTCGGAACAAGCCCGGACTGAAGCGTCAGGATCGTTCCCGCAGGGATACTCAGCTCCCCCAGATACGTGACCGTGATGTTGGAGGCCCCGTACGTGACGGAGAACTTCCCCGCCCCCACGGTGAGGACCGACTGGTGCGTGGGGATGACAAGTACCTCGTTGCCACCGACGTAGCTGTCCTGGTCCCTGCCGCTCGGGTACGCGAAGGTGATCGTGCCGTTTTTCGCAACGGTGGTCGCGACGCCGGCTTGGATAAGATCGAAGGCCATTTCAAAATCTCCTGCTGTGCTGAAGGGGCCGGCCCGAAGGCCGGCCAGCTGTTAGGTGATGGCATACACACCCTGCGCGTTGCGCTGGTCGCAGACCAGGCCACCGACCCAGGTGCGTGCGCGGTAGAAGACGTACTTGTCTTCCGGGCGGGACGGCTTGTGGTCCTTGCCGTTCTCTCCCTGCACCACCATCGGGTAAATGTGGCGGGTGTCGAGCACGTAGCAGTACTTGCTCTTGGCCATGTCATCCAGGGTCGGATCGTACTCGAACCGGACGCCCTTGAACGAGATGTCGGCGATCGACGCCTCGGTGTTGCGGCGATGCGACCAGCCTTCCATGGTGTACTGGCCCTTGGACAGAAGTTCGTCCTCAAGCGCTTCGAGGAAGTCGGACCCGCAGAGCACGAGGTTCGGGCGGCCGCCGTAGCGACGAAGCTGGCGCCACTCGGATTTCAGCTTCTTGACGATAACGAGATCATCGGGGGAAGCCGGATTGAAGTTGATGCTCGTGTCCGCGCGGTTCTGCCACCACGTATGGACCGACTGGTCGATGCCGCCAACGAGCGCGGGGACGGTCGGGTCGTCGTGGACGAAGGACGTAATGCCAGGGACTTCCTTGGCGTCCTGGGAGCCGTCCTGCCAGAACATGCGGTTCATGCCGCGGTCCGTGCCCTCCGTCATGTCCTCGATCTTGTCCTTGAGCAGATCGACCAGAACGATCTTCTCGTTCTCGGAATGACGGACCTCGCCGCTGCCCGTGGTGGAGTCCACGATCGAGATGCCTGCCTTGATCATCTCGTGCATGGTGAACTCGATACCCGAGTGGATGAGCTTCCACGGGTAACGGGCGGTCTTGAGGTTGGCCGGGTTGCGGTACGTCACCGTGTCGTCGTGCTCGAAGCCCTGGATCGTGGTGTCGTACTCGCCCTTCACGCGGACGGTGATTTCTTCCTTGCCACCGGGGAAGGTCTTTTCCTTTTCACGGAGGGCGCGGAGCAGAGGCTTGTCCTGAAGCGTCTGGCTACGTACCTCCGGCGTGTTCATGTGGTAGTCAAGAACCGCCTGCGCGACGTTCTCGATTTCTTTCGCGGTAAAAGGCATTGTAAGCAACCCCTATAGGTTGTCTCACTCCGCCCCCAAAGCCATGTTCACTGCGTCCATAAGGCTCTTTGGCTTCGCTGCGGAATGAGGCGAAGCACTACCGCCAGTCGGGAAAGGCTTGCTTGGCTGCGGCGCGGGCCGGAAACGCTTGATCTCGTCCTCGACCTGCTTTCGGCACTGATCCAGAAGGGCACGAACTTCCTCGCGGGTGCGGGGGTAGTTCTCCGGTCCCATCTGGAGCCTGCGATGCAACTCAAGCTCGACCTTCTCGGTGATGCGGTCTTGCTTCAGGTTCCAATCTGGGTCCGACTTCGCCTGCTCCCGACTCCATTCGTCCGCCGCGCTCGCCGCGCTGTTGACCATGGCCTGCATTTGCTGCCGGTGCCGCTCCTCGGCAACCTGCTGCGCCTGCATCTGAGCCATTTCGCGTGCGCGATGTTCGCTCAGCCTGGCCTTGTGCAGTTCCTTTGCGCGAGCCTCGGTGATGTACCCCAGCTGCACCTCGCGCTGTAGATCCGGTGGAAGTATCTCTCCTGCCGCATGTCGAATCTGTTGCACCAGATTTTCCAGCACGGGGAGAGCGGACTGATAATCGCCCTTGTTGATCATCGAGACGATGCCAAGAGCGTTATTCAAATGCTCGGGCGCGATGCCATTTGTGTGCATATAGCCGAGCAGTTCGTCCATTCGCTGGGCCTTCGGCCGCAGTGCTTCGAGTTCCATCTGGACCTCTTGCACCTTGCCCTCGGCAGCCCGGCGAAGCTCCACCAGTTCACGGAATCGCTTCTGCGTCCGTTCCGACAGTTTTGCCAGCTCCTCCTCGGAAAGTTCGTTTTCCTCAGCGGGCTGCTGGTCGTCGGCTGGATTTTCGGGGGCAGGTTCTTCCGAACCCTGCTCCATGGAGGTCGGCGCGTCCTCCGGGGCCTCTCCGAGCGTGGTGTTCACCACGTCCATGATGCCCTTTACGCCATCTGGTGCGGTAGACGACTCCGCGGATACGTCATGGTTTTCAAGATCAGTGCTGATGTTCTCAGCGGCGTCCGTTGACGAAACGGTCATACGTCAAGCTCCTTAACGACGAATTGTCGTTACCGACAACTTTTCTCATAATCCTACACGCAAGTCAAGCAACGCCCGGAGCCGGGTACCCCGGCTGCGGGCCAGGTTCGTCAACCTGCGGGTTCTCGGCGTTCTGGGCGCCGGCTCCGCCCTGCATATTGGGGTCCGTGGTCGGGTCGCCTGTCGGGTTCTCCCCAGGGTTCCCCGCGCCACGGGACAGAATCGCGTTAATCGCCGTGATGGACGGCATGCCCTCGGCGTACAGCTCCTCCATCGGAATGTCGAGGAGTTCGGCGTACTTGCGCACCAGCGGCTCCTGGTTGACGCCGGGAAGCTGCACGAGCCACGGTGCCGCACGCTCCATGTTGGCCAGCGACGCCGCCTGGTTCGGCTTGCCGGTGCTTCCGGCCTGGGCCTCCAGGTAGATCTCCTTCGCTGCCTCCTCCCGCGTCTGCGGAAGATCGGGCCAGACGGCGCCCTCTCCGACGATCTCGACAACCGTGTCCTTGCTCATGTGCTGGAGCAGGATCTGGCCACCGGCCTTGGCGAGCTCGGTCAGAAGGGTGTCGATGTCGTCCGTTTGGTCGGACTGCGACGCCGACTGCGCCTGCTGTGCGATCGAGCTTTCCGTCGCCGTCGCGCCGGACACCGCCCCGATCTGCGCCTCCTGGTAGCCAACCACGCGAAGCAAGTCGTTGAAATGGCTCTCCAGCTCGTACAGGTTCGGGTCGATCGGCGCGGTCGGCCCCCGCTGGATCAGATCCTCGATCCTCTGGCCAGCCACCAGCGTCTTGAGCGAGACCACCTCATGCGCCGAATGATCGGCGAGCTTGACCTTCTCTTCTTCCGACAACCCGGCCGCCTCCACCCAGTACGGGCGCGCCGCAATACGGTGCTCGCGCAGAGCCTCGCGGGAGCGGTTGTACTCCTCCTGGATGTCCTTGGCCTGCTCGACATCGGACAGCGGGTAGATCTCGTCGTAGTGCTCGACCTCGTTGAACACCAGCGGGAAGAACGGCCAGAACCGCTCGATGTAGATGTCCGGCGTTGCCGGCTCCTGGAGGAAATCCGGGTACCCCTCGCAGACGACAAACATCTGGAGGTTCTCCTTATCCCACACCTCGTAGACACGGGCGTAGGCGCCGTCCTGCTTCTCGTCGCACTCCTTGTCGTTCCGGCTGGAATACGCGCGGAACTTGCCCCGAATATCGACGCCATAAATCTTCTCGATGTCCTCCGGCGTCCGCTCGTACAGGTGCGCGATCCAGCGCGCCCCGGTCAGGGTCCGGAGATGGGTGCAGGCCGGATCCACGATGATCTGGTCGGACTTCGGGAAGTCAAACACCAGGCCCTCACGGACGACCACCTCCTTGTCGCGTTCGAGGTCGGCCAGGTTGAGCTTGAGCTGTTCGAGCTTCGCGCTTGTCTCGGCGTACTCGTCGCTGCCTTCCTGCAATTTGGCCAGGGCGAGTTCGGTCGCCCGAATCTTGTCCGTGGCGTCCGCGATCTTGTCGATCACGCCGGGGCGAGGTTCGAGCAGGCGCTGGAAGCCGATCTTGACCCACCCGACCTTCGAGACCTTGGCGCGGCGGACCGTCGCCTTCAACTGCTCCTTGAAGCCGGTGGACTGCTCGTCAATGAAATACTGGTACAGGATCTCAAGGGTCTTGCCCATGCGCTCGATGGACTCGTTGCGCTGGCGCACCTGGGCGACCTCGGCCAGGATGGCCGCGGCGGAAACATCCCCCATCTGCGCCATCTGCATCGCGGCCTGGAGCGTGTCGAGCCGGCCATCCCACAGCTTGTACTCAAGCCGCTGGCGGCGCTTGAAGATCGTTTTCGGGTTCCGCGCGTAGAGCTGCGCGACCGTCTGGTTGATGTAGCGCGGCAGAATCGGCACCGTGTACTTGCCGGCGTCGCGCCACTTCTTGTCGGCCCCGTACATCGCAAAGTCCTGGGCTTTGCGCATTTCCTTGAACGTCTTTTCGCGGGCCTTGCGGGCCTTCTCGATCTTGCCGAGCCACTCGGCCACCAGTGCCTTGCGGGACTCGGTTGGCTCCGGTCCGTCCGTGCGCTCGAAATCGTATTCCTCTGCCATTACCAACCTTCAGCGGCCTTCATCCGCTGCTCCTGTCTGGCGCGCTTGAGCGCCGATTGCATAATCCACTCGATTGACCCGGTGCGCGGCCTGTTCTCGTTCGCTGCCATCGGACGCGCACTGCGGATCTTGAGCAGCCCCTGGCCGATGTGGGCCAGCCAGTCCACGAAGTCGTCGTTCGCGCCATGGGGGAAGCGGAGAAGCTGCTTCCGGGCGTCCTGGTACCAGGGCGCGAACCGCGGGAAGCGGACCTTCTTCATGCTCATCCGGCCCTGAATGGCTCTGGCGCGGGTGGCCTTGTCCTTGGACACCGTAACAGGGTCGATCGTCACGTAGATCCGCTCATCAATCATCCGCTTGTGCAGGAACGGGCCGAACGCCTTGGAGATGTTCTCGCTTTCCATCCACCACAGCTGCGGCTGGTGGACCTTGAACTGAGTAAGCAACTCCTCCACCGTCCTGTCCGTCTGCATCCGGTCCCACACCAGATCCGGCAGGATCCAGATGTTGTCGTGCGCGTCCACGCCGACGCAGCCGAGGACCGTGTAGTCGTTAGACTGCTTGGTGCTCACCGCGTGGTCCGATGCGCCATAGATCACCAGGTTGTCGGGGAGCTCCTCCTGGTCATACTCGACAATCCAATCGCTCTTGAAATACTCACCGTCCTCTCGGGTCGGCGAACCCATGTAGAGCGCCTGGAACGTGCGCGGGTCCATGCGCTTGGCCTCGGCCAGGAACTCCAGCCCCTTGCGCTCCGGCCACAGCGCGGACATGGGCTTAGCCCCGAACTGCTCGATCACGCGAGGGTCCGTCGGCACCTCCAGCTTCAGACCAAGCCGCTCCGCAAGCTCCGGATCCTCGACCACTGCCGGCAGATTGATGTAGGTCCAGTTGTCGGCAATGCCCTTGTACTCCTTGTTGCGCTCCGGGTGGTTCGGGTCGCACAACCGGCCAATCAGGTCATCCTCGTGCCAGCGGGTGTGTACGACAACAACCGAGCTTTTCGAGTGCAGACGGGTGAACACCACCGAGTTGAACCACTTCCAGATGCGGTCACGGTACAGCTGGCTCTGCGCGTCGTCGTCCGACCGGATCGGGTCGTCCACCACAAAGAAGTCTGCCGGCTTACCCGTACCGGAGCCTCCGACACCGACGAACGCCGTCTTGCCGCCCTTCGTCGTGATCAGGAGGTCCAGCGCTCCCTTGGTGAGCCGGTGGTCTGGGAACACCGCCTGGTGCAGCGGGCTTTCGATGCTGCGGCGCACGTCCGCGCCGAACTCCTCGGCGAACGTCTGGTTGTACGTACCGAGGATCATGTTCCGGTACGGGTTGCGGCCGGCGCACCATGCCGGAAACCGCCTGGAGATTATTTCGGACTTGCCGAGCTGCGGGCCAATGGACACGGCCACCCGCTTGAGCTCGCCGCGCTCGACCTTCTCCATGATCTGGCAGAGCACGATGGCCTGCGGCGTGGCCTCGAACCGCGACAGGTCCGGGTTCTCCGGGTCGCTCGGGTCCGGCAGCTGAAGCTCACAATAGCGCAGCAGGCTCTCGCGACCCTCAAGGAGCGCGAGTTCCCGCTTCTTGAGCCGGATCAGCCTTTCCTTGTCCCGCAGCAATTCAGACCCGTTCGACATCTCACTTCCTGCGGCAGCGGTTATCCGATATCCACGTCCGCCCTCTTAAGGGTGCCTGCCTCTGTACCGTCCGTCAGGATTGTTCCATACACGGTATATCGTGCTCTTCCTGTTTGAGGGGCCGTCCAGCCAGATCCAGGCACGTCAGCCCCGGCTTTCGGGGTTTGGTAGATCGTGCAGTTCTCAACAGCCATCCGACCAGCCCAATTCCCCATCAGCGCGAAGCCGGCACCCAAAGCGCTAGCGGCGGGCTGGAACAAGCAATCTTTGAATACAAGACCCAGTAAGAGCAGTACCGAAGGCGCATTGATCTGCGCTATGACAGAAGTCTTGGTTCCTTCGAACCATGTGCCGTAGAAAGCAGTTGGCCTGATCATATCTCCATCCAGCACAACATCGAAGGTATTCCCCGCAAACACCCCGCCGAAGAATTTCCCGCCACCGATAGAAGGGGCGACATGTTTTCGTATGACGACGCCGTAGCTGTTCTGCGAAAAAGAGCAGTTTTCAATGTTGATCTGAGACCCGGCAACGATAAGACCTCGGTCGCACTGATCAAACCGACAATCTTTGAATGTGCCATCGAACATCGCATACGTGTGGAGAGGACGGACAGACGTGATATGTTGGATAAATCTAATATCCTCGAATACCAGTCCTGAAGTCTCTTCCAGCACGGACCCTACTGCAAAAGCGTAGGTCTGGAGAGCGGCCCCAACTATCGTAAAGCTTTTGAATGACACACCGCCCGTTGAGATATTCTCAACGTTTATCATGTTCGTAATTGACTCGCCCAAAGAGCGAATGTAGGTCGAATTACGTCCCGAGCCTCGCATGGAAACGCGCGGCTTCCAGTCTACTTTCGTACCGAGGCGGTAATCACCAACGCCTAAGACAAGCGTCCCCCCAAAGGATCCTCCAACGATCCTCGCAGACAAAGTGTCTACAGCAGCCTGAAAGGCCGCAGAGCAATCCATATTCTTATCGCCTACGGCACCCCACCAATCAACCAGCGCCTCATCACCATCAAATTTTCTTACCCACGCACCGCTGGCACCAGATGGGTCTGAATTGGGCGCTATGTACAGCCCGTTAAGGGTGTCAGCCGCAACCACTGCGGAGTGGTCTCCCGGAGTCCACACAAACTCCCCCGACCGTCCCCCACTATCGAGATAGACAGACTTGACCTGATTGGGATCCAGATCCTTGATCGAGGAAATATCACTTACTCGATAAATCCCTATATTCTCCCGCGCCTGCTCCTGTTGGGTAGGGGTCAGGGATTGGGCCTGTGAAAACGAAACGAAATTACCGTCCACATATTGCTTGGTCACCGCGTGCAGGGCGTTCGTGGGGTTGCCAGAAAGCGTCAGCGGTCCCGACATCGTGCCGCCACTGCTCTGCAACGCCCCGTCCAACTTGTTCTTGAGTGTGGTCGTGAAAGCCTGCTCGGTGGCGTCCAAAATGGACTTGTTACTGTGCGAGTGCCGCGCAGAAGTGTTGGCTGTAATCGCATTCAGTAGCGCCGTGGTAAATGCTTCCTCTGTGGCGTCCAGAACTGCTTTGTTGCCATGCGAATGCCGCGCCGATGTATTGGCAGCAATGTCAGCCCGCTCAGCAGCGGTCAGGATCTTGTTCGACGCCCCCTCAACCATATTGTCCATGTTGAAGGCATCAGCGGCCACCCCATTCGGGTCGTAGACGGAAGTGCGCATGTCCCCACCGGAGGCCACCTGAACCCACGACGCCCCGTCATAGACCATCATCAGGTTGGTCGTGGTGTTGAAGTACATCTGGCCGGCGAGCGTACCCGCGGGGTCCGCCGCGTACGCGCCGAGGTACCTGTCATTGAAATCGTCCAGGGCGGCTTCGGCGTCGTCCTTGAACCCCTCGGCCAGGTTCTTGGCCGCGATCGCGTCGTCGCGGGCGTCCTCGGCAGCCTGTTGCGCAGCCTCCGCGCCAGCCTGGGCGGCTTCGGCCAGTCCTTTGGCCACAACAGAGGCATCCCTGGCCGATTCCGAGGCGGTTTTCGCGGCTTCGGCGTCATTCTTGGCGCCGATAGCCGCATCCCGCGCCGATTCGGCGTCCGCCTGTGCCTGCAAGGCGTCGTCGCGGGCGTCCTCGGCGGCCTGTTGCGCAGCCTCCGCATCCGCCTGAGCCTGCTCAGCGCCCGCCTGGGCGGCTTCGGCCAGTCCCTGGGCCACCACGGAGGCATCCCTTGCGTTCTCCGCAGCGACCTTCGCATTGTTGGCCGAGCTGGCCGACGAGGAAGCTGCTGAAGCGGAGTTCGAAGCGTTGCTCGCGTGGGTGGCAGCCGTCGAGGCACTAGCCGAAGCAGCGGACGCAGAGGAAAGCGCAGAGCTTGCCGATCCGGCCGCAGCATCTCGGGCTGCTTCGGCGTCGTTCTTGAACCCCTCGGCGTCATTCTTGGCTGCGATCGCGTCGTCGCGGGCGTCCTCGGCGGCCTGTTGCGCAGCCTCCGCATCCGCCTGAGCCTGAAGCGCTGCATCACGAGCCGCGATCGCGGCCGTCTGTACGCTGGCGAAGTCAACGACGAGCTCCCAGTACCCCGCGTTCAGATCGTCCTCGAAGTCGTTGGACGAAATGTGCGACACCAGGCACCGATAGATGGACACGTCCACGAAAACGGTGTCGCGGGCCACGTAGTTGTGGTTCGCCATCCAGTCTGTCGGCGGGTTGAACCCAAGCTGGATCTCATCCTTCAACTGGTCGTACCCGACCGACTTGTTGGCCAGGGCCGTATCGTCGCGCTGGATCAGCGCGAGGTTCTGGAGCACGGCGTCTAGCGTCGTCTTTACGCGCGAGAACTCCTCGTCGAGCTTGTCGGCGGGGAGGGGCTTGAGCGGGTTTTCCGCCTGGTAGTCGTGAAAATTGTACGACCGATCGTAGGGAGGTGGCTGCGCCATTGTCGAACCAGTGTTGGACGTTTCAAATTCGCGAACTTTCCCTATAATACGACACGAAATGCAGTCTTAACAAGCCCCTTGGAGTACGCCACATGGCCATCGACCTTTCCAAGTTCGCCATCGGCGGGGCAATGCGTCCAGACAGCTTCACAGGCATGAACCCGGACTTCCTGAACGCCTTGACAACGCTGATCGCATCCGCCCCGCCCGAGATACAGCAAAACATCCGGATCAACTCCGGTTTCCGCTCGCCCGAGCGCCAGAAGCAGCTCTGGGAACAGGCGCTGCAAAAGTACGGATCGCCGGAAAAGGCGCGCAAATGGGTCGCTCCTCCTGGACGGAGCTTCCATAACCACGGCACCGCGGCGGACCTGAAGTTCCTTAACGACGCGGCCAAGGCGTGGGTCCACCAGAACGCCGGCCAGTTCGGCCTGGCATTCCCCCTGGCCAACGAGCCGTGGCACATCGAGCTTCAGGGCAATCGCGGTGGAGGCCAAGGGCCGGCTGGTGGTGCGGCTCCGGCCATGGTCGGGGGAGGGGGCGGCGGTCCCGCTCTCGGGTTCATGCCGACCGGAGCGCAAGACGCCCCGGAAGCTCCCGCTTCGCCGACCAGCCCGCTGGCGGCAGCGTTCGTGCAGGTGGCGCCTCAGATGGAGCAGCAGGTCTCCGGAGGCGAGCAGGAAGCTCCGACGCCTCAGCGGGTCGGCGATCCGCTTCAGGCCACAATGCTCGCGATGCAGACGGCGCAGAGAGACCGGCAACTGCCTCGGGCGCTCATGCCAGACTTGGAAGGGCTCATGGGGTTGGGAAAAAGAAGGGGGTGAAAACACCCCCTTCTTTGAGTTTGCTGGTTGTAAGACCGTCAAGTCGTTCCCAGCGCGTGACCAACACAAACCAAAGTAACGCTTGGGAGATGGGAGGAGGACTCTCCCCTCCAGGGAGGCGATCGGGGGAGGAAACCGAAAACGACCCCGATCGCCCGATGGAGGGATGTCCTTGTGTAGCACGGTGTCGTGTCTTGTGCAAGAGCAAAAACTTCTAAAAATCCAAAATTTAGTAGAGCGGCCTGCGCAGGCTTCGCACTTCCCGCTCCGGGAGGGGGCCAGGGGGCGGGGCCGCCCCGAGGTCGCCCCGAGGTGCTGCATGGCCGCCCCGAGGTCGGAATCCCGACAACGCCCCGAGTACGTCTCCGCCTTGGCTAGGCGGTGACTTACTCAAAGATATCAATGATTTGCTGGTCAATTGGCGCGTCATTTGGCGCGTCATTCGGCGATGCTGGCGTCACGTCACGCGCTCGATTGCTCAATTCGCGCTCAAGCGCGGCGATCTCGGCGCGTAGCTCTTCGGCAGTCTTTTCGGAATCGAGCTTGTCTCCGCCATTGACTGCTTGCGCTAGGCGCTTGGCGTCGAATCCGGCTCGATCGAGCAGCGAATTTGCCGCCTGCACGCGCACGCCAGGCGCCGCCCGGTTATCGTGCAGTATCTGATAGAGGACGCGCAAGGCCGCCGGCGCGGCGTCGGCCACCAGGAATGTCTCCAGCACCGCCGCGATTGCCGCCTGCACTTTTTTGCCGCCGAAGAGGACTGTCGCGCTCTCCGGGCGAAGGCCGGCCTTCACACATGCTTCAGTCTTGGTGGCGCCCTGGAGATAGTAATAGATCATTAAAAATTGCTTTTCTGAAAGCGAAATTCCTTGATTTTCCAACATGTTAGCCACCTTGGATGGCGTAAGAGGATCCCGCGGCACGCTGTTTGACATCTATTTACCTTTCCCCATTGACTGTAGGATGATACGCCTTTATACTGCACAACATAATCGCATACAAACCGAAGGAAACCGAACCATGGCGACGACAATCGAATCGAATGCAATTCGTACGTTCCTGTTAGAGGAGACGGGATCTGAAACCGGCACGTTCTATGGCAAGATCCCGGCGGCGCGCCAACGCGAAGTATTTGGCTCAGTCCTGTTTGGTAGGCGGTCCGTGTACATCGACGGGGCGGCGAGGGAGGTCGCGGCATATCGCAAGGTTTGCTTCGGGACCGACTATGACGTTGAAATCTTTGAATGGAACAACGCGTAACAAATTGGAGCGGGGCATCTAAGCCCCGCCAAACGGAGGAACCGAGAATGATCGACATTCGCGCAAAACTGGAAGCCATGGCCAAGGAACCGCGCACGTGGCGCGTGACGACACACTATGACGATGGATCCGAAAGCCACTATGACGCACGCAATCGAGCGGCCGCGGAAAATTTCGCCATTGGCCAGCGTCGAAAAATCGGGCGCGCGCTGATCTCGCGCGAAACCGAAAAGCCGCGCACGGTCATCAACGTGACAATCTCCCAGATCAACTAAAATGGAGGAAACCAAAATGCCTACCACATTGACGCATACCGCCTACACATACGACGAATTGTCGGAATCCGCGAAAGAGGCCGCGCGAGATTGGTATCGGCAAGGCGCGCTCGACTATGACTGGTGGGATTCTGTCTATTACGACGCTGACCAAATCGCAAAAATCCTTGGCATCGAGATTGATAGGCGAAGCAAGTATTCGCCGGCAATCTATTTTTCCGGCTTCTACTCTCAAGGCGATGGCGCATGTTTTGAAGGATCCTACGAATACGCCAAGGGCGCACACAAGCGGATCCGAGAATATGCGCCACTAGACGACGAGCTGCATTCCATCGCCGATAGGCTTTTTGAGCTTCAGCGGAGGAATTTTTTCCAGCTCACCGCAAATGTCACGCATAGAGGGCACTATTACCACGAATATTGCACGTCTATTGACGTGTTCCGCAATGGAGACGATGCAGACTCCGACACGGCCGAAGATCTGGCGGACATTCTCCGCGATTTTATGCGCTGGATCTACCGCCGATTGGAGGACGAACACGATTTTCTTCTATCCGACGAAACCATTGAGGAATACTTCCGCGCGACGGAATGGCTTTTTGATGAGGAAGGGCATCCATTCTGACCCCGCAATGTAGAATTTTCCGACAAATGGAGGACTCACCAATGATCAAATCCCACAAACACGATTGCCAGGCCAAAGACTCCAAGCGCTCAAGGATCCGAGTCGCGCGACGACTCGCAATCCAGCACAAGCGCGCTTTTGCCTTCATGGCATCAGTCCACTAAGGGCCGCGCCATGATTAAGGATCTACTCGCACTCGCCGCAATCGCTGCATTCGTCGCAGCATCCAGCTACGCCGCCTTCGGCGTAGCCACTATGTAGGAAACCACGTACAAAAGAGGAGCCGACAATGAGACTTGAATGCTGCCACGCCGACACTTGCCTTCCGGACTATTGGAGAGGGCATCACCTGCCGCACGTGCAAATACCCGTGTACCGCGGCATGACGCTCAAGGAAATTAAGGACGCAATCCGGCATGAAATACGCCTTGGCTACGTAATGGGATCCACGGAACTGGCGTATTTGCTTAGCGCCGATTGGGTTCCGCCGGAAAAGGAAAAGGCCGCGGACCGGGCGACCAAGGCCGCGTACGCCGCAATCAATCGCATAAAGCCCGCGCGCAAAGGCCAGCGAAGGTTTTTCCTGGATTTGCCTAAGGAAACCGAAACCGACGAACATTCAACCGTTTGCGCCTATTTCGTGTTCGTGGAACTGGAGTCGTCCTATGCGTGAATTTTTACTACGTCTCCCAAATGGGAAGGAAACCGAAGTTGAAGGGAAAGAATCTCCGCTTCCTTGCCATATTCACGGACTGACACAAACGGCAACTGGCTACGGCCGCCGCCTGGCTACACCATACATGGTGCGCTGGCGCAATCGCTGGCGTCGCGTCTATTGCTGCCAATTCAGCAACGTCGGCACATACTACATCGGACCCGCCAGGAATTGGGAAGCCGTTGTTAATATCTACTGACAGGAGGGAATAAGCCATGCCCAAATACACGCCTAAGCATCTCAAGCGATGGACCCTTCCCGAATGCTACATTGGCGCGACGTGGCCGGACTACTATTCCGCCGGAGTCGGCCAGACCCGAGACAGCGACACACTAGAGCGCTCCAATTTTGCCTGCATGCTCAAGGCATTGGGCGGAGAATCGGAAACCGTAAAGGTAGTACATGAGTCTCATTGGGCAGTCGGCTGGATCGAATGGATTGCAATCCATGAGTCCGACAGTAAAGCGCTTGCAATCGCCGACGACCTCGCCGCCAAGCTGGAAGACTATCCAGTATTGGACGAAAATCATTGGTCAGAATTGGAGCTGGAGGAGGCCGGCAGAGTCTGGAAAGAATGCTACACGCCACAAGAGCGGATCCAATACATACGAGAGCACCGCGATCAATTCGATTTCCACGATTTGCGCGATATGCTGGCCGTTGTACGTGGCGAATATTTCAACGGCTACGCTTCGGAGCTGCTAAGATGATCCAGCTGCTTGGCCTTGCAGGGCGGACTCTTGCCGCCCTGCTTGTTATCGCGCTAATCGTAACCCAATCAACGCCAATGTGAGGAGGACGACGCAATGCGCTACATCATTCAGGACAATTACACAGGCTATATATGGGGAGATTCCGCAGACTTCGCGGCCGGCAAGGATGCCCCGGATTCCATCGTCGCCGCGTGCCGAATGCTCGACGAAAGCATCGGTGAGTGTGAGCGGACATACAAGGAAGTCTCGCGCCTATCAGGACAGGACGGCTATATCGTCTACCGCGCCGACATCAACGGCAGTGAGGCCGTGCCAATCGTGCAGGACGGGCAAGACCAGGAGACAATAGAGGCAGTCGAGCGCGAATGCCAATTACTCGGCTATGTCGAGTGGACGCGCCGGCCGGATTGATGACGCCAAATCCTCGACCCTGCAAAAGCCCGCGTCCATCGCGGGCGTTTTCTTTGCCTGCACGCGCCCGCATGCCCTCCAAAACCTCGACCCTCAAAAACCCCTCTATTTTGCCCGCACACGCGATTCCTGCCTTCCCTAGTGTCTACCCTTCACCAAGGGCAGAACGCCATTCCTGGGCCAAATCTGAGGCTTTCTCGGCCATTCTGTAGAGATACCGGACACTGTAGGCAGGATTCTCCGCGACCATGCGCTCATAGTCCGGATTATCCAGCCGCTCGATAAGCCCGCCAGGAACAAGCTTGTCGCACACAAAAGTCTTAATTCCAGAATAGCTATACTCCGGCATCATCGCGCGAAAATCCGCCATGCGATACGCCTTGCCCGGATCCATGCGCGCCAGTAAGACTTTCCAGCCAGGAAGCCCAAGCTTGGCGACTCCGCGTCTAGGCAACGCCGGCGCATTCCGCGCCTGGAGCTCACGCTTGCGCCTCGACGCTCGACGCCGGCGCGTCTTCGCCGCCTTGCGTGCATTCTCCACCCAATCCACCTTGACGGCCGGGCGCGCCCGCGACCCCCCGCCGTTCTCCCGCATGCGTCGGATCCGGGCCAGCGCCCGCTCAAGCGCTCGGGCCTCCACCTCCTGTTTTTTCTCCAGGTCCAATTTTTTCCGCGGGTCCAATTTTTTCTCCAGGTCCAATTTCATCCGATCAATCGAACTTGCGCCGACGAGGGACCTTCCGCAGCGGGGCCACATGCTCCGGGCATCTCCGGTTCACACTGAACTTGGTCGTTTTGATGCCAACCTTGAACGTGAACTCCGCACCGCAGTCGGCGCAATGCGACATGATCGTGGCGATGCCGGAAAACGCGCCGTCCTTCCGGATGTACGGCTCCACGGCCACGCAGACGTATTTCTGGCCTCGCTGGCGGAACACATCACCGACTTCGATTTCCTTCTCCGGCTTGATCAAGACTTTCTCTCCTTTCCACCGGTTACAACCAACACAACCACCGCAACCAGCAACGCGACCTTCAGGACGAACTCGGCCACGGCGAGCACGATTTGTCGTATAACACGAACGCATTTGCTCTTGCAAGATTTCATATCATCCAACATTCAGCCAACAAGCGGACAACCGGCTGTCCGCCCGATTTCATGGCCAAGGGTGGGGGCGGACACGGACAGGCAGCGGAGGACAGGGGGGCGGACAAGGGGGGCATACCTTCAGGTATGTACCCCCCTCGCTTGTCCGCCTCTCCCCGCCCTGGTCCCGGTTGGCTTGACCAGCGGACAAAACGCCTTTGTCCGCCTTGTCCGCCTTGTCCGCTTTTGCTCTTGCAAGACATTTTCAGCCCCCGATGTTGAACGTCGGCCACACAAAATCTTCGCAAATTTCAACAGCCTTTTTACCCAAAAGCTGCTCCCTGGCCCGCCTGAAAGCCCTTGCGCGTGTGTCCGGATCGTCCGATTTTGACAACCCAAGGTTGTCGCAGAACTCCCTCCAGATGCGGACCTCGACCACCTTGCATGCGGGCCACTGGTTGCCGAACTTCAACACGCCATGCTCGGCAATCGCCATGTCCAGCGCCTCCGCCGCCGTCCTCAGACTTTCGGGCCATGACACCCGACCAGCGGACTTCGCCTCGGGGTCGTAGACGGGCACGAGCGTTTCGCCGGAAGGCTCCAGATTGAACCCCCACTGGCCCCTGCTGTCGGCGTCCTTGTGGCGCTCGATCATGAGCATGGTGGTCATTTTCTCCTTGTCGCCCTCGACCTTCATTCTCGAATCGAACGACCCCCAGAAATGGGTGTGCATGCGGGCGCGCGTGTCGTCCTGCCAGCCGGTATGGGCGACCGTGAGCGTTGCCGCCCCCGTGGCCCGCATGATGGCCTGGACATTGTGGACCCATGCGCGGGCCGTGGTGTCCTCGACCTCGGACCCCATCATCGTGCCGCCGAAGATGTCGAGCACGATGAGCTCGAAACCCCCGATGGCCTTGCAGGTCGCGATGAGCGCTTTGACCTGTTCCTTGTCGTCCAGGCAGATTTCCTGCGGGTAGAGGAACACGTTGGCTCTCAGTTCAGCTGGGATGCCGTAGTGGTCCAGCCATCCGGGAATGCGGAGCCGACCGACGCCGTTGGCGCCTTCGGTGGCGACAAAGAGCACTCTGCCCTGTCTCGTCTGCTTGCCATGCCACGGCCGCCCCGTGGCCACGGACAGGCCGAGGTCGATCGCGAGGAAGGATTTGAAGCTGTTGGACTTGCCGAACAGGAGCGCGGCGGAGTTTCGCTGGATTACATCCTCGACCAGCCATTCCGGCTCCGGCAGATTGAGCATTTCTTCGTATGTGAGGAAATGCAGCCTGGTTGGCGGTTTCGTTGGTTTCGGATTGGCGGTTTCGGGGATGTGTTGCGGTGGCGGGCCTTGGTCGCCGGCGATTGTGGAAACGTCTCCAAATTCGCCGAGGGCGGTCTTTGCGCCCCATCCGCCTGTCGCGTACCGGAAGGCATTCTCCACCTTCGTGCGCAGCTCGTCGTAGGACCATGGCGGCGACGCTTTCGTGTCGTTCCACATGGTGGCCATGAGGTCGAGCGCCTTGCCCTCTGAGAGGCCGAGGTCGCGAAGGTGCGCGGCCACCTTGTACGTTGTCTCGTCTCCGCCAGCACCCTCGATCGCCTCCGGCGCGGTGTTGAGCAGATAGTCAACCGCCTTGACGATGTGCTCGGGCCGGTCGAGTTCCACCAGCGGTTCTTCGGAGTGCGGGACGTGCTTCGGGGCGGTGTCTTTCAGATGCCTGGTCCACCACGAGGGGGCGGCGGCGACGGTTTCGCCCTCGGCCCTGTACGACTTGCCATTGATCGTGGAGCCGGGGCCGACGACATAGCCGCCCACGCTGCGGATGTCGATGCCGGGATAGCCGGGCACGGACCCGACGCGGTTATGGAAGTCCTCGTCGGATTTCAGGTAGACGTGGACGCCGCCCGATGGCGTGTAGACCCGCATCGAGTCCGGCAGGCCGAGCATGTCCAGCAGTTCGAGCGACTGCATTCCGGGCTTGCCGTCCTTGCAGTCCGCGTCGATGACGAGCAGGCCATGCCCGGCAGCGACTCCGACATTGTACTTCGGGTTTTCTTCCCACCACCGGCGGATCTTCGCCTCGTCGGTGGTGGCCTCGTCTTTCCAGGGGAAATTCTTCGGCGGGATTTTGCTGTTCGGCGACAGCGGGAACACTCGGAACCCGCTTCTGGCCAGCGCGAGCGCGGATTGCAGCTTCACAATTGATCCCTCGGTTAATTTGTCGTAATCGCAGATATTCGTACTTTTCTACACGATGGGCAAGCCAATGTCTTGTGGTGGCTAGCCCTCGGGTATGGGTTTGGCAGAAGGACCGGCTACTGGCCCTTCGATTTCAGCTTGCGGATGGCGGACGCATAAGCCTTGCCGCTTGGCATGACGATTTCGCTGCCATCATGGAAGCGTCGCGGCTCTTCACACATCGCCGCAGCTTCCTCCAGCGCCTTATCCCGTATCGCCTCCACCTCTCCTGGCGCGAGGATGCGGTACCCTGCCTTGGATAGGGCCGACATTATCTCCTCGGCCCACAAGCCAGCATAACCTACGCCTGCAAGTACCGACGCAATCTTGTCTTTCTGTTCTTTCGCGCTCGCGACCAGCCCGGCGGGGTGATACTCCCATACGAGCGGCTTCACTTTCACCCGCACTGGCCGTGTCTGCTCGGCGCCAGCCTCAAGGGCCTCAAAGTTGTCGAGGAAGTAAGCGCGAGCAACCAGCCATTGGTCCGCATGGTTTTTGGGGTTGCGGGCAATCATGTCGCCGGGCTTCGGAGAGCCAGCCTTCGCGTCCTCTGGTGAGATGCTGACGTGAGAAACATCCTCGCCTTCAATATATGGCCGAAGCTCGGCAATCTGCTTGCGACGATACTGCTTGAATCTATAGTCAGGCATCTTTGCCTCCTGCGTTGCGGGCCTCGGAAGCCGACACATGCTCCCTACAATAGGGCCGACCGGCTACGCGCTCCGCGCCGCAGCAAAGCGAGACGAACGGCCCCTCGAAGCGATCCCATAGCGGCCAGAGGCAGCGCCGGGCGTCTACGGCGGCCATATAGACCATAGGCTCAGATGCGCCCGCCAACACCACTGTCGTGTCTTCGGGCGGCTGCTCCGGCGCGAAAAGTGCCAGGGCGTTGGGTTCCGGCTCCGGTCCTGTCCTTGGCTTAGGCTTTGGCCTCGGCTTTCTCGCCGGGGCCAATGGATGCACGGGAACCCCCGTTAGCCGGATGCCATTACGTCGGCAAAATCCAAGAACGGAAGCCCTCGTCGCGCCGACGAAATTCCCGGCAATCTGCGACCCGCTGAGTCCCTGATCCGCCATACCGCGGACAATTTCCACCTTCTCGGTGTTGGTAAGGCCGTGCCAGTCCGGAAGTCCACTCATTTCACATCCCCCAACACGTGCTCGGCCTTGACGATAAGGTTGTCCATCTCGTCCAGGATGTATGAGAAGTAGCCTGAGTAGCTTGGCATAAGCTTACGGGCGCGCCTTAGCGTCGCCAGCATCTCCCGCGCTACGCTATCGACCGTCTCCGGATGCACCTGCCCGATGTCGCCGACGGCATGGGTTTCATACTTGTTGGTCGGTGTCATGTTTTGTTGCATGATCCCTCCTTGCTCTGTCGGAACAATTGATTTTTAATGACCCAACAAATACTCTTGCAATACGTCGCTGGCAAGGTTAAAAACAGTTCACATGAGCAACACTGAACTTTCCGAGAGCCTGGACCCGATTACTCCGCGCCTTCTCGAAGCGTGGCTGGTGTCGGGGATGAGTCAGACCAAATTCGGGTACACATACTTCGGAGACCCGACTTTCCTCTCAAAGGCACGGAAAGGCCGGAGGTTTCGGCCTTCCATGATCGAAAGAATCGAAAATGTGTTGAAGGAATACGGTGTATGATCGACGGTTCTCGCGAATCCGCATACCCTGACGGAAATCCGAAAACGTCTGTCGGAATGGCCAAGCCGCCACTTCGTGCAATCCCCCCGGTAGCCATCCTGCACCTGGGCAAGGCCATGGACAACGGGGAGCGCAAGTACGCCCGGTTCAACTGGCGAGACAACGCCGTAACAACGTCCGTCTATTACGACGCGATGCTGCGCCACCTGCTGGCGTTCTGGGATGGGGAAGACCTGGCCGAGGACAGTGGATGCCACCATCTGGGCCACGTCATGGCCTGCTGCGCGATCATTCTCGACGCCGCGGAGAATGGCACGCTCAACGACGACCGGCGCCGGGAATCGCTCGCCGCCCGGTACATTGCGGCGAATACCGTCAAGTGAAAGGAGGAGGAGCAAGGCATGCAGCCCAAGATTTTGATGTTGGATTTGGGGACGAAGTGCGGATTTGCCATCGGCAGCGCGGGGCACATCATATCGGGCACATGGGATCTGAAACACGGCCGGTATGACGGCGGCGGGATGCGGTATGTCAAGTTCCGGACGAGGCTGGAGGAGCTCCGTTCCGCATACTCGATCACCCACGTTTTCTTCGAGGAAGTTCGGCGCCACAAGGGTGTGGACGCGGCGCATGTCTACGGCGGGCTTATGGCCACGCTTACGGCTTGGTGCGAGGAGAACAGGATCCCGTACGAGGGGCTTCCTGTCGGCGAGATCAAGCGGTTCTGGACCGGCAAGGGCAACGCCAACAAGGTGCATATGATCGCCAAGTGCGAGGAGCGCGGCTTCTACCCGGCCGACGACAACGAGGCGGACGCCATTGCCGGCTTCCACCTCGGGCTGACGCGGCTCGGCGTCTACCAGCACGAGGAGCTGGCCGAAGCCGCCGAGTAGCCATGGTCGAACTGTACCCGTACCAGCGGGATGGGGTCGCGTTTCTGGCCAGTAGGAAAACTGCCCTACTGGCCGACGACCCTGGCCTTGGGAAATCTTTCCAGGCCATCCGGGCGTGCGACGAGGTAATGGCTCTGTTCGTGCTTGTGATTTGCCCCGCCTCGGTCGTTGAGACCTGGAAGCGCGAGATAGCCAAGTACCGCCAGGGGGACTGGTCCGCTTTTGTCACGAGCTACGAACGGGCGGTCGGGCGGGACTTCAAGAGGATCGTCGAGAGAAAATGGTGCGTCGTGATCATTGACGAGGCCCATTACCTCAAGAGCCTGACCGCCAAGCGGACGCAGGCCATATATGGCAAGAACGCCACCATGCCCGACGACTGCATCGCGGCTCGCGGCCTCCAGGTGTGGGCGTTGTCGGCCACACCGATGCCGAATCATTCGGCGGAGCTATACCCGCACCTGCGTGCGCTTCGTCCGGAGGCGATCGTGTCCCCGCGCACCGGCAAGGTCTGGAGCTACTATCAGTTCGAGGCCGCTTACTGCGTGGTGAAGAACACCGGCTTCGGGAATCAGATCGTCGGCACCAGGAACGACGACAAGCTGCACAAGAAGCTGGAGGGGTTCATGCTCCGCCGGCGCAAGGCGGACGTGCTGAAGGAACTGCCGCCCCTGCGCTTTGCGGACCTGTACCTGGACGCCGATGTGGACGGGATCGAGTTCGAGGAGGCCGAGAAGGTCCGGAAGGCCCTGGCCGAGGAAGGCATCGAAGGACTGCGCCGGATTTCCTTCGACGGTGGTGTGGCCAAACTGCGGCGGCTGACCGGCATGGCCAAGGCGAAGCCCGCGGCGCAGTGGGTTAAGGACTGGCTCGACTCCACGCCACCCGACCGGAAGATCGTCCTGTTCGCCCACCACAAGGACGTAATCGAGTACCTGTACGACCAGCTGTGCGCGGTCGCGGTGCGCGTCCACGGGGGCATGAAGCAGGACGAGCGCCAGCGGTCCGTTGACCGGCTCCAGGGCGACCCGAGCATCCGGGTGTTCATCGGCCAGATCCAGGCCGCGGGGACCGGCATCACCCTGACGAAGGCGAGCGATCTGCTTTTCGTGGAGCACTCATGGGTTCCCGCAGAAAATGATCAGGCGGCTCAGCGCATCCACCGCATTGGCCAGACCGAGCCGTGCCTTGTTCGCACGGCCATGATCGCCGGGTCGCTGGATGAGGACATTTCCCGCGCGGTGACGCGCAAGATGGAGAGCATCTCAAAAGTCGTGGACGGAGTGTAGGATCTTGAGGAAACCAGCGTATTACAATGAGTTCGACCCGAACGCCGCCGCTTGGCTGCGGGAGTTGATCCGGCGCGGGCTGATCGCGGACGGAGATGTGGATGAACGATCAATAGAGGATGTAAAGCCAGATGATTTACGAGGATACGCGCAATGCCATTTCTTCGCCGGGATCGGCGTCTGGAGCTATGCATTGCGGCAAGCAGGATGGCCCGACGACCGGCCAGTCTGGACCGGATCGTGCCCGTGCCAGCCTTTCAGCGCGGCAGGCAAAGGAGCGGGGTTTGCTGACGAGCGGCACCTATGGCCGCACTTCCACTGGCTTATCGCGCAGTGCCGTCCTCCAGTCGTTTTTGGCGAGCAGGTTGCGAGCAAGGACGGCCTCGGATGGTGGGACGTTGTATCTGCTGACCTGGAAGGAACGGGCTACACCAGCGGGGCAG
>Ga0207869_1000694_pt1 | contig 23451 bp, 24 predicted proteins | sample HigsolmetaAR205D_FD_184837 | JGI IMG/M metagenome (GOLD analysis project Ga0207869, IMG submission 184837) | Ionic liquid and high solid enriched microbial communities from the Joint BioEnergy Institute, USA - AR20-5-D (SPAdes) (version 2) ...
CACGGATTGCCCCAGATGATTCTCCGCTCGCTCATGGATGCGCGCCGAGGACATTGTTGGTATGGGCACGCACGTGCGTGCGTTCGTGCTCGGCACGGCAATACATTACACAAAGGCCATGGCTTGCCGGAATATTCCCCGTTGGATCGGCGCACTAGGCGAGGTATTCGCTACCAGACAAGCGGTGAAGGCGGGGATGCGGCGCCCTGCCAGGGAGCATTTCGGACAGCCTGTGGCAAAAACCTGAAGGCGCTTCGCAGGTAAAGGAACACGCGCCGCTGTTATGAGGCAGCGGAATCGGGCACACTGGCGGGTATCTCCCACCGCATCCGTAAGGTGATCCCATGCAAGTAGCGCAAGATACCGTTGTTCTCATTCATTACACGCTCACCGACGATGCGGGTAAGACGATCGACAGCTCTGCCGGCGGCGAGCCGCTCGCTTACTTGCATGGCAACGGCAATCTTATTCCGGGCCTCGAGCGGGCGCTCGAAGGCAAGAGCGTGGGCGATTCAATCAGCGTCAAGTTGAGCCCGGCCGAAGGGTACGGCGAATACGATGAGTCGCTCGTGCAGCGTATCCCGCGCCGCGCGCTTCGCGGCATCGACAACGTCTACGTCGGCATGCAGCTGCACGCGCAGTCGCCCGAGGGCGTGCGCGCCGTGACCGTCACGCAGGTCGCGGGCGACATGTTGACCATCGACGGCAACCATCCGCTTGCCGGTCAGAACCTGAACTTCGAGGTGACGATCGAAGGCGTGCGTCCCGCGACGGAGGAAGAGCTCGCGCACGGCCACGTGCACGGCCCCGGCGGTCATCATCACGAGTGACAGCCTGCGTTGCACCCGATTCGTGCGCGCCCGGACGGGCGTGCACTGCGGGGTAGCAGTGAGAGTGACGCAGCGACACGCTTCGTCACTCGATTCCTACGGATCGCTCCCGGTCCCGTACTCAATTTCCCACATTCAACTCGACTCGCCGGTTCGTACAATCGCTTCGAACGCGGGCGCAGCGCACGTTGTCGCAGCGCGCTCGCCGTTTGCCGGCGCTTGGCACGCACCGTGCTTGTTGACCACGGAACGATTGCAATCGAGGAGGGCGTAGAGTGGATGTGACACCGAATTCGCCGATGAAGCGGACACGCAGCAAAACGGCGAAAGCCGTAGCGTCGACGCAAGCCGCAGCCGCCGCGAAGCCGAAGAAGTCGCGCTCGCGCAAGACGCAGGCCGCCGAAGCGACCGCGCCCGCGCTGACGGCCATGCCAACGCCCGAGGAAATCAAGGAGATGATCGCGAAGGCGGCGTACTTCCTCGCGGAAGAACGCAACTTTTCGCCCGGACACGAGCTCGACGACTGGCTCGAAGCCGAGCGCCGCATCCACGCGACGCTCTTCGGTTGACCCTCAGGCGCGCGCGCTCGCGACCGGCATCGAGTCGGTGATCAGACCGCGTCGCATGGCGCGGTTGACGGCGCTCAGCACCGCCGCGAGCGAGGCGGTCACGATGTTCTCGTGGATCCCGATGCCGAACAGCGTCACGCGGGCCGGCGTCGTGATCTCGATGAACGCCACTGCGCGCGCGTTGCTGCCCGAGTTCATCGAGTGCTCTTCGTAAGAGAGCACGTCGATCGGCAAGCCGATCGCATCGATGAGCGCATCGATCGGGCCGTTGCCCGAGCCTTTGATCACGAGTCCCTGACCGTTGTAGCGGCCTTTGAGGGTCAGATGCTCGCGGCCCCGCGCATCGCGCACGAGCTGATGGCTGAGCCAGACATACGGGCCATCGCTCGACAGATATTCCTTCTCGAGCAACCGCCACAGCTCCTCGGACGAAAGCTCCTTGCCCGTCGCATCCGTGACCGCCTGAACCACTTGGCTGAACTCGATCTGCAGCCGGCGCGGCAGGTGCAAGCCGTAGTCGCGCTCGAGCAGGTAGGCGATGCCGCCTTTGCCTGACTGACTGTTCACGCGAATGATCGACTCGTAGGTGCGGCCGACATCGCGCGGATCGATGGGTAGATACGGCACCTCCCAGAGATCGCCTTCCTTGCGTGCGGCAAAGCCCTTCTTGATCGCATCCTGATGCGAGCCCGAGAACGCGGTGAACACGAGATCGCCGACGTACGGATGTCGCGGATGAATCGGCAGCTGATTGCAATGTTCGGCGACGCGCGCGACTTCGTTGATGTTCGAGAAGTCGAGGCCCGGATGCACGCCCTGCGTGTACATATTGAGCGCGAGCGTGACGATGTCGACGTTGCCCGTGCGCTCGCCGTTGCCGAAGAGCGTGCCTTCGACGCGCTCGGCGCCCGCCATCATGGCAAGCTCAGCAGCAGCGACGGCGGTGCCGCGATCGTTGTGCGGATGCACGGAGAGCACGATCGACTCGCGGTTCGCGACGTGGCGAGAGAACCATTCGATCTGATCGGCGTAGACGTTCGGCGTCGCCATCTCGACCGTCGCCGGCAGATTGATGATGGTTTTGCGAGCGGGCGTGGGCTGCCAAACGGCATTCACCGCATCGCAGATCTCGACGGCGAAATCGAGCTCGGTGCCGGTGAAGCTCTCGGGGCTGTATTGGAATATCCATTCGGTATCCGGCTGGCGTGCCGCGTGCTCGGCGACGAGCGTCGCGCCGCGCACGGCGATGTCGATGATGCCGGGCCGATCGAGACCGAAGACGACACGGCGCTGTACGGTCGAAGTCGAGTTGTATAGATGCACGATGGCTCGCGGTGCGCCGCGCAGCGCCTCGAAGGTGCGTGCGATGAGCTCGGCGCGCGCTTGCGTGAGCACCTGAATCGTGACGTCCTCGGGAATGAGGTTGCGTTCGATGAGCTCGCGCACGAAGTCGAAATCGGTTTGCGAAGCGGCCGGGAACCCGACTTCGATCTCCTTGAAGCCGATTCTCACCAGCAGCTCGAACATGCGGCGCTTGCGCTCGGCGTTCATCGGCTCGATCAGCGCCTGATTGCCGTCGCGCAGATCGACGCTGCACCAGACAGGCGGTGCGCTGATCACTTTGTTCGGCCACGTGCGATCGGGCAGATCCACGGGAGCGAATGGGCGGTACTTGGTCGCAGGTACCTTCAACATGCTGACGAACCTCGGCTGACAAATCAGCCTGAAAACCGTTCCGGGCTCGAGCCGGAGCGAACAACCAATCGGATTTGAGAGATGCCGCGACTGCGGCGAGGAGAGGAGTGCTGCGCCTTAGCGGCGCAGGTGCAGGCGCGCACGCAGCAGCTCGCTGCCGAGGAGGGGCAGGGCGAACAGTTGCTGGATCGTACGCATGGACGAAATCTAACAGCAGCCGAGAGCGGGCTGCAACTGCGGGACGTCGCAGATTTGGTGTCGGAAATCGAATATTCGCGATAAACGCCCCGGCAGCCCACTGTGTGCGGCTCAGGGCGTCAGACAAATGCGGAGGGCCGGCGGAATCGGCTAGCCCCGAAACAGCGCCGTCCAATCGCGTGAAGTGTCCCCGAAGACCAAGAAATTGGGGTTCAGCAAGTCGGCTTTGGTGTTGTAACGGAGCGGACGTCCATCGAGCGTGACGACCGCGCCGCCGGCCGCTTCGACAACGGCTTGGGCCGCGGCCGTATCCCATTCATTCGTCGGGCCGAAGCGCGGATACAGATCGGCGCGGCCTTCTGCGACCTGGCAGAACTTGAGCGAGCTGCCCACGAAGACAAGCTCGTACGGTTCGAGCCGCGGCAGGTAGGTTTCGAGCCGGCCGTCACGATGCGAGCGGCTGCCGACGATGCGCAGCGGCGTGGCGGCAGGTTGTGCCGTTTGAATGCGCTCGGCCGGCTCGGCGCCGGATTGGCGGAACGCGCCGCCCGCACGCGAGCCCATGTACAACGTGACCTCGACCGGCACGAACACGACGCCGAGCACCGGCATGTGATCTTCCACGAGCGCGATGTTCACCGTGAACTCGCCGTTGCGCGAGACGAATTCCTTGGTGCCGTCGAGCGGGTCGACGAGCCAGTAACGCGACCACTGTGCGCGCTGCTCGAAGGGAATGTCGCTCGCCTCTTCCGACAGGATCGGCAGTTGCGGCGTCAAGGCGCGCAGCGCGTTGACGATGATCTCGTGCGAGCGCATGTCGGCGAGCGTCAGCGGCGAGCTGTCCGCCTTCTTCGTGACGCTGAATTCTTGCGCGTACACCTCGAGGATCGCCGTGCCCGCGCGGCGCGCGATCGATGCGACCTCGGGAAGAAGCGATGCTAGATCCGTCATGGCGCTCAATATGGTCACTCGGGAATGACGGTCCGGCAGATGAATCGGGTCACAAACCCGACAGCTCGTCCTGCACGTAGAGCATTCCCGCGTCGCGCAGCGTGTTCAAGATCTGCTCGGCCGCCTCCTCGGGCGAAGAGAGCGCGGTGCGCAAGTGAATCTCGGGCCGCTCGGGAATCTCGTACGGCGAATCGATGCCGGTGAAGTTCTTGAGCTCGCCGCGGCGCGCTTTCTTGTACAGGCCCTTCGGATCGCGTCGCTCGGCTTCTTCGAGCGGCGTGTCGACAAACACCTCGAAGAACTCGCCCGGCTCCAACAGCTCGCGCGCGAGGCGGCGCTCCGAGCGGAACGGCGAGATGAACGAGACGAGCACGATGAGGCCCGCATCGACCATGAGCTTGGCCACCTCGGCGACGCGCCGGATGTTCTCGACGCGATCCGCATCGGTGAAGCCGAGATCCTTGTTCAGGCCGTGGCGCACATTGTCGCCATCTAGGACATAGGTGTGCCGGCCGAGCGCGTGCAGGCGCTTTTCGACCAAGTTCGCGATCGTCGACTTGCCGGCGCCCGAAATACCGGTGAACCACAAGACGCAGGCTCGCTGGCCTTTGAGCGCAGCGCGCGCGTGCTTGTTCACGTCGAGCGCCTGCCAATGAATGTTCTCGGCGCGCCGCAGCGCGAAGCTGAGCAATCCTGCACCGACCGTGTCGTTCGACAGCTTGTCGATCAAGATGAAGCCGCCCATCTCGCGGTTTTCCGTGTACGGATCGAACGGAATCGGCCGGTCGAGGCTGATGTTGCACACGCCGATCTCGTTGAGCTCGAGCTGCTTTGCCGCAAGATGCTCGAGCGTGTTCACGTTGATCTTGTACTTCGGCGTCGTGATGCTGCCGGTCACGATGCGCGTGCCGATTTTGATGAGATACGGACGACCGGGCAGCATCGGCTCTTCGTGCATCCAGATGATCGTGGCCTGGAACTGATCGGCGACGGGCGGCGGCGAATCCGCGGTGGCCAGCACGTCGCCTCGGCTCACGTCGATCTCGTCGGTGAGCGTCAGCGTGACCGATTGCCCTGCGACTGCTTGTTCGAGATCGCCATCGGCAGTGACGATGCGCGCGACACGGCTTTGCTTGCCGGACGGCAATGCGCGCACGGCATCGCCCACGCGCACGGTGCCCGAGGCGATCGTGCCGGCGAAACCGCGGAAGTCCTGATTCGGACGGTTCACCCACTGCACCGGGAAGCGGAACGGCTTGGCCTGCTCGTCGTCTTCGATCTCGACGGTTTCGAGGAATTGCATCAGCGTCGGACCGTCGTACCAGGGCGTGCGCGCGCTGCGCTCGAGCATGTTGTCGCCCTTGAGCGCCGACAGCGGAATCGGCACCACGTGCTTGAGCCCCACCTGCTCGGCGAAGACGCGATATTCCTCGACGATCGCGTCGAAGATCTCCTTGGAGAAGTCGACGAGGTCCATCTTGTTGATCGCGAGCACGACGTGCTTGATGCCGAGCAGCGAGACGATGTAGCCGTGCCGCCGCGTCTGCGTGAGCACGCCTTTGCGTGCGTCGATGAGGATGACCGCGACATCGGCCGTCGATGCGCCGGTGACCATGTTGCGCGTGTACTGCTCATGGCCGGGCGTGTCGGCCACGATGAACTTGCGGCGGTCGGTCGAGAAGAAGCGATACGCCACGTCGATCGTGATGCCTTGCTCGCGCTCGGCGGCAAGGCCGTCGACGAGCAGCGCGAAATCGAGTTCACCGCCTTGCGTGCCGACTTTCTTGGAGTCGGCTTCGAGCGCCGCGAGCTGATCCTCGAAGATGAGCTTCGATTCGTAGAGCAAGCGCCCGATGAGTGTCGACTTGCCGTCATCGACGCTGCCGCAGGTAATGAAGCGCAACAGGCCTTTGTGCTCGTGCGCCTTCAGGTACGCGTGGATGTCGGAAGCGATGAGTTCGGATTTGTGGGCCATGGTTACGAAATGAACGCCGATCGTCGGACGCTGCGAGGACGGTCACGAACGCTCGACGCTTGCTGCGTCGCCGTGCGCCCGTGCGGAGCCTCGCGCCGTTGAGTCGTCCGCGAGCTCGCTAGAAATATCCTTCCTGCTTTTTCTTCTCCATCGAGGCCGAACTGTCGTGGTCGATGACGCGACCCTGACGCTCGGAGCTGGTGGTGAGCAGCATTTCCTGGATGATCGCCGGCAAGGTGTCGGCGCGGCTCTCGATGGCACCGGTGAGGGGATAACAGCCGAGCGTACGGAAGCGCACCCAGCGCATCTGCGGCTCTTCGCCGGGCTGAAGCGGCATACGCTCGTCGTCGACCATGATCAGCGCGCCGTCGCGTTTGACGACCGGGCGCTGTTTGGCGAAGTAGAGCGGCACGATCGGAATGTTTTCGAGGTAGATGTACTGCCAAATGTCAAGTTCTGTCCAGTTCGACAGCGGGAAGATGCGCAGGCTCTCGCCCTTGTTCTTGCGCGCGTTGTAGAGGCGCCAGAGCTCCGGGCGCTGGCGCTTCGGATCCCAGCGATGCTGTGCGGTACGGAACGAGAACACCCGCTCTTTGGCGCGCGACTTTTCCTCATCGCGGCGGGCGCCGCCGAAGGCGGCATCGAACCCGTACTTGTCGAGCGCCTGCTTGAGCGCCTGGGTCTTCATGATGTCGGTGTGGATGGCCGAGCCGTGGGTGAACGGGTTGATGCCGCGCGCCAGCCCCTCGGGGTTGATGTGCACGAGCAGCTCCATGCCCACTTTCTGCGCCATTTCGTCGCGAAAGGCGATCATCTCCCGGAATTTCCACGTCGTATCGACGTGCAGCAGCGGGAACGGCGGCTTGGCCGGGTAGAAGGCTTTCATGGCCAGGTGCAGCATCACCGAGCTGTCCTTGCCGATCGAATAGAGCATGACCGGCCGCTCGCATTCGGCGACCACTTCCCGGAGGATATGGATGCTTTCGGCTTCGAGGCGTTGTAGGTGCGTCAGTCGCGTCATGGATCGTTAGGGAATCCCTGGGGTCGACCAGGGTCGACCGTCTAACGCGCCATTGTGGGGTATGCCCGCACAAACGCATATTTCAGGTGGTGCTCGCCGCGCAGCAGTTGGTTATAAGCGAGTCACCGCGACGTCCCAGAGCGGTTGCTTGTCAACGCGACGGGCGGTGCGGCGTTATCTTCTGGTAGCAGCGTGTTGCCTACAAAGGCCTGTGACGCGCCCGGCGGCCCTCTGCGGCCGGGTCGCCCACAATAAGAAGGAGCCTGACGGTGGGTCGTGCTTAACAGATCTTGGAGCACGCTGACGCAGCGATAGGCACAATCGCGCGCTCGTACACCTTCTTTAAGACCGAGACGGAGACCTTGTTGACGCCCCTAGACCAGCGGCGCCACGTGCCGCGTGCACGGCGCAAGCGCGATATTCGACCGTTCGGGACTTCCATGTCTTGGGCCGGCCTGTCTGCCGTCGTCCTGCTGGCGGCAGGGTGTGCGGTCGGCCCCGATTATCGGGAACCGACCCCGCCGACGCCCGATACCTGGCATTCGCTCGAACAGAGCGGCGTGCGGGTCGAGGAGGGCGCCGACGCCTTGGCGGCGTGGTGGAAGGCATTCGAGGATCCGATTCTCGACTCGCTCATCGAGCGGGCGCTGGCCGAGAACAAGTCGCTTGAGCAGGCCCGTGCGCGGGTGCTGGAGGCGCGCGCCCGACGCGGCGCCGCGGCGGGTTCGTTCTTCCCCTCGATCAATGCGAGCGGCGGGGTGAATCGCACCGATTCCGACGCGCGCTTCGTCGACCCCGACGAGGGCCTCATCGCGCGCAACAACGACGAGACCTACACCGCCGGGCTCGATGCGTCCTGGGAGCTCGACATCTTCGGCGGCCGCCGCCGGGCATATGAAGCCGCCAGCGCCAGCTTGGCCGCGACCGAGGCCGATCTGCGCGACGTGCTCATCACCCTGCTCGGCGACGTCGCGCTCAACTACACCTCGGTGCGCGCGGCGCAAGCGCGCCTTGATTTCGCGGAACGCAATCTCGCCGCGCAGGCCGAGCTCCTCGACATTACTCGCTGGCGCGCGGAAGCGGGCCTTGCGACCGCGCTCGAAGTCGAGCAGGCCGAGACGAGCTACCAGCAGACGCGCGCCCAGATTCCGGCGCTCGAATCGAATCTCTCGCAGGCGATGAACCGGCTCGCCGTGTTGACGGGCCAGCTGCCGGGCACGCTCCATGAGCTGCTGTCCGAACGCAAGCCGGTCCCGGTCGCATCGAGCGAAGTGGTGGCCAGCGTGCCGGCCGAGGTGCTGCGTCGTCGGCCGGACATCCGTGCCGCCGAACGGCGCGTCGCGGCGCAGAGCGCGCAAGTCGGCGTGGCGACCGCCGCGCTGTATCCATCGTTCTCGCTGAGCGGCTCGATCGGCTGGCAGGCTTTGTCGGCAAGCGATGTATTCGACGGATCGCGTACCGATCGGCTCGGCTTGTCGCTGCGTCTGCCGATCTTCGCGGGCGGCGCGCTCTGGCAGAACCTGCGCGCGCAATACGCCGTGCTCGATCAGGCCGTCGCCGCGTATGAGCAGACCGTGCTGCAAGCGTTCGAAGAGGTGGAGAACGCGTTGCTGGCGTGGGCGAAAGAACAGAAGCGCCGCGAGGCGCTTCTCGAGGCGACCGAAGCGGCGCGCCGCGCGCGCGAGCTCGCCTTGGTCGAATACAACTCGGGGCTGGTCGATTTCCAAACCGTCGTGAGCGCGGATCGCCAGCTCATCTCTCTCGAAGACTCGCTCGCGGTCAGCGACGGCGAGCTCACTTCCAATCTCATCCGGCTGTACAAGGCGCTCGGCGGCGGCTGGTCGGTATTCCCAACTTCTCCGTGAAACCTTCGATGGATAACGCGACAACTCAACGCTCGGAACTATCGCTCCAAAGCCTGAGCTCCCCCGGAGGAGGCTGGAAGCGGCATTTGAAGTGGATCGTCGTCGGCGCGATCGTCCTCTTGTTGATCCTGGGGTTCGTAACGCGCGGCGGCGACGCCAAAGTCAGCTACGTCACGCAGGAAGTCACGCGCGGCGATCTCGTCGTGAAGGTGACGGCCACGGGTAATCTCGAGCCGCGCAATCAAGTCGACATCGGCAGCGAGCTGTCGGGCACGATCCGCGAGGTCTACGTCGACGTGAACGACGTCGTGCAAAAGGGCCAGGTGCTGGCGGTGCTCGATACGACGCGTCTTGAAGCGCAGCTTCTGCAGGCCGAGAGCTCGCTGGCCTCCGCGGAGGCGCGCGTGCTGCAAGCCGAAGCGAGCGAGAAAGAAGCCCGCGCGAATCTGGCGCGCTTGCACAAGGTGCGCGAGCTCAGCAACAACAAGCTGCCGTCGCAGCAGGATCTCGACGTGGCGGAAGCCGCGGTCGCTCGTGCTGCCGGTGAGCTCGCGGCCGCGCGCGCCGCAGTAGCGCAAGCGCGCGGCACCGTCGAGGCGGTCAAGACCGATCTCGCCAAGTCGAAGATCGTCTCGCCGATCAACGGTGTGGTGCTCGTGCGTTCGGTCGAGCCCGGTTCGACCGTGGCCGCCTCGCTGCAGGCACCCGTGTTGTTCACGCTGGCGGAAGACTTGAAGAAGATGGAGCTGCACGTGATGGTCGACGAAGCCGACGTCGGCGCCGTCGAGGTCGGTCAGCAGGCGACCTTCACCGTGGCGGCCTATCCGAGCCGCACGTTCAGCGCGCACATCACGCAAGTGCATTTCGCATCGAGCACGACGGCGAGCGGCTCATCGGGCGGCGGCGGTGCGAGCGCTACGTCGACCGGCGTCGTCACGTACGAGACGGTGCTCGAAGTCGATAACGAAGAGTTGCTGCTGCGTCCGGGCATGACGGCGACGGCCGAGATCGTCACGACGCACATCAAAGACGCGGTGCTGGTGCCGAATGCGGCGCTGCGCTTTACGCCGCCGAACGCAGGCATGCCGGGACCGGGCGCCAATCCGCAGTCGGGCAATCCGCTGTCTGCGCTCATGCCGCGTCCGCCCGTTCGCTTCTTCCAGCCGCAGCAGCGTAGCGGCGGCCGTCAGCAGATGGGACGCGCGTGGATTCTCGAAAACGGCAAGCCCGCGATGGTGATGTTCCGCACGGGCGCGACCGACGGGCGCTTCACGCAGGTGTTGCCGATGCCCGAGGGCGCCGGCGGCCCGCCGCCGGGCATGGGTGCGGGACCGCAGCAAGCTCCGCAGGGGCCTGCGGCCGAAGCGATGCGGGAGGCCTTCAAGCGCAAGCTCGAACCCGGTACGGCTGTCATCGTCGACATCGAGACGACCACCAAATGACGGGCGCGGCAGACACACCAGTCATCGAGCTGGTGAACGTCAAGAAGATCTACGGCGAGGGCGAGGCGCGCGTGTTCGCCTTGCGCGGGATCAATCTGCGCATCGATACCGGCGAGTTCGTTTCCGTCATGGGGCCGAGCGGCTCCGGCAAATCGACGTGCATGAACATCCTCGGCTGTCTCGACACGCCGACCGAAGGCGAGTATCGCTTCCTCGGCGCGCCGGTCGGTGCGATGAACGCCGATCAACGCGCGCTGTTGAGGCGCAACTATCTCGGCTTCGTCTTCCAAGGCTTCAATCTGCTCAGCCGCACGACGGCGATCGAGAATGTCGAGCTGCCGCTCATCTATCGCGGCGTGCCCGCTGCCGAACGGCGCGAACGCGCGCGTCAGGCATTGATCGAAGTCGGGCTCAAGGGCCGCGAGCTGCACGTTCCGAATCAGCTCTCGGGCGGTCAGCAGCAGCGCGTCGCGATCGCGCGCGCGATCGTGACCGAGCCGAAAGTGCTGTTCGCCGACGAGCCGACCGGTAATCTCGACACGGCGATGAGCATCGAGATCATGAAGCTGCTCACGCGCCTGAACGAGGAGCGCGGCATCACGATCGTGATGGTCACGCACGAGCCCGATATCGCAGCGTGGACGCGCCGCATCGTGCGGTTCCGCGACGGCCAGATCGAGTACGACCAGCCCAATGTTCCCCAGCGCGACGGTGCCGGCGCGGCCGGCAGTCATGCCTGAGCAGTCGTAGAGGGTTTCGATGTTTCTGAATGCCTTACTGCTGGCGCTGCGCGAGATTCGTCGCAACGTGCTGCGTTCGACGCTCACGATCCTCGGCATCGTGATCGGCGTCGCCGCCGTGATCACGATGGTGACGATCGGCGAGGGCGCGACCGCGCAAGTGCAAGCCGATATGCAGAAGCTCGGTACGAACCTGCTGCAGGTCTTCCGCGGACAGGGCTTCGGTCCGGGCGGCGGCGGACGTTCGGCGGCGCCGCCGTTCACGCTCGATGACGTGCGCGCGCTGGAAGAAGAAATCTCCGGCATTCGCGCCGTGGCGCCGAGCTCCAACACGAGCGTGCAGGCGATCTACGGCAATGCGAACTGGCAGACGCAGGTCACCGGCACGAGCGATAAGTTTCTCGAAGTGCGCGACTGGCCGCTCGCCAGCGGACGCAATTTCTCCGAATCGGAGCTGCGTGCCGGCGCAGCTGTCTGCATCATCGGTCAGAGCGTGAAGCAGGAGTTGTTCGGCGATCAGGATCCGATCGGCGCGAACATTCGCTTGCAGAAAGTCTCGTGCCAGGTCATCGGCTTGCTCACCGCCAAGGGCACGTCCGGCTTCGGCCAGAATCAGGACGACATCGTGCTCGTGCCGATTCGCATGTTGCAGCGTCGTCTGGTCGGCAATTCCGACGTCAACGCGATCATGATCTCCGCACGCGATCCGGCGCTGACGGCCAAGGTGCAGGCGGACGTCGAGCGGCTGCTGCGCGAACGCCGCAAGATCCGCCCCGGCATGCCGGATGATTTCAATGTGCGCGACATGCAGGAGATCACGAGCGCATTCACGAGCTCGACGCGCGTGCTGACGACACTGTTGAGCGCCGTGGCGGCGGTCAGCTTGGTGGTCGGTGGCGTCGGCATCATGAACATCATGCTCGTGTCGGTGACCGAGCGAACGCGCGAGATCGGCACGCGACTTGCGGTCGGCGCAATGGCGCGCGATGTGCTGCTGCAATTCCTCGTCGAGGCGGTCACGCTGGCCGCCTGCGGCGGCATCATCGGCATCATTCTCGGCTTGGCGGCCGGAATATTCGCCAACCACCTATTCGGCGTGCCCTACGTCTTCAATCTGAGCATCATCCTGGTTTCGTTTGCGTTCTCTGCCGCGGTCGGGATCGTGTTCGGTTATTTCCCGGCGCGGCGCGCCGCGCAGCTCGATCCGATCGAAGCGCTGCGACACGAGTAGCGACCGGATAGATGAAGGCCGCGGCGCCGCTAAAGGCAGCGCCGCGGCTTTTTCTTTTGCGGGTAACGGTCTATCGCTTCGCCAACGCGTTCCTGGCAAGTGCGCGAAGCGTCGGTGTTAGGTAATCAACCAATGCCGAGCGGTGTTCAGGGCGTTTTCCACTTGATGCTGCAGCCGATGCTCGGCCGCTGTTCGATCGTCACCGGTTTGTCCGCCAGCACCGCGTCGCAGGCGGCGCGCAGGTCCGCGCCGGTGACGGGGATGCTGTTGCCCGGTCGACTGGAATCGAACTGGCCGCGGTAGACGAGCATGCGCATGCGATCGAAGAGAAAGAAATCGGGCGTGCATGCTGCCTTGTAGGCGCGCGCCACCTTCTGCGTTTCATCGAAAAGGTACGGGAAGGTATAGCCGGCCTCCGCAGCTTCTGCGGCCATGCCTTGCGGACCGTCTTGCGGATAGGTGTCGATGTCGTTTGCTGCAATCGCGACGACGGCGAGCCCGCGCGGTTGGTACTCGCGCGCGAAGCGGGCGAACTCCATGCGGATGTGCTTCACGTACGGGCAGTGATTGCAGATGAATGCCACGAGCAGCGCAGGGGACGTGGCGAACTCATCGATCGTCACGATGCGGCCCGTATAGTCGGGCAAGCGAAACGGCGGCGCCTTCGTGCCGAGCGGGAGCATGTTCGATTCGACGGCCATGGCAGATGTCCGCCTACGGTGAGGGTGGACTTTGCATCATTGTACCCGCGAAATAACCCGACCGGGCGTGCGTGCAGAGCAACATTGCGATCAGCAATTTTTGCAAGAAACTAAGCGTTCACCGGCTCTTCCGTAAGTCGATGCGATCCACTAGCATCGTCGCGCATTCCCGCCTGCTGCTCACGGTTGTCCGCCATGTCCTCGCTCACGCTCGTTTCGGAACACCGCTGTTTCGGCGGCTCGCAACGTTTCTATACGCACGAATCGCGCGAGTGCCGCAGCGAGATGCGCTTCTCGGTATACATTCCGCCGCAGGCGGAGCAGCGTAAGGTGCCGGTGCTCTATTACCTCGCGGGACTTACGTGCACCGAGGAAACCTTCATGATCAAGGCGGGCGCGCAGCGCCTTGCAGCGGAGCTCGGGCTCATGCTCGTTGCGCCGGATACGAGCCCGCGCCAGGTGCGCTATCCGGGTGACGACGAGAGCTGGGACTTCGGTCTCGCCGCAGGCTTTTATGTCGACGCGACTGAATCGCCGTGGTCGCAGAGCTATCGGATGTATAGCTATGTGACGCGCGAGCTGCCGGAGGTGATTCGTTCGTTGAATGTCGGTCTCGACGATCGCCAGAGCATCTTCGGCCATTCGATGGGTGGCCACGGCGCGCTCATCTGCGCGCTCAAGAATCGCGACCAGTACCGATCGGTGTCGGCCTTCGCGCCGATCTCGGCACCGATGCGCTGTCCATGGGGTCAGAAGGCGTTCTCGCGTTACCTGGGCGCGGACCAAGAGGCTTGGCGCGCATACGACGCGAGCGAGCTCGTCGCCGCAGAGCGCTACCACGATACGATCCTCGTCGATCAGGGGACGGCGGATAAATTCCTGAGCGAGCAGCTCAAGCCCGAACTGTTCGAAGAAGCGTGCCGCAAGTCGGGAACTAAACTCACCCTGCGTCGTCAAGAAGGCTACGACCACGGCTATTACTTCATCTCGACGTTCATAGCGGACCACCTGAAGTATCACGCCGAACGGCTGCTCTGACGTCGATTCGGCGCCCGAGGTCGGTGTGCGCCGCCGCCTCGCCTGAAGCGCCTCGAGGGAGCCGCGCGTGTATTCGCGTGGCTGGCGAGCCCAACGAGCGGCGCAAGAACACCAACGATTGATCGTCCATAACACGTGCTGTCCTCGCACAAGCTTCCAAGTTGGCTGCTATTGATTGGCGCCATGACGGCCGTGGGGCCGTTGTCGATCGACATGTACCTGCCCGGGTTTCCCGCCATCGAGCGCGAGCTCGATGCGCAGGGCGTCGAGCGGACCATGTCCGCTTATCTCATCGGCATCGCGCTCGGTCAGCTCTTCTACGGTCCGATCAGCGATCGTTTCGGTCGTAAGCCGCCGCTCTACGTGAGCTTCGTGCTGTACGCGCTCGGCTCGATCGGCTGCATGCTCTCGACGAGCATGTCGATGCTCATGGGCATGCGTGTCGCGCAAGCGCTCGGCGCGTGCGGAGGTATGGTGATCGGGCGCGCCATCATTCGCGATCGCTGCGAGCCGCACGAGGCCGCTCGCGCTTTTTCGTTGTTGATGGCCATCGTTTCGCTGGGTCCGATTCTGGCGCCCAGCGTCGGCGGCATGGTCGTGACGGCCTTCGGTTGGCGCGCCGTGTTCGCGGTGCAGGCGTTGTTTGCGCTCGGGCTCATTATTTCCATGCACTTCGTGCTGACCGAGAGCAGAGACCCGAGCTCGGTGCGGCCGCTCAGGATGAGCGCCGTCATGCTCGACTATGTCTCGCTCATCCGCGACAGAAGGTTCATTGGTTATACGCTGGCCGGCGCGTTCGGCATGGCGTCGTTGTTTGCTTACGTCACGGGTGCGCCGGCCGTGGTGATCGAAGGCTACGGATTGTCGGCGCAGCAGTTCGGCTGGCTGCTGGCGGTGAACGGCTTTGCCTTCATGGCGGCAAGCCGCCTCAACATCGTCGCGCTGCGCAAACGCACGCCCGCGGAGCTGCTCGCGCGCGCAGTGTGGATGCCGCCCATCGTCGGAGCCCTATTGAGCGCGATCACGTTGGCATTCGACGTGCCGCTTTGGATGTTCGTCGCGCTTCAGCTCACGTTCTTCGTGAGCGTCGCGCGCATCACGCCGCACGCCTCCGCGCTCGGTCTTGCCCCGTACGCACATATCGCCGGCGCGGCCTCTGCCATGATGGGCGCGTTGCAGTCCATCGTGCCGATGCTCGTCGGTTTTGCGCTCGCCTATTTCCATCACGGCGACCCAGGCACGCTCGCGATCCTCATGACGATCGGCGCGCTCGGCGGCGTGGTCGCGTATCTCTGGGGAAGAGGGGGAAAGTGAATTCGGGCGCTGGGCCCTGGCTAGAAAGGCTACGGGCTACAGACTACGGACTACAGACAACGGCTAAAGGCACGCGCGGAACGTGCCTTCGTTCTCCTGCCTCCAGCCTCCAGCCCAGTAAGGGCCCTGGGCCCTGGGTGCTGGGCGGCTGGCTAGAAAGGCTACGGACTACAGGCTACAGGCTGCAGGCTACGGAAGGTCGGAAGGCACGCGGAGCGTGCCTTCGTTCTCCTGCCTCCAGCCTCTTATGTCCACCCCTCCAACTTCGCATCCATCGTGATCTCGGCCTTGAGCAGGCGTGAGATGGGGCAGCCTTCTTTCGCGGCCTGCGCGGCCTGTTGGAAATCGGGCGGTGTGGCGCCGGGCACTTTGGCGCGGACCTTCAGGTGCACGGCGGTCACGGTGAAACCCTCAGCGGTTTTCTCGAGCGAGACCGTCGCTTCCGTTTGAATCCGCTCGGCGACGTGACCTGCGTTGCCGAGCTGTGCCGACAGCGCCATCGAAAAGCAGCCTGCGTGTGCCGCGGCGATCAGCTCTTCGGGATTCGTGCCGATGCCATCTTCGAAGCGCGTGCCGAACGAATATTGCGTGTCGGCAAGCACGCCGCTTTGCGTCGAGATCGTGCCTTTGCCGTCCTTCAGGCCGCCGTTCCAAACTGCCGAGGCGCTGCGTTTCATGATCGACCTCCTATGTGAGCGATATGGCGACGACCCAGGACGCAGCCCGCGCGGTGCGCTAGGCCTCGGCCGCGGTCGTTGCCTGGACGATTTCGATCGAATGCGACAGCTCCGCCGTTTTCGCCATGATCGCGCTTGCGGAGCAGTATTTGTCTGCGGACAACGCGACCGCTCGTTCGACCTTCTTCGGATCGAGCGCCACGCCGGTCACGATGTATTTCAGATGAATCTTCGTGAACACCTTCGGATCCGTGCTCGCGCGCTCGGCGTCGATCTCGACGACGCAATCGGTTACACGCTCGCGGCCGCGTTTGAGGATCATCACGACGTCGAATGCCGAGCAACCGCCGAGGCCGAGCAAAAGCATTTCCATCGGTCTGAAGCCGAGATTACGGCCGCCCGCTTCGGGTGCGCCGTCCATGACGACGGAATGGCCCGAGCCGGATTCGCCGAGAAACATGACGTCTTGGATCCACTTGATGCGAGCGTGCATGGCGTTGTCGGTCGTAAAGGAAGACGGACCCGCCATGGTACATCGGCAGGGCGCGCGGCCGAACGCCGACCATGCGCCGCGCCAGCCGCGGCGCCTCGGCTCAGATCCCGCCGAAGCACAGGTATTTGATTTCCAAGTATTCCTCGAGTCCGTACTTCGAGCCCTCGCGGCCGATGCCAGACTCCTTGATGCCGCCGAACGGCGCGACTTCCGTGGAGATGATGCCTTCGTTGATGCCGACGATGCCGCATTCGAGCGCTTCGGCGACGCGCCACACGCGGCGGATATTCGTGCTGTAGAAATAGCCCGCGAGGCCGAACTCGCTCGCATTGGCGAGCGCGATGGCTTCATCGTCGGTGTCGAACCGCATGAGCGGTGCCACCGGTCCGAAGGTTTCCTCCCGCATCGGCAACATGTCGGCGGAAACGCCTGTGAGGACCGTCGGCGTATAGAACGTTCCAGGACCGTTGAGCCGCGTGCCGCCGGTCAATACCTTCGCGCCCTTCGCAAGCGCATCGCTTACATGCGCTTCCACCTTGGTCACGGCGCGCTCGTCGATGAGCGGTCCGATCACCGTGTCGCTCTCGAGTCCGTTGCCGACTTTCATGCTCGCGGCGCGTTCGGCCAGACGTTCGGCAAATCGATCGTAAATGCCGCTTTGGACATAGATGCGGTTGGCGCACACGCAGGTCTGTCCGGCGTTGCGATACTTCGAGGCAATCGCGCCTGCGACCGCAGTGTCGAGATCCGCATCGTCGAACACGATGAACGGCGCATTGCCGCCGAGCTCGAGCGAGAGCTTCTTCAGTGTCGGCGCGCATTGCGCCATCAAGGTTTTGCCCACTGCGGTGGAGCCGGTGAAGCTCAGCTTGCGCACGATCGGATTGCTCGTGAGCTCGGCACCGATCGTCTTGGCATCGCCGGTAACGGCCGAGACGACTCCGGGCGGCACGCCCGCGCGCTCGGCGAGCACGCACATGGCTAGCGCGGAGTAAGGCGTGAGCTCGGACGGTTTGATGACCATCGTGCAGCCTGCCGCAAGCGCCGGCGCGACCTTGCGCGTGATCATCGCGGACGGGAAATTCCAGGGCGTGATCGCGGCGCAGACGCCGATCGGCTGCTTGAGCACGACGATGCGCTTATCGCGTCCGTGCGCCGGAATGACATCGCCGTAAGCGCGTTTGCCTTCCTCGGCGAACCACTCGAGGAATGCCGCCGCATAGGCGATCTCGCCGCGACTCTCCGCGAGCGGCTTGCCTTGTTCGATCGTCATGAGCACGGCGAGATCTTCCTGATTCGCCATCATGAGCTCGAACCACTTGCGCAGGATCTGCGCGCGTTCCTTGGCGGTTCGTGCGCGCCAATCGGGCAGCGCGCGCTGTGCTGCCTCGATGGCCCGGCGCGTTTCGTTCGTGCCGAGATTCGGAATCGTGCCGATGACCTCGCCGGTCGCAGGATTGGTCACCTCCGTGACCCTGCCGGAATCGGCCTCTTCCCAGCGACCGGCAATATATGCTTGCTGCCGAAACAGGCTCGGATCCTTCAAAGGAAGCTGCAGGGGGCGGGCGGCACTCATGACATCCTCACAATCGGGCAATGGAAAGAGCAGGGGCCGTGCCGAGCCTGGGCTCAGTCGTCGGCCAGCTCCTGCCCGGGAAACAGCGTTTCGTTGAAGCCGAAGTTCCGCAAGTCGCGAATGCGCATCGGGTAAAGGATGCCGTTCAGGTGATCCACCTCGTGCTGCACGACGCGCGCGTGAAATCCCTCGACCGAGCGGTCGATCGGCTGACCGTACTGATCGTAGCCGCGATAGCGCAGGCGCACGTAACGCGGCACGAGCCCGCGCATGCCCGGCACCGATAGACATCCTTCCCAGCCTTCTTCCATTTCGTCGCTCAGCGGTTCGAGCGTCGGGTTGATGAGCACCGTGTAAGGTACGGGTTCGGCCTGCGGATAGCGGGGATTGCGGCTCACGCCGAAGATGACGACCTGGAGGGAGACGCCGATCTGCGGCGCGGCAAGGCCGGCGCCGTTCAATGCCTCCATCGTCTCGTGCATGTCGGTGAGCAGCGCGTGCAGCTCGGGCGTGTCGAAGGTTTCCACCGGCTTGGCTACTTGCAAAAGCCTGGGATCGCCCATCTTGAGAACCGGTCGAACAGCCATGGAACGTGTGCTCTCGTCGTCAAGCCAAAGCCCCTAAGGGCAGCGTGCCGATTGCGCGCTCGCGCAAGGCGCTTCGTACACTGTATCACTCGATCGCTTGCACCCGCATCGCGCGTTCTTTCATGACGTGGTGCGTCCGAGTACGATCGGCGCATCATGGTGCCCCACATCATCGTCCTTGCAGCCGGCGCGTCGACCCGCCTCGGTCAGCCGAAACAGCTGGCGCCCATCGGCGGGCGGCCGGCGCTGCATATCGTGATCGCCAATGCCGTGGCAGTAGCCGGTCACAACGTCATGGTCGTGATCGGCGCGCACGCGCGAGACATCACTCCTTTGTTATCTCGCACCTCCGCTTCCTGGGTCGTCAATCGCGAGTGGGAGGAAGGCATGGCCTCTTCGATTCGCGCAGGACTCGCGGCACTGCCGCCCGCCTGCGAAGCGGCCATGATCCTGCTCGGCGATCAAGTGGCGGTCACGAGCGGCGATCTCAAGCGCCTTGTCGATGCCTGGAAGACTCAGGAAAGCTCCATCGCGGCGAGCGTGTACGACGGTCGCTTCGGGGTGCCCGCCATTTTTCCCTATGTCTACTTTACCGAGCTCGCGCAGCTGCGCGGCGATCAGGGTGCTCGTTCCGTGCTCGAACGGAATCGCGATACGCTCGTGCGTGTTCCGATGCCAAATGCGGCGATCGATCTCGACACCCCTGAGCAGTTGGCCGAGCTGACCGCACGCTTCACCACCTGAGGAATCGATCGTAATGCGCTTGTTGGTGCTGCTCGTCTTGATCGCGATCATCGTCGCCATCATCGTCACGAGAATGCGACGACAGTAATCCTGGATGTGCGCGGCGGCCGTCGCGCTGCGCTCCTGGCAATTCCTTCCCGCTCGTGGAACCCATGAGCCGGCTTCGGCCGTTACCTCGGTACGGCGTCGCGTTTCGCGGCGAGCACGAGGAGTACCATGGGTCCTCTCATTCAATTCTTCAGCGAGTACTTGATTCCCTGCCTGATCCTGATCGCCCTCGCGCTCGCGCTGACCATTTATATGTTCAGGCGACGCAAGTTCGATCGCGGTTACCGCAAGGGCACGGCTGCCGATCCACAAGAGGTGCGTCGGCAAAATCCGCCGGACGAGTGGAGCAGAAGCCACTAGCGCATGTCCGATGAGCAAGGCTGCGGCGCGCAAATTCGCGCGCCGCAGTCATCTTGACGTCGCTTTCGTCACGCTGTCGCCACGGCCTCGGCGCGTTTGCGCGCACGGCCGTGTCGATACTGTCCCGGGGCGACGTTGCGACGACGGCGAAAGGCCTTCGCAAACGCCGTTTCGGAGATGTAACCGACGCGGCTTGCGATCCTCGAGACCGGCTCGGTCGATTCGCGCAGCATCTTCGCTGCGAGGTCCATACGCCAACGCGTCACGTAAGTGAGCGGCGGCTCGCCGACGAGCTCGGTGAAACGCTTGGCGAATGCCGCGCGCGACATGGCCACCGAGCGTGCGAGAGACTCGACGGTCCACGGCGCCTGCGGCGAGTTGTGAATCAACGTGAGCGCTTTGCGAATCTGCGGATCGCGCAGCGCGCCCAACCAGCCGCCCGAGCCTTCCGGCTGCTCGCGCAGCCAAGCGCGCAGGATGTACACGAACAGCGCATCGATCAGTCGCGGCACGACGAGATCCGTACCGGCATCGCGCCGCGTCGTCTCTTGCGTGATCAAACGCAGCAAGAGCTCGAGCTCGCTGTCGCGTTGTGCCTGGTCGGCCGGCAGGCGCACGACGGGCGGCAGCAGCGAGAGCAACGGATGCGCGGCTTCCTGCGAGAGCTCGTAGCCCGCACAGTGCAGCACGGTCGGCTCCGTCGACAGATCCGGCACGCCGCGGCGGGGCGGAATCACGACGCCTTGTGCACGGGCCAGCGCTTCGCGGTGCGGCTCGAGATCGCGCATCTCGCGATCCGAGGACAGCGCATGCGCCTCGCCGGTCGGCAACAGCACTACATCACCGGCATTCAATCGAATGGGCTCTTGGTCGCCGCGTTTGAGCCAGCAGGAGCCGCGCTTGACGATGTGCACCGCGGCAGTGGCCTGCGCTTCGATACGAATGCCCCACGGAGGAATGAACTCGCGCGCACCCAGCACGTGAGTGGCCAAGTTCGTCACCTTCAACACATTGGATAGTACGTCCATGGAGCCGATCCCCATCTGCTTGCATGGGCCCGCATCGAACGATGCGGGAATAGATAAAACTTGACCGAGTGACGCAGAGCTTACTCCGACCCTCCAGCATGTATAGACCCTCGGCGCGGAATTTGATTGTTTCGGGCAGGTCACGAATGAGCGGGGTGCACGCGTAGACGGTGGGCGCGAAAACCAAGCGTCTCGAATCTCCCGCAAGCAACCGTTGCGACCTAAGGTGCGTGTTCAAGTCATTGAACGGACGTACAGGAGGTTCGAAATGAAGCTGTATTACTCCCCGGGCGCGTGCTCGCTTTCACCGCACATCGTACTGAACGAGGCCGGGTACGACTTCGAGCTCGAGCGGGTGGATCTGAAGGCACATTCGACGGCGTCGGGCACGCCCCTCGCGGCGATCCATGCGAAGAACTACGTGCCGATTCTCGAGCTCGACGACGGCACGCGGTTGACCGAGGGTCCGGTGATCGTGCAGTACCTGGCCGATCAGCGGCCGGCCGCCGGTTTGATTGCGCCGGTCGGAACGCAGGAACGCTATCGAGTGCTCGAATGGCTCAACTTCACGACGAGCGAGCTCCACAAGACGTTCTATGCATTCTTCCATCCGGAGCTGCCGGCCGATGGTTGGCGGGATTTCGCGCGCAAGAAGCTGGCAACGCATTACGCCTATGTCGACGGCGAGCTCGGTGAACGCGCTTATCTACTCGGCGAACAGTTCACGGTGGCGGATGCTTATCTGTTCACCATCTTGAACTGGAGCAAGGCGGCCGACCTCGATCTCGCGCAATGGCCGCGTCTTGCACGCTATTACGGGCGCGTGGCAGCTCGGCCGCACGTGCAACGCACGTTGCAGGCGGAAGGGCTGAAGGTGCCGCAGGTCGCGCAGGCTTGAAGCAAACAGGGCGCGGAGAACGCGGGTTGTCTATCGGAATGGGCGAAGCTCCGCGCCCTTGATGCCCACCGTCGCGAGGCTGTCGATGAGCATCGCGGCGGTGTATGGCTTGATCAACACGCCAACATGCGCATCGTGTGCAAAGCGGTCGCGAATCTCGCCCTCGCTACGACCGCTCGCAATCAGAATCGGCAGATCTGCACGTCGATCGCGCAACTGGGCGGCGAGCTCGTCGCCGGAACGGTCGGGCAAGCCGAGGTCGATGATGGCTGCGCACAGCTCGTCGGCCAACTGCGCGAAGGCGCTAAGTGCTTCCGCGGCCGTACCGGCCTCTTCGACGCGAAAGCCGGCGTCTTCGAGTGCGTCGACCGCAAACATGCGAACGAGCAACTCATCTTCGACTAGGAGAATTCGCATGAATGGCGTCCCTGGGCTTCGATAGGGCATAGTACGGCAAAGTGCCTACGTCGGCACTAGTGGGTATCTAAGGGGAGCCCGACATGCCGTCTTTGCCCAGGATAAGCAGGGGTCGTTGTGCTGCGAGGTTTCCCGCAAACGAGGATGCTCATTGAGCGCAAGCTGTTTGAAGTAGAAAAGAGAACGGCCAAGAGCTCGCTCTTGCAGGTAAGATGCCGACAACAAGCGGCTCTCCCACCGGAACTTGAAGCGCGCGCCGGGCATTGCCGGCATCTCGGACGATGCCAATCAGGCCAGCAGCTGGAGCATCGGCGTTATGCAGCTCGATTATTCACGGCGGAACGGGCCTCAGCCTGAGCGCAAGAAGATGAATTGCAACCCTGACCGTCCCGTCAATCCCGTGCTGCGCGTGCTCATCGTCGAGGATGAGACGTTGACGGGCCTACATCTGCAGAACGTCTTACAAGAATTGGGTCACTCGGTGAGCGGCATTGCACCGTCATTGCGCACTGCTTTGGCGATCGCGGCGGGTACGCCCACGGATATCGCGATCGTCGATGTGGGGCTCGTCGGGGATGGCGGTGACGGTATCGATACTGCTGCGGCGCTGCTCGAACGGTACGGCATTCGCTCGGTGCTAATGACGGGCGCATCGTTTGCCGAGGTGGCCGATCGCATCGAACGCGCTCGCCCGCTTGCTCTGCTCAGCAAGCCGTATACCGAAGAAGATATCGCGCACGTGCTCGAGGATGCGCTCGTGCGCTTGGACGCGGCTCGAACTTGAGCCCGTCTCTGCGCGTCGCTTCGCAATAGCGGCAGCAGCCGTATGGCTGCGGTCAGCGCGGCGGCCGTTGCATGCGTGCGGCCTCGATGGCCGGTCCGGCTGCCGGGAGCGGCCCGAAGCGCGGGCCGCCGATGATCGGTGCGCCCGCTTCGAAGCCTTGAACCTGCATCAGCTGTAGAAGTCAATACTTGATCTGACAGTCTGCGTTTTCTCTCCGAGTGTCGATCCGCTTCGTCACTGTCGGTTGGTGCTACGCCGCGAGTGTCTTC
>Ga0207869_1000762_pt1 | contig 21630 bp, 17 predicted proteins | sample HigsolmetaAR205D_FD_184837 | JGI IMG/M metagenome (GOLD analysis project Ga0207869, IMG submission 184837) | Ionic liquid and high solid enriched microbial communities from the Joint BioEnergy Institute, USA - AR20-5-D (SPAdes) (version 2) ...
GCTGCTGCTTCAGCTTCCATTGTAGTAAGTAGACATAGTTCATCTGATGCGATGCCAACAGTTGCTGAAATTGAACAATTAATTGCGGAAAGAGAATAGTAATTTTTTCTAACGGGGTGGTATCATGAAAAAAATTAGACTTACGACAGCGCAAGCGTTAGTAAAATTTTTAAATCAACAGTACATCAGTGTTGATGGGGTAGAAAAACCGTTTGTCGAAGGTGTTTTTAATATATTTGGTCATGGAAACGTACTAGGAATTGGTCAAGCACTTGAACAAGATGCAGGTCGTTTAAAAGTTATCCAAGGTAAAAATGAACAAGGAATGGCATTAGCTGCTGTCGCATATGCGAAGCAAAAGTTGCGTCAAAGTATTTATGCTGTTACTACTTCCGTTGGTCCTGGTTCTGCTAACTTAGTTACGGCGGCTGCAACGGCAATGGCAAATAACATCCCGGTTCTTTTCTTACCAGGTGATACGTTTGCAACAAGACAACCAGACCCAGTTTTACAACAAATTGAGCAAGAGCATAGTTTAGCTATTACAACTAACGATGCTTTAAAACCTGTTTCAAGATATTGGGATCGAATTACTCGTCCTGAACAGCTTATGTCTTCTTTAATCCGTGCATTTGAAGTATTAACGAACCCAGCAACAGCTGGTCCAGTTACTATTGCGATTGCGCAAGATGTTGAAGGTGAAGCCTATGATTATGATGCGGCATTTTTCCAAAAACGTGTTCACTATTTAGATCGAAAAGAGCCTGTTCAACGTGAGCTTGAAGGTGCAGCAAAATTAATTAAAGAAAGTAAACGTCCAGTGATTTTAGTTGGTGGGGGAGCAAAATACTCCCAAGCGCGTGATGTATTAATCGAGCTTTCAGAAAAACATAATATTCCTCTTGTCGAAACGCAAGCAGGTAAATCGACTGTAGAGTTTCAATTTAAAAATAATCTCGGTGGTTTAGGTGTGACTGGTAACCTGGCAGCCAATAAATTGGCGAAGAAAGCCGACTTAATCATCGGTGTTGGTACACGCTATACCGACTTTGCAACTTCTTCAAAAACAGCTTTCGATTGGGATAATGCGAAGTTCTTAAATATTAACGTCAGCCGTTTCCAAGCGTATAAACTAGATGCATTCCCAGTTGTAGCAGATGCGAAAGTAACATTGGAAAAACTTGCTCCATTATTGGAGGGTTACGAAACAACGTACGGCGATGAAATTCAACAATTAAAAGAAGAATGGAACGCTGAACGTGACCGCTTAAGTAAAGTAACGTTCAACCGCGAAAACTTCGTACCTGAAATTAAAGATCATTTTAGCCAAGATGTGCTAAATGAATATGCCGATGTATTAAATACAGAATTACCACAGACAACGGCTTTAATCGCGATCAATGATACAATCGATGCTGATAGCGTGATAGTTGCAGCTGCTGGGTCATTGCCTGGGGATCTTCAACGTATTTGGAATCCAACGGTTGAAAATACGTATAACCTTGAATATGGATATTCGTGTATGGGGTATGAAATTTCTGGTGCATTAGGGGCTAAATTGGCTGAACCGGATAAAGAAGTGTACTCCTTAGTTGGAGACGGAAGTTTCCTCATGCTGCACTCTGAACTTGTAACAGCTATTCAATATGGACAAAAAATTAACGTTGTATTATTTGACAACTCTGGTTTTGGTTGCATTAACAACCTACAAATGGGCAATGGAATGGGGTCTTATTACACTGAATTCAGAACCCATGACAATCAAATACTAAATATCGACTATGCTAAAGTAGCAGAAGCTTATGGTGCAAAAACATATCGTGTAAATACGATTGAACAATTAAAAGCAGCGATTGAAGATGCTAAAAAACAAACTGTTTCCACATTAATTGAAATTAAAGTACTACCAAAAACAATGACTGATGGATATGAGTCTTGGTGGAATGTTGGTGTGGCTGAAGTTTCTGAAAGTGAAGCAGTTCAAAAAGCATATAATGAAACAGCTGAAATGAGAGAAAAAGCAAAACAATATTAATTGATCTTTTTGCTCCGATTCCTTGCAAGTAATCGGAGCAATAATTTATTTTAATAGAATATCAGATTACATCAATGTTTTACGTAATAAAGAGAGGTGAAATTGATGGGAGAAAAAAGTTCGGTATTAGTACCACTCAATGAAATGCTTGAGGATGCGTTAAAAGGAAATTATGCGGTTGGGCATTTCAATATTAATAGTTTTCATTGGGTTGAGGCAATTTTAGAGGCGGCTCAAGAAGAAAATTCACCTGTAATTGTCGCATCTTCCAATCGTTTAATCGATTATTTAGGTGGTTTCCAATCCATTGCATATTTTGTCAATAAAACAATAGAAGCGAAAAACATTACTGTACCAGTAGCACTACACCTTGATCATAGTGATAGTGTTGAACGTTGTTTCGAAGCAATCGACGCTGGCTATACATCTGTGATGATTGATGGCTCTCATTTTCCTATCGAAAAAAATATTGAATTAACTAAACGAGTTGTTGACTATGCGCATAAGCATGGCGTCTCCGTTGAAGCGGAAGTCGGAACGGTTGGAGGAAATGAGGACGGAGTAATCGGAAATATCAATTATGCAGATCCGCAAGAATGTCTTCGCTTAGTAGAAGAAAGTCAAATTGATGCGCTTGCAGCGGCACTTGGTTCTGTCCATGGACCGTACAAAGGGGAACCGAAATTAGGTTTTGCAGAAATGAAGGAAATTTTTGAGTTAACGAAGGTGCCTCTTGTATTACATGGTGCATCAGGAATTCCTCTTCAACAAATTGAGAAAGCGATTGAATATGGTCACGCAAAAATTAACGTGAATACGGAATGTTTACAGGCATGGACAAATTCTGTTTATGAATATATCGATAGCCATAAAGATACGTATGATGCTCCAAGTATTTTAAAAGCAGGTAAACAAGCGGTTAAAGCGGTAGTGAAAGAAAAAATGAAAGATTTTAAATCTAGTAATAAAGCAAATTAATAGTCGTTTGATAAGGATGTCTTACTCATGAAGACGTCCTTATCGTGTATAGGTAATTGAAAGGTTTTGTTTAGTATATTGTGCGATTCTCCATCGAGGAAGTGATCCTATGGTACCATCCCAGAGGAAAAACCGTTATTTATTTATTGTAGTCTCCTTCTTGTTATGGTTTCCCAACTTTCTATACGTCCCAATTTTGTCGCCTTATATTGATTTTTTAGGCGGTAGTTATACTTTTGCAGGTATTATATTGAGCAGTTATGGGATTACGCAATTATTATTCCGTTTACCCATTGGGATTTTTTCCGATTTAGTAAAGAAGAGAAAACCTTTTATTGTGATGGGAATGCTCGCAAGTGCACTTAGTTGTATTCTCTTTTTAATGTCCGAAATTCTATGGTTTATGCTCCTTGCTAGAGCTCTTGCTGGAATAGCAGCAGCAACTTGGGTCGTTTTTACGGTTTTATTTCCTACGTATTATGAGGAAGATAAAGTACATAAAGCAATGAGCCATATCACATTTATTGTCGTGTTAGGTCAATTACTCGGAATGAGTTTCAGTGGTATTGTTGTTGATGAATTTGGCTGGAAAGCACCCTTTATTCTAGGTGTTATTTTTAGTATTGTTGGTTTATTTTTATCCTTATTTGTCCACGAACAAAAGGGATTAGTTGATAAAAAGCCGATTACATTTAATGAATTAATTTTTGTTGTAAAAGACCCTTTATTATTAAAAACGTCGTTTCTCTCTATCGTAGCCCATAGTATGATATTTGTAACGATGTTCGGTTTTACATCGAGTTACGCACTCGAAATCGGCTTTCAAGAAAAAGAATTAACATGGATTGTTATAGTGTTTATGATTCCTCATGCTTTTGCAACTTTATACATGGGATCTCATATCGTTCCGCGTTTAGGTGAATGGAATTCTTTGAAACTTGCATTTTTAACTTCATCGATTTTTGCGATAGTGATTCCATTGTTTCAAACGAAATTTGCCTTTTTAATTATCCAAGGATGTTTTGGATTTTCTTTAGGTTTAATCTTCCCGCTACTACTAGGGATGTCGATTCAAAATATTGAAATAGAAAAACGAGCGACAGCAATGGGTGCTTATCAAGCGTTGTATGCCATAGGTATATTTGCAGGTCCGTTTTTTGCTGGGATTTTAAACTCGTTACTAGGGCTTGAGTCTGGTTTTTACTTTGTTGGAATTTTAGGGATTTTCGCATTAACATTTATTTTCATCTGGAGTAGAAAACAAGTAATGGTAGTTGAGAATAACCAATTCGAGGAGAAGGTTGAATGATTAAAAGAGTAGAGCATGTCGGAATCATCGTATCGGATATGGATAAATCCATTCAGTTTTATGAAGAAATGTTAGGGTTTCAATTACGTATCCGGATTAATAATGGGGAGAAGGAATTAGCATTTCTTTCACATCCTGGTTCACCGACCTTTGAAATCGAATTAATCCGTGATTTAGAGGATACGATTCATTATTGTGAGCATGGACTTGTTAATCATGTGGCATTTGTTGTCGATGATTTAGAAACAATAATTGTAAAATTCCAAGAACATCATATTCCATTTGTCACCGCCAAACCGAAGCAAGGGTTAGGGAGAAAAACGATTCGATTTAAAGGACCAAATGGTGAAATTTTGCAATTGGTGGAAGAAAGAATGGAATGAATGTTGACTTACGTTTAATGTTTTGTTTTTTACGGTTAAGGGGTGAAAACAATGAAAGAAAAAGGAGTATTATCACAGTCCGAACAATATTTTCATATCCCAAGTGAATTTGCCAAAAAAGTCCTCTATTATCCGACGTTAGGTGGAAATTACTATTGTTCGAGTGAATATGAGACGAAACGAGATAAGTTTAATCAATACTATTTTTGTTATATTAAAGAAGGAAAAATGGAAATTGGGTATAAGGAAGAAAAATTCATTGCTAAACAAAATGATTTCGTCTTTTTAGATTGTTTTTCACCACATTTTTATACTGCATTAGAAAATAGTAAAATTACGTGGTTGCATTTTAAAGGTTCGGGTGCAAAAGAATATTTTAAACTTTTATATAAGAAACAACACGGACCCATTTTTACTTTAGAAGGAAATAGAGAAATTCCGACGAAATTGGATCTCATCTTAACGATGATGCAGGAAGATAAAGTGAATGAACACCTTGCATCCATACTAATCCAACAAATTCTATACGAACTTACGAAAATATCAAAACAGGATCTAAATGAAATAGGAGTTGTGAACCAAGCCATTTTATTTATTGAAAATAACTATCATAAAGATATTAGTTTGGAAGATATTGCTCGACATGTTAATCTAAGTCCATACCACTTTTCTAGATTATTTAAAGAACAAACAAATTTTACGCCAAATCAATACTTAATCAATTATCGAATTAATTGTGCTAAAGATTTATTATATAAGACAAACTTATCCATCAGTGAAATAGCGTATCGATGTGGTTTTAATAGCGATTCATATTTTGCGACAACCTTCAAAAAGCATACTGGGTATTCACCAAAAAAGTACCAAAAGTTCATCTTCAAAATATAACTTTTGGTGTTTTTTTATGTCTTTTTTACTAGAGGGGTCAATTTAATAGCAATATTATGAAAAAAGTGAGCAAAATACTGAAAGAATATTGGTAACTTTTGAGTTATATTAAAAATGTAATATTAATCTTTTGATTAATTTAACAATTAGGTATTCAAAAGATATATATTACATTTAACATCAAATCCTCATTTTGATTTGTATTTTTCATTAGTTAATGAAAGCGTTTTATAGTTTTTTATTATTAGAAAATTTTGACACACATTTCACAAACACGAATACAGGAGGCGATTAAAAGAATATTTATACTGCAAAAGTATTCGAAATTAAAATTTCAAAAATTCTTACTCATAATTTTAATGGGTTATGAGTCACCAAAACAACAGGGGAAGGAGTTTAAAAATGGCTGAAAATGCTACTAACCTCCTTGATATTAAGGGTATTAAGAAAAGCTTTGACAAAAATGAAGTTTTAAAGGGTATTGACTTAGATATTCGGTACGGTGAAGTCCATGTATTACTAGGAGAAAATGGTGCGGGAAAATCTACTTTAATCAAAATTTTAAACGGTGTTCACCCAAAAGATGCTGGTGAGATGTATTGGGAAGGGAAACAAGTAGAATTTACGAAACCACAAGATGCAATCAATCTTGGAATCTCAACCATTTTCCAAGAGTTAAATAACGTAAAACAACTTAAAGTCTATGAAAATATTTTTTTAGGAAGAGAAAAGAAAAAAGGCGGAAAAATATCTTTTCTTGATAAAGAATTTATGCGTAAAGAATCCATCCGTTGTTTAAATGAACTTGGCCAAAATGGTGAAGAACTTGTAGATCAAGAAGTTGGGAAACTTGGAATGGGTCAGCAACAGCTCGTTGAGATTGCGAAAGCGATTGCATTAGATGCAAAACTCATTATTATGGACGAGCCTACGTCAAGTCTGAGCGGTAGGGAAGTTGAACAGCTATATAATGTTATAGAACTTTTACAAGAACGCGGTGTCTCGATTATTTTTATCACCCATAAGTTAGAGGAAATTAAACGGATTGGGAACCGATTAACAATCCTACGAGATGGATATATGATTAAAACTCTACCTGTAAAAGAGACAGATCCGGATTACTGGATTGAGTTAATGGTAGGACGGAGTCTTGATGAAAAATATCCAAAGAAAAAATTTGAAGTTGGAAATGAAGGTTTTCGAGTAGAAAATTTACATGTCGAAGGCACACCAGGACCGGTTAGTTTTTCCGTTAATTACGGTGAGATTGTTGGTTTTTCAGGGTTAGTTGGAGCTGGTAGGACGGAACTTGCTCGGGCAATTTTTGGAGCAGACCCAAAACTTGGCGGAAAGATTTTTATCGATGGGAAGGAAGTTGTAATCAATTCACCAGGAGATGCGATAAGAGCGGGCATAGCTTTTATTACGGAAGATAGAAAAAATGAAGGACTTCTCCTTGATCAGACGGTACATTTCAATATCTCAATTGCCAATATTAAGGATTTCTTAAATAACAAAACAAGAATCATCAATCAAAACAAAATTAGAAAACAATCTGAGAACTATGTGAAAGAATTGAAGGTAAAAACCGAAAGTATTGACACAAACGTACGATTTTTGAGCGGTGGAAACCAACAAAAAGTCGTTATAGCGAAATGGTTATGCACGAACGCAAAAGTGTTTATTTTTGATGAACCAACAAGAGGTATCGACGTTGGTGCTAAAGTAGAGGTTTATCGTTTAATGAACGAACTTGTTGAACAAGGGAATATTGTGATTATGATTTCTTCTGAACTGCCAGAAATATTAGGAATGTGTGATCGGGTTCTTGTCATGAATGAAGGAAGAATCACGGCGGATATTCCGATTGAAAAGGCAGATCAAGAAATAATTATGAAATATGCAACAGGGGAGTGAAGAGTGTGAGTAAAGTTCAAGAAAGAATAATAGATTCAGTACCTACTGAAGAACAAAAAGACACATCCTTTTTTAAATCGGTCAAAAAAGTGTTAGGTAAATTTGGAACATTAATAGCTCTTTTACTTTTATGTTTAATTTTTACAATAACATCTGAGGAATTTTTAACATTCGATAACTTTATGAACATCGCAAGACAAGTATCCATTAATGCTCTGCTTGCTCTTGGAATGTTACTACCAATTTTAACTGCAGGTATTGACTTATCCGTTGGTGCAGTACTTGCTTTTTCATCAATGATCATGGGAATTGTAACCGTGTCAATGGGCATGAACCCGGTTATCGGTATTTTAGCAGCACTTGCCGTTGGTGCAGGGTTTGGTCTACTTAACGGGGTATTATTAACGAAATTTCACTTACCACACCCATTTATTTCCACGATGGGTACCCAATTTATCGCACGTGGATTAGCGTTAATGGTAACGGCAGCTGCTCCAATCGCTGGATTTCCATTATTAATCCAGTATATGGGAAATGGGTTTGTAGCAAATATTGTACCATTTAGTTTCGTATTAGTTATTGTTGTTTATATTATTATGCATATTTTCCTTACGAAAACGAAAACAGGTCGATATATTTATGCGATTGGTGGAAATAAAGAAGCTGCCCGTTTATCAGGGATTAACGTAAACCGAGTACTTTTAATTGTCTATACAATTAGTGGATTATTAGCTGGTTTAGCAGGGGTTATTCAAGTAGGGCGTGTTAACGCAGCTTTCCCAACCGCTGGTATGATGTATGAAACAGATGCGATTGCCGCAGTAATTATCGGTGGTGCAAGTTTCTTTGGAGGAGTTGGAACTGTTGTTGGAACTGCGATAGGAGCAGCAATTATCGCTGTTTTAAGAAATGGATTAAACTTACTTAATGTTTCTTCCGACATCCAAATGGCTGTCATTGGTGCAGTTATTATTCTCGCGGTTTATGTGGACGTACTACGATTAAGAAAGAAAAGAAAAGCTGGTAGTAATTAAAATTCAAATATATAAAAACAATAGGGGGAATTTTAGTGAAAAAGAAATTATCTTATGTAATAATTACGGCTTTATTAATGCTTGTATTAAGCGCATGTAGTCAAGGATCAAATTCCGAAAGTTCATCAGGGAATGATTCTTCTAGCGGTTCAAACGATGAAGATATTACAATTGCTGTTGTATTGAAAACTCTATCAACTCCATATTGGAAAGTGATGGAGGCTGGTGTATTACAAGCAGCTGAAGATTTGGGAGTTAAAGTAAATATTGTTGGACCTCCGTCCGAAGCTGAAATTATGCAACAAGTTAACCAAATTGAAGACCAATTAAGTAAAAATCCAGATGCTATTTTAGTAGCACCAATTCAACCATCAACAGTTGTACCTTTACTAGAAGCAACTGATATTCCAGTTATTACACTTGATACAGATGCTGATATCGAAAATCGTCTATCCTATATCGGAACTGATAACTATACTGCTGGTGTTGAAGGTGCAAAATTCTTAATTGAGGAATTAGGTTTGAAACAAGGTGACAAAGTAGCATTAATTGATGGTGCGCCAGGTAACCCTGCAACAAACGATCGTATTAAAGGTGCAAAAGATACATTTACAGAAGCTGGAATAGAGATTGCAGCTGAACAACCTGCAGACAGTGATTCCACAAAAGCGATGAACGTTATGGAAAACATTCTTCAAGTTGAAAAAGATTTAAAAGCAGTTTTTGTAGCTAGTGATGATATGGCTCTAGGAGCATTACGTGCAATTGAACCATCTGGCTTAGATATTAAAGTAGTTGGTGTTAACGGTGACCAAGTTGCTGCTGAATCTATCTTAAATGGTGGAATGTTTGCCTCTGTTGCTCAAAAACCGTATGACATGGGATATTTAGGTGTACAAAAGGCTGTCGCTGCAATTAAAGGCGAAGAAATTGAAGAGCGTATCGATAGTGGTATCGATATTATTAAAAAAGATAATGCACAAGAACAAATTGATTTCTTGTCAGATATTGTTGACTAATATTAATGTATCTAATTGAAATTAATACATTGAATCATAAGTTTGGATGTTGAAACCAAAGCAATGAACATCATCTCATTGTAGTATCCATAGATAAATAACTTTACTTAGTACCTAGTGGATAACTTATTCCTATCATATGGGAGGTATAAGTATGTTCAAAAATCAAATCGCATAGATTATCCCAAGTTATCTTTGTTGATATGGAGGTAAATTTTAATGAAATTTCCCAAAGCAGCATGTATCGAAACATTGTATACAGAACTTCCATTTATGGAACGGTTTAGGGTGGCAAAAAATGATGGCTTTGAATACGTTGAATTCTGGAGTTGGGTAGATAAGGATTTAGAAGCAATACAAGCTGTTTGTGAAGAAACAGGTATAAAGGTTTTTGCGTTTAATGGTGATGGTGATTACTCCCTTGTAGATCCTACTCACAAAAAAGATTATTTGGCATTTTTGGAGCAATCGATTGAAGCGGCTAAAAAAGTCGGTGCACCATCATTGACGATTCATTCTAATGCATTAGGTGAATTAGGGGTTGTAGTTAATCATTATATCGAGCTTTCGGATACTCTAAAGATTAGTTCGATGTATGACATGCTTTTAGAATGTGCGAGATTAGCAGAAGCAAATGATATTCTCTTAAACTTAGAACCGTTAAATATTTATGTAGACCATGTTGGTAACTTCCTAACAACAACACAAGAGGCAGCAGAAATGATTAAATTAATTAATTCACCAAACTTAAAAGTGTTGTATGATGTGTATCATATGCAAATCAATGAAGGGAATCTATCTTACAACATAAAAAAATATTTGGACCAAATAGGCCATATTCATGTGGCTGATACCCCAGGACGTCACGAACCAGGAACAGGAGAAATTAACTATCATTATATCTTTAACTTATTAGAAGAACTGAATTACACGGGTTGTGTGGGTTATGAGTTATATCCAAAAAATACAACAGAAGAAGCTGTAAAAGCGATTATGAGCTATTAGAGTAGAAGTTGGACCTCTTATTATGGCACCTCGTTATGTTAAAAGTATCAAAGAATCGAGGTGCTTTCCTCATCCTAAATAGTAAATAAAGAATCCCTCTTTAGTTACTTCCGAAGACTTATCTGTTTTCTCAATTGCAAAATAACTCTTAGTTTCAAGGTTGTAAAAAATAAAAAGGCATGAGGATTCCAATGCCTTTTTGTGTAATAATCTTGATGTTTTATATCCACTATGACAATGTTATTTATTTTGGAGCAATAATATGAATATCGTGTTCGGCAGCATATTTCTCATATTCCACAAGAATTTTTTCATCAGAAACGATATAATCCACATCTGCTAATTGGCAATACGTCATCAAACCTAATTTTTCAAATTTCGTACTATCAACCAATAAAAATACTTTACTACTTTTTTGAACAATGGCTTGTTTTAATCCTGTTTCTAAAGGAGATGAGTTCGTGACGCCTTTTGATAATGAAATTCCAGTTGTTGCCATAAATGCTTTATTGATATTATATGTGTTAAATAGTTCGGTATTATCTAGTGTCGTAAATGCGTTTGTTTCTCTTTCTAAAATTCCACCAGTAGAAATTATATTTAAACTTGGAAAAGGAATAGACCGAACGATAAATTCTATATTATTTGTTAGAATCGTTATCTTGTTTTCTTTTATATATTCAAACATTTCGATTGTCGTCGTACCTGAATCGATAAAAATGATATCACCATCTTCAACAAATTCAGATGCTAATTTTCCAATTAAAGCCTTCCCTTTTTGGTTTTTAACTTGACGATCTTGAAAGGATTCAAGTTTTTTTTCATTAATCGCAATTCCACCGTATACCTTTCGAAAATCTCCTCTTTCAACAAGCTCTTGAATATCCCTTCTAATCGTGTTTTTAGAAACGTTAAACACTTTAACTAATTCATCTAAGGAAGCGGTTTGATTTTTGGAAACGTATTCTTCTATCCTTTGAATCCTTTTTTCTTTGATCATGAATCTCCCTCCGATTTTAAGTTCCGGTTATGAAAACGTTTAATATACTATCATTCTATCAAAATATATTCAAAAGTTCACCATTTATTTAAAAAACCATAAAAATATACGAGTAATTGGTAATGAATTTGTTTTATAATTAATTTGGAAAAGCTTTAAGGAATACAGAAAATATATTGATTGTAAACTTTTTTAATTATAATATTTAACTAAGAGTAAACAAAAAGATTATCTACAATTTGTGGTTTTTCCGACAAGGTTGTTTAAATTTAATAAAAAACATACAAGTTTTGGCAATCTTTTGGGTGGTCCAGTGCTTACAATGGAAACTCTTACAGGGAAGGGGAAAAATGATGGGAATTAATGTTGGAATTATTGGCTTAGGAAGAATGGGGCAGATTCATGCGAAAAATATTGTAAATATTCCAGATGCCAATCCTTATGCAGCGTGCAGCACAACTGATGCTAGTTTAGAGATGGTCAAAAGGGAATTTGGTGTAAAAGAAACATATAAAGATTATGAAGAGATGATATCCAATCCAAAATTAGATGCGGTTGTCATCGCATCCCCATCAGGAATGCATACCGAACATATTCAACTTGCGATGGAAAAAGGACTTCATGTTTTTTGTGAAAAACCCATTGGTTTAAATATTGATGACATTAAAAGAACAATCGAAGTAATCGAATCTCGTCCTAATCAAATCTTTCATCTAGGATTTATGAGACGTTTCGATGAGTCCTATCAATATGCAAAAAAATTAGTTGATGAAGGTGCTATTGGTGAACTTACGTTAATTCGTTGTTATGGGATGGATGCAAGTTCAGGGTTTGATTCCTTTTTACGATTTGCAAAGAAAAGTAAAAGCGGTGGTTTATTTGCAGACCTTGGGGTTCATGACATCGATTTAGTTCGCTGGTTTACTGGTAAAGAAATTAAACGAGTTTGGGCACTGGGTAAAAACACGACATATCCTGAATTAAATGAATTAGGTGAACTTGAAACAGGTGCAGCAATGATGCAACTAGAAGATAAAACGATTGCCCTATTAGTTGCAGGGAGAAATGCTGCCCATGGTTATCATGTAGAGGCAGAACTAATTGGTACAAAAGGTATGTTACGTGTAGCCCAAGAGCCGGAGAAAAATCTTGTGACCATTTTCAATGAACATGGAGTAGTAAGACCAACACAACAATCTTTTCCAGAACGATTCCAAGATGCCTTCAGAAGAGAAATGGTCGAATTTATTTCATGTATTAAAGAAGGAAGACAGCCTGATGTAACCGCCTTTGATGGCTTACAAGGAACGATTGTTGCTGAAGCATGTCAGAAGTCGATTGAAACAAATGAAATTATTGATATAAGTTACTAAATGGGACTATGAGAATGTGGAGAAAAAGCAATCGGGGAATGAACTCGATTGCTTTTTTCGTTGGTAAAACAAGTTAGTGTGAGCACATAACGAATCAATTATAAATCAAAATTGGATTTCCCTAAATTTTTTTGGTGATAATCCGACACGATTTTTAAATGTCGTAATAAAATGGCTCGTATTGCTAAACCCAGATGCTTCGCCAATTTCCTTAATGGATAAATTTGTATTATGTAGTAACTTTTTTGCATTATTAACTCTGAAATCTATTAAATAATTAATCGGTGAAGTATTCATATGTTTTTTAAAAATGCGGGAAAAATAAAATGGACTTAAATAGACATGATTTGCTATGTCTTCGAGTTTAATTTCTTCCCTAAAGTTTCTGATGATGAAATTAATCGCTCGTTCGATTTTTAATTCTGTACTTTGGTCTAAATAATGTGAAATTTGGTTTAATTCATATAGTATATTTTGAATGTAAATTGAGACTAAATGTTCATCAACCTTATTTGCCTCCGCCATTTTAATTATTCGATTCATGTAATCAGGAATATATTGATTGTTTAGTAAGAAAACACAACCATGCTTTTCATATAATAAATCAAAATATTCCTTACTCGAGTTACCAGCGAAGTGAAACCACTCAAAAATAGTTTCTTCTTCAGCTCTATACATATGAGGCTTTGTGCAATCAAGAAATACAAGTGAATTTTGTGATGCAGTGAAAGTTCTATCATCAAACTGTATTTTCATTTCCCCCTTTTTTACATACATAAATAAATAACTATTAAAATTATCTCTTTTAACGATGTAATTGTTCGAACAATGAAACAAACCAGAATAGATGATGTAATATAACGCCTTTTTTGCAAACTTATTGGCTATTGTAAAGTACATCTTTGACTGAGGTAAAATTCCCTTATCAAATATCCTCATATGCCTGTCACCTCATTGTTTTTTAAATTGAGAAAAAACCTGTTGACTGAAGGCGTTTTTAGTACTAAAATTTAGCTATAGATGACCAAAAGTTAACCAATAAATTATAGATTATTATGGTAAAGTTATAGTTTTTCATTTTTTGAAAGCGCTACATGTTTGTATTGACTGAAATTCTTTGTTAAATATCGGTCATCTTCTGGAAAAAATTAAAATACTATATAGAAAGTGGTGTATGAAAATGACAAACATTACTTGGGGTATTGCTCCGATCGGTTGGCGGAATGATGATATTCCCGAAATTGGAGCAGAAAATACGCTATCACACGTATTAAGTGATATTGCAGTTGCAGGTTATGCTGGAACTGAAGTGGGTGGATTTTTCCCAGAACCAAAAATATTAAACAAAGAATTAGAACTACGCAACTTACGTATTGCCGGAAGATGGTTTAGTAGCTATATCATCCGGGATGGGATTGAAGTAGCAGTAAAAGCATTCCGTGAACATTGTCGATATTTGAAAGAGGTTCATGCAGATGTAGCGGTAGTTTCTGAGCAAACTTACAGTATCCAAGGTACGGATAAAAATGTTTTTGCGGACAAACCAAACTTTACAGATGCTGAATGGGAACTGTTATGTGAAGGTTTAAACGTTTTCGGAAAAGTAGCAGAAGAGTATGACTTGAAGATGGTTTATCACCATCATATGGGTACAGGTGTTCAAACATTAGAAGAAGTAGACCGTTTAATGGCAAATACAGATCCAAATCATGTTCATCTTCTTTACGATACTGGACATATTTTTGTTTCTGATGATGAATACATGCCGTTATTAGAAAAACATATTGATAGAATTAAACATGTCCACTTTAAGGATGTACGTAAAGAAGTAAGAGATCGATGTAAAGAAGAAGGGAAATCCTTCCAAGGGTCATTCTTAGCTGGAATGTTTACGGTACCGGGAGATGGAGCGATTGATTTTGTTCCTGTTTATAAAAAGTTACTAGAAATTGCTTATGAGGGATGGATCATTATTGAAGCTGAACAAGATCCAAAGAAAGCGCATCCACTTGAGTACGCTTTAAAAGGGAAAAAATATATTGATGAAGTGCTATTACCATTAAATGAGTCCCTCTTAACGAATAACAGATAGCTAGTTTTATATCACAACACTGATGATTACTTATAATATACCTAAAATAATCAACTTACAAACGATTTGTTAAAAAGAATATGTTAGAAAGAAGTGATAAGTATGGCCATTCATGTAGGGGTTATTGGCTTAGGAAGAATGGGGCAAATCCACGCAAGAAATATAGCTGAGAATGTTCCAGATGCTACCCTTTATGCTGCATGTAGCTATGTTGATGAAGAATTGGAATTGGCAAAACGGGAATTCGGTGTTAAAGAAACGTACAAAAATTATGAGGATATGATTGCAAATACGAATCTTGATGCCGTAGTCATTGTCTCTCCTTCTGGACTTCATACAGAACATATTCGCATAGCCATGCAAAAAGGGTTACACGTATTTTGTGAAAAACCAATTGGACTAGATTCAGAAGATATTAAAAAAACAATTGAAGTAATTAATTCCCGTCCAAATCAAGTATTTCAATTAGGTTTTATGAGACGGTATGATGAATCGTATCAATATGCCAAAAAATTAGTAGATGAAGGTACCATTGGTGAACTTACTTTGATTCGTTGTTATGGTATTGATCCAAGCTCAGGACTTGAGTCGTTCGTAAATTTTGCTAAAAACAGTAGAAGTGGTGGATTATTTGCAGATATGTCTATTCACGATATCGATTTAGTGAGATGGTTTACAGGTAAAGAAATAAAACGGGTTTGGGCAATAGGCAAAAATGCCGCTTATCCTATATTGGATAAATTAGGCGAACTTGAAACGGGTGCAGCTATGATGCAATTAGAAGATAAAACGATGGCTATTTTAGTTGCTGGACGAAATGCGGCCCATGGTTATCATGTGGAGACAGAACTTATTGGTACAAAAGGTATGTTACGCGTAGCGCAACAGCCTGAGAAAAACCTTGTAACGATATTTAATAATGAAGGTGTAGTTAGACCAACATCCCAAAACTTTCCTGAACGATTTCATGATGCTTTTATTAGAGAAATGAAAGAATTTATTTCATGTATAAAAGAAGGTAGACAACCGGAAGTTACAGCTTATGATGGTCTTTTAGGAACAATTGTTGCAGATGCTTGCCAAAAATCAGTTGAAACAAATTCTATTGTTGTTATTGATTAGAGCGCAAGGTATTTAGTCGAACTAGTCAAAACATCAATCAGAAAAACAAAAAAGCAGCTTAGTGGCTGAGAGGGGAGAGGAACAATGGGGACATTTGCGATTATATCCTTTTTCTTAATTATTGCAATAGTATGGTTTTATGCCTGGAAGCGGAGTAGGAAAGTTGATAACTCCACTTCCGATGGTTTCTTTTTAGGTGGGCATTCATTAACAGGTATTTCCATAGCTGGTACCATAATAATGACAAACTTATCAACCGAGCAATTAGTTGGACAAAACGGTCAAAGTTATGCAGCAAGTATGGAGATTATGGCGTGGGAAGTTACATCTGCTATAGCGATTGTATTACTTGCTGTAGTGTTTTTACCACGTTATATGAAATATGGTATCAGTACAATTTCGGATTTTATTGAAATTCGTTACGATACATTTACAAAGCGTTTAATTTCATTTTTATTTATGTTTACTTACATGACATCATTTTTACCTGTTGTTCTTTATTCGGGTTCACTCGTATTTAACAGGTTATTTGATGTTGAAGAGATGTTTGGTGTAAATACTTTAACGGCAGTTGCGATTTGTGCAGGTTTTATCGGTTTTATTGGTATGGCCTATTTATTAATGGGAGGGCTTTCATTAAGCGCTTACAGTGATACGCTTTATGGAATTGGATTATTAGTTGGAGGAATGACAATACTTATTCTTGGGCTATCATTTCTTGGCGATGGTAGTGCAATTGCGGCAATTGATATTATTCGTGAAAACACACCGGAAAAATTAAATGCATGGGGTCCAATTGATTCAGATTATGTTCCATGGCCAACATTAATGTTAGGTATGTTCTTTAATAACCTATATTTCTGGTGTTGTAACCAAATGATTGTTCAAAAAGCATTAGGGGGTCAAAACTTAAAAGAAGGTCAAAAAGGTACTTTATATGTTGCTTTCTTTAAAGTATTTGGTGCTTTATTCTTAGTATTACCAGGTATTGTTGCTTTCAATATTTTTGATAGTGGATTAGCAAATAATGATGATGCCTATCCATCGCTTGTATCATTAGTATTACCTGAATGGGCATATGGTATTTTTGGTGCAGTTATTTTTGGAGCCATTTTAAGTTCCTTTGTTGGTTCTTTAAATGCAACAGCTACCTTATTCTCACTAGACTTCTACAAACCTATTTTTCATAAGAATGCAACAGATAGGCAAGTAGCAAGAGCTGGTAAGTGGGTAACTGTGATTGTCGGATTAATATCTGTAGTTATTGCTCCATTAATTGCGTTTGCACCAACAGGATTATATAACGTCATTCAACAATTTAACGGTTTGTATAGCTTACCATTACTTGCCGTTATTCTATTTGGTTTCTGGAATAAATATGTTACAGCAACAGGTGCCAAAATAACCTTTGCTTTCCATATCTTGTTCTATATTACAGCTAACTTCACATTAGATATTAACTACTTATATATTTTTAGTATTATTTTTATTTTAGATTGCTTTGTCTTATGGTTAACTTCTAAAATTAAACCGTTGGATACTCCATTTGAGTTTAAAGGAAACTTAAACAAAGTTGACTTAACTCCATGGAAACATGTGAAATGGGTTAGTGCTTTAGCAATTTTAGCAGTTATAGCAATGTATGTAATCTTTTCACCACTTGTTTTAGCGCGATAGTATTTTTCTAATAAAATATTAAAAGGTCAAGGAGATGTAGAAAATGTCAATAAAAGTGCATGTTGTTGGGGTTATTGGTGCTGGCAGAATTGGCAAATTACATATTGCCAATATGAAAAATATGCACAAAGTACGAGTAAAAACAGTATCGGATCCATTTATCGATCAGATGCAGGATTGGTTTATAAATTCGTGTGTGGAAAACCTTACCAAAGACTATAAAGATATTATCAATGATCCAGAAATTAAAGCTGTGATTATCTGTGCACCAACAGATCTACATATACCAATAATTAAAGAAGCCGCAGCTGCAGGTAAACATATTTTCTGTGAAAAGCCTATCAGTTTCTCAGATGAAGAAACGATTGAGGCATACGAAACCGTTCAAAAAGCAGGTGTGAAATTCCAATTAGGTTTTAATAGAAGATTTGATCGAAACTTTGCGAAAGTAAAAGAAATTGTTGCAAATAAGGAAATTGGCGATTTGCATATTTTGAAAATTCAATCAAGGGATCCTGAACCACCATCCTTAGATTATGTTGCACATTCAGGAGGCATATTTATGGATATGAGTATCCATGATTTTGATATGGCTCGCTATATTTCAGGATCAGAGGTTGAGGAAGTTTATGCTACTGGTACGGCATTAGTAAACCCAGAAATCTCAAAATATGAAGATATTGATACTGCTATTATTACATTAAAATTTGCAAATGGTGCAATCGGTGTCATTGATAATAGTCGTCAAGCTGTATATGGATATGATCAACAGTTAGAAGCATTTGGCTCCAAAGGTTCTGCAAAAGTAAATAATGAAACACAATCCCGTGTAGAAGTATTAACTACAGATGGTGTAAAAAGTGATAATCCTCTGTACTTCTTCTTAGAACGTTATAATGACGCTTATATTGCAGAAATGAGTCAATTCTTTGATGCAATTGAAAATAATACAGAGGTTCCATGTAGTTTCATTGATGGAATTATGGCTCAAAGAATTGCACAAGCAGCGAAAGAATCTTTGTTAACAGGAAAGCCTGTTAAAGTGAAAAAACTATAATTAATAGTTGGTAAAGTTGTGATGATGCTACCTTTATATTGAATATTGAATAAAAAAATGAGTTCGGGGTTTACCGGACTCATTTTTTACTGTTTGTTAAGTTTGAAAAAGGAAAATTGATGGGGAGAGGGATCAGTAACTAAATATTAGTTGAAATGATTTTTTTTCTTTATGGCGAAGATAAGTTTTTTATTTATAAATCATTTTTATATGATTTTCATTGAAAAAGTCACGATAGGTAGAATTTGGTACTTTATCGGTAACTAAGTAATTAATTTCATCGAGTTTACAATACGTTATTAAACCTTGTTTATCAAATTTACTGTGGTCTACTAATAAATATACTTCATTACATTTTCGAACAACGGATTCTTTCAATTTACTTTCGATTGGAGAAGCATTTGTAACTCCGTTCCTAATGGAAATTCCTGTTGATGACATAAAAGCTTTATTTATATTATAGATGTTGAGTAATTCGAGATTATTAATATTTCCGAGTGAGTTGGTTTGGCGTTCGAGAATACCACCAATACAAATCAGTGATATGTTGTCGTGTGGGATACATTTCATAATTAGTTCAATATGATTTGTAATGATGGTGATTTTTTTATTTTTTATATGTTCAAACATTTCAATAGTAGTTGTTCCAGAATCAATGAAAATAACATCTCCATCATTGACAAGATTTCCAGCTATCTGTCCAATCAGTTGTTTCGCTTCTTGATTACGAACACTACGTTCTTTGAAGGAGTCAAGTCCTTTTTTATTTTCATGATTGACAGTAACGCCACCATATATCTTTTTATAATCCCCGGTTTTTAATAATTCTTGAACATCTCTTCGTATTGTATTTTTAGACACATTAAAAACGGAAACAAGTTCATCTAAAGAGACAGATTCTTTTTCATTAATATATTCTTGTATTTTTTTCAATCGTACTTCTTTAATCAATTTTGATCCCCCATTATTTTTAGCGAGTAAATTTATTTTATCAGAGAAACCAAAATTTCCCCACAAATCCACAAAAATATTCATATAAATTGTTTAATATATTATTATCTATGTATTAAGTTATCATTTTTTCTATAGTTTAGGAAGGGGATTTTCTCTTTAATTTTTTCAAAAGTGAATCACTAATCACTGATTAGAATTAATTATAAAGAGAAAAGGGTTAATTCAAATAAGTTTGAAGTGAAAGCCCTGTTTTTTACTTAATGATGATGTTTTTTTTTAATTCTTCATAAACGGCTGGGTCTTGATTTTGAATTCTTCAGCCGGGTGAGAAAGGCTTGAGATTGTATTCTTTTCGTCTCGGATAGTTCAAAATTCAAAGATTGAAATGTTCCCTAATTGACGTTCTGGTGATGCAGACTTCGGAAAAGTATTGGGACCTAATTGGAAATGCCAATCTAAAATGACTTGGGATACGGTTTTATTATGCAGAGCTATGTATTGTAAAGTCTCATTCGTAAATAACTCCGATCTTTTGCACGGAAAAGCAGGATCCACGACCCAGTTTGAATATTATATGCTTGATGGAAATTTCTTAACACTTCTTGATTAAAGTATGGATGTAATTTGATTTAGTTAATACTTAGTTTTACACCTGTTTCTTTTTCTAAACGTTCAATATGCTCTGGTAAGAAGTTGTACACGCCAATAGAAAGGACAAGTCCCAATTTTTTGCATCGATGTTTCAACATATTTATCTTGGATTGGATTTGGCCAATGTATGAAATATAAGTCGTAATGGTCAAGATTTGCGCGATAAAGTGATTCTTGAACAGCTTTTGTTAGTTGATATATTCTTGATAACGTCCTGGTAGTTATGTTAAGGAAAATTAGGAACTTCGTATTGGAACAACAAAGCATTATCTTTTAGAGACCTCACAACCTGGGCAATGCATTTATCAGACTTAATATAGATATTATAATGTAGAAGAAGATTATCTATCGTTAGTATATTAATCGTATTTTTAAACGAAATATTTGTGAATTACTGATATGCATTTAAGACGAGAGAGAGTGATAAGAAGTGGAAATATGTAGATCAGGAAATTAAAGAGTAGTTAATAAATATTGATATAATATATTTATGAACTAAATTAAACAATGGACTGTCAGAATAAACTCTTGTTAATTCTAACACCGCGGAGTATGGTGGAGTTACGGATGCATTTATCAAAAGATATATCATAAGTATTTTGATCTTCCAAGATAAGTTAGGGTATACAGAAATTTTCTTTCATAAAATAGAATCAAAGAAAACTTTTGATAAAAAATAAAATATTGGAATTACCAACAGTGAAAACAGCGATACTTAAGCCTTATATAATTTGTTAAATGATTATGACTCTATACTAAAATAATAATGATCTATGTCTCTACAGTAATGGAAAAACTGAAACCTCCCATTTTAAAAATCAAGTAATGAATTTTTTAGAAAACAACTTTTTATGTATCTCAGCTATGAGGAGTAAATTTATCAATTTTCGGTAGTATTATGCAATTACGACTTATTCACAATTGATAGAATTTTCCAGTTGAATTTATTTACAAAAAGGGTCAAAAAGAACCAATTTTGCTTATTTTTTTAAAAAATGTGGATGACTTATTTTTGCTTATTTTTTTGTTGTGGATAACTTTTTTCTTTGCCAAACATCACATCCTTTGGTACAATTAAATCGCTAGGTAAACCTAATTTGCATAGGTTTTCCCAGTTGTGCGATATCCTCGTCTGT
>Ga0207869_1000820_pt1 | contig 20329 bp, 23 predicted proteins | sample HigsolmetaAR205D_FD_184837 | JGI IMG/M metagenome (GOLD analysis project Ga0207869, IMG submission 184837) | Ionic liquid and high solid enriched microbial communities from the Joint BioEnergy Institute, USA - AR20-5-D (SPAdes) (version 2) ...
ATGAATTTATTATCTTTTGTTTTTTCAATAAAATCACTAATGGTATAATGTATGTAAAAATAATTCAACATAGTTTAAGTGGATTGTTGAATGAAAATTTTTGATTGATGGAAGCGGGTGCTTTAATGAAAAAAATCAAGATTCCCATTGATGCAGAACCAATGATTAGTACATCAAGCAAAGGTGATCAATCAAAATGGTTGGTTGGAAATAGATGGGTGAAAGAAAATACAAGAGGATATGATAATATTGCTGAATATGTATCATCTCTCATCTTAGAATGTTCCACAATCCCCAACACTTCTTTTGTTTCTTATGTGCCTTGCTTAATTGAAAAACCTGATGGAACCACTACAGAAGGATGTTATTCGATAGATTTTCGCGGGCAATTACAAGAAGTAACGCTCGAACGATTATTTGAAGCTAACTTTGAAGCGACTGATGATATTTTAAATAATAATGCTTATTCAACGGAGAAAAAATTTAATTTGATGATTGAAAAAATCTTTCAATTCACCGGACTTAATGTTTCGCACAGTCTTTCACAAATGCTAGCCTTTGATGCGTTTATTCTTAATGAGGATCGTCATACAAACAACATCCTATTTTTATATGACTCTGTAACAAAAATCTGGAAATTGGCACCACTATTTGATCACGGATTAAGTTTATTATCGGATATAAAGGATTATCCACTTAATATACCAATAAGTATTTTAAAAAGAAAAGTTAAAGCAAAACCATTTAGTTCTGCATTTTCAAAACAATTAGCTTTATATCAAGGTGATCCTTTTATAAAACGTAACTTACTAGTTCAAAAATTGGAAGAAGCACCTTATCATCTTAATAGAGCGAAAGATGTTGTACTATCTCAATTGCAGGAAAGATCTTTACAAAGATTAATTATTGATTAAAGAAGGTGATTAGATGATTGATTACACAAAATTTGACGTCATGTTTATGGATGAAGTGATTGCCAGTGTTGATTTAAAACCCGAGGGAAGTGATAAACCTTATGTTATCAACTACATAAAAGGATTTAATAAACAATTTTCTCCTGATTCAGAAGGTTATATTACAAAAGAAGAACTTGAAAGATGGTTAAAATGGCGCGTGTTCCCGAGTACGAGAGTGAATGCAAAAGAACTATTGGCGAAACTCGGCTTAAATAACTATAACCGTTGGGCAATCGTTCGTAAAACACACGGGGTTATGGCAGATGATGAAATTTGGATTCGGTTCAAGGGGGAAACATTGAAACACCGTGATGTCACTTTACGAAAATATTTGTATTACCCGGAAGAAGCTTAGCTCATTTTAGAGTTTCATTGGTAGTATAGAAATGAAATAATACAATTGTAAAATTTGTTTGAGGTGAACAATAAACTGAATGGGTAACGTTCCTCCTAAAGGAAACTGATGGGAAGGAGTAACAAAGATGAATCTTGGGTTTTTATTTAATGGCAGCAAAGATGTCTTCATTCCATAGGATATAACTGTGCAGATGTAATACAGGAAATGGAACAACGTTAGTTTTTGAATCATCCCAATGTAGAAATCGAAATGCTCTTCGGAATACGTCCAGATTTGATAAAGGAATTAAAAAACAAAGAGTACAACTGTAAAGTATACTTGACTTACGGGAAAGAGTGATATTTATATTTGTGCCATCGAATCGCTGAATATCCGGAAAATCTGTATCGTGCAGTAACAGATATGATTGATCCATCCTTAGCAGGGGAGAGTAGTTCATATTAAAAAGCAGGTGATTTACAAAGGTTTCATACATACTATTGGAGGAAGGACTTATGAAGGAATCTCGACGAGTTGAGAGCTGAGTGGTGGAGAACGAGAGAAGGTAAATTTCGTAGTTCTATTGCACACCTGCAAAACCTAGAACCTGCCCCATCAATCACCATTGGGTTTTGAAAAAAGGGATTCATGGGGTAGGTTCTGTCTTTATCTTTTTTTCTTTTTATTTTCTAACGCTGAAAAACTCGGTTTTAGCACTTGTTCAAATTCAACTTCAACATGGTGAATACTTCCATCTAGTGTGTAGACATTAACTACTTTTCCTTTTCTTCCTTTAATTTTTACTTGCTCATTAACGGAAGGTAATTGATTCCGAAGCTGACTCAGAACAATTGCCCGATTTCCTAATTCTACAAAATGTGTAACAACCATCATCCAACCTCTCTTCTATAAAAAATTATATAATTAAGCATATGATTGGATGAAAGTCTTGATGATTGACCTGTTTAAGAAATGGGGTATTTTTATTATATTATTTCATTGGTAAACTAGTATTGTTCATTTTATTTACAGTAATTAAGAATGTTTCCGGCTTCATTTCTTTAACGGTTGGTAACTTTCTTAACTTTGGATGGAGTAACCAAACAATTGAAATCATGATAAATCCGCAACTTGAGCAGGCAAAGACAATTGAACTATTAAAAATTTCCGCTAAATATCCACCCAATAGTGAACCAAATGGCATAGCAATTGCACTCAAACTATATGTAACTGAACTAATTCTTCCGTACATGCTGTTTGGTATGATGGATTGATTAATTGCACCGAATAAAACATTAATCGCGCCAATTGGAATCCACGCTAAACCGTATAGGGAGATAGCAAGCATTCACGAAATTGTTCCAACTTAGAAGAGAGAAGAGCTCCAATCAAAACACCTGTCGACTGAGCAGCTAACAAAAAACCATATATTTCCTCACCACCTTTATCGTTACTGTATGAGGGAAGGACGGCCATCGAAATGCCTATAGCAAAGTTACAAACAACTGCCCCTAATAAAAATACAGAAAGCAATGAATGAAAGACAATTGAAAATCCTTCCTTTAATTCATCCCTATATTGTTTAAATGAGTATCTAAGTTTTGTTTCTTGCTGCGACAAAAGTGAATGTTTCTGTGGAATTGTAACAAGAGAAAAAAGCATAGTTGCAATGGCAAATGTAATGGAGTCAGCCAGGAACATAGTTATTGGACCGATATTTTTATAAAAATTTACAGAAACACTTGTTCGTAATCATTGTTATTGATATAATTGGAATAAAGTAGAGAATCAATCATTCCAAGGAGAGAAGAACAATGCCGAGAAATCCAGGTATCACAGATGATTATCTTATTCAGTTGTATAGAAATGGTACACCTTATAAGGAAATGGAAAAGATATCTGGTTTAAGCGCTCGTGCAATTAGAAACGTTTTATACAAACATAAGGTTCAAGTTAATCGTACCGGGCAACCCCGCAAACATCAAGTTAACGAAAAATTCTTTAAAACTTGGACTGACGATATGGCTTGGGTGTTAGGACTATTTATAACAGATGGAACAATGGCAAAAAATGCAATATTACAAAAAATAACGTATGACGATACACAGTCTTGTAGATATCCAATAATAAATCAAAGAGGAGATGGCTTTAATGTTCAAAAAAGTGGGTGATCATATTGTCCCGAAAACCGATCCATCAAGAGTAAAATTTCGTACAAATGTAAGCAAAACGATATTAAACCAACTGTATCAATTGGCTGAAGAGCACTATACGCATGTCAATTATTTGCTTGAAAATGGACTATCAAATTTATTGCAATCCGGGACTATTACTTTTGATAAGAAAGCTCGGCCAAAAGATCGTGTTCAATTTAAAACATCTTATGATAAAAATTTATTGGCTGCGGTAAGACAATTTGCTGACGATCATCATCTTAATATTAATGATGTCATTGAATACAGCGTTCAATTTATTGATTTCAATAATATTAAAGAAAAAAATTATCGATACAGGATAGAAAAATAAACCTATCCTTTTTTTTGAAAAATAGGGGAGGCAGGTAAAATGTTTTTTACAATTAAAATAACGCCCCGAACATAATATAAGTTCTAGGAAGTAATCAAGAACAAAAGAAAGGACGTCTCAATTAAAAAGTAATCTTAAAATATTGAGACGAAAGGAAAATTTCTAAAGGAGATTTTTTTAAACAAATCAATTCATATATAAAGCTTGCAAGTTTTTAAACGTATTATTTGATATTTAAAATAAGATGAACTCATTACAGGAAGATCAACTAATGAGCAAATGTTCCGCTTCATTCTCATTAATATTTTGAATCATACATATTTCGCTAATTAGAAATTTGTGCACTTTACTCAGTAATGCTTTTTCATTCGTATTTAACGTTTTTTCTTTACTACGGTCGAGCAAATATTTATATATCGTCGCTGTATCTTGAATATTACCACTCTTTATTTTTTCCATAATAATTTTAAATCGATCTTTCCATGGAATATCGCTATCAATTTGACGTTCATGAAGTGTAATTAATATTTCATCTAGCCTAGTTGGATCTGTTAATGGACGAATTCCCAACTTTTGAGCATTTTTCACAGGTACCATTACATTCAAATTGCTAATGGGAATATTGATTAAATAATAAGGTTGAGTTCTTCCTAAGACCTCTTTGTTTTCAATCCCCTTAATTTCACCGGCACCGTGCATTGGATAAAAAATTTTATCTCCGATTTTGAACAAACTGATCCCTCCAACTTTTATTATATACTAACCGTAACATAACAAAGTATTTTTGTCAAAATATATAAATATACCACGGAGATATGTATTATGTCAATAAATATGATAAAAAATTTTTTTGTTTTTATGTTAGGCTAAATTACAGGTTTTTCTGATAAATTACTACCTAGATCTATCGTTTGTTATGTTCTAGTGAACTGATTAACAGGTGAAAAACCCCGGACAGTTTCCTTGCTAAACGGTCATAACAGAAAAAACTGCCATCCAGGTAGTTACCTAAATGACAGCCTTATACGGAATATTATTGTTTTGAACTAGCTTCACTCGCATTTATCGTTAGCTTGACCGGCTCCATAAGTAATTTTCCAATTCCGATTACTTTTCCGCTTTCTGATTCATCCATGAAGAAGGAACCGTTAGAATATCGATCATTCATCCGTAATTCGTTTACGGAAATTTTCTCGGTCATATTTTTCTCGGATGTGATGACGACCGTATCTTGCTCATGGGCAAGAACAAAGCCTGCGATTCGATGGGGATGTGCCTTTAATTCGCGGACCATAACCAGTCCTCGTTTTGCTCTGGTCATAGTCTCAAATTCATCTATTGCCATTCTTTTCACTGCCCCACGTTGGGTAGCAATTACAATCGATTGATGTTTCGGATCATCAATAATTGCTCCACCGGTAACAAAATCACCATCTTTTAGGTTCATTCCCTTGACCCCGGCAGCCCGTACACCAATTGGATTCACTTCTTCTTCATTAAAGCGAAGTCCGTATCCGAGATATGAAGAAAGGAAAATTTCTTTTGTTCCATCTGATAATTGAACCGATAATAATTCATCATCATCCTTTAAATGAATGGCAATTAGTGATTTTGTATATCGCTGAGCTTGATACAGCGATAATTGTGTTTTTTTCACCATGCCATTTTTTGTAAAAAATAATAAGTAATTCGTAGTGTGAAAATCTTTTACAGGGATTACGGATACAATTTGTTCGCTCCGATCGATCGGAATAATTGTGGACACATGCTGACCGACATCTTTCCATCGTATATCCGGTAATAAGTGGATCGGACAGTATAAGTAATTTCCTTTATTCGTAAAAATTAATAGAACATCCATTGTATTCATTTCATATGAAGCAATTAATTTGTCGGTATCTTTCATCCCGTAATCTTCGCCATTTGAAGCTGCATACGAACGGAGGCTGGTTCTTTTTAAATACCCCTCTTTTGTTGCTGTAACAACAACATCTTCACTGCTGATTAAGACTTCTAACCCGATTTTTAGTTCTTCAATTTTTTCTTCAATTTGTGACTTTCTTTCTTCGGCGTATTTCTTCTTTATTTCTTTCAGTTCATTGATAATCACTCTTTGCAGTTTCTTTTCATCAGCCAATATTTTAGTTAGCTCTGAAATTACTTTGTCCAATTCAGCGGCCTCTTCCTGCAATTGGGTAATATCTGTATTTGTTAAACGGTACAGTTGTAATGAAACAATCGCTTCAGACTGCGGTTCAGTAAATTGGAATTGTTTAATTAAATTATTTTTTGCATCTCGCTTGTCTTTTGAGGCACGGATTGTCGCAATAACTTCATCCAAAATGGACAATGCTCTTATTAACCCTTCGACAATATGCTGCCTCTCTTTTGCTTTTTTTAAATCATATTGTGAGCGTTTTGTTACAACGTCTTTTTGGTGGTCGATATAGGCATCAAGTAAATCAGCCAGACTCATCAATTTTGGGCGACGATTGTGAATGGCAACCATGTTGAAGTTATAAGTGATTTGCAAATCCGTATTCTTGTATAAGTAATTCAATATCCCGGTACTATCCGCTCCTTTTTTTAATTCAATAACAATACGTAAGCCGGTCCGGTCAGTTTCATCACGAACTTCCGAAATCCCTTCAACTTTACGGTCTAAGCGGAATTCATCAATTTTTTTCACTAAATTAGCCTTATTCACCTCAAAGGGAATTTCTGTGATAACGATCTGTTCCCGACCGCCACGGATTGCTTCAATATCTGCTTTCCCTCTGACAATAATTTTTCCTTTACCGGTTTCGTACGACTTTTTAATTCCTTCAATTCCTTGGATGATTCCTCCTGTTGGAAAATCAGGTCCCTTAATGATGTTCATAAGTTCATCTATCGTACAGGAAGGATATTGCATGCGGAAAATGGCTCCATCGATGACCTCCCCTAAATTATGAGGTGGAATATCTGTTGCATACCCGGCCGAAATTCCCGTTGATCCATTTGTTAAAAGATTTGGAAACCGTGCAGGTAATACGACCGGTTCCTCCTCGGTATCATCAAAATTCGGAATAAAATCCACCGTTTGTTTATCGATGTCACGAAGCAGTTCAGCACTAATTTTTGATAACCTTGCCTCCGTATACCGCATGGCAGCGGGCGGATCCCCATCAATACTACCATTGTTCCCGTGCATCTCGATAAGAACATTACGCATTTTCCAATCCTGACTGAGACGCACCATTGCTTCATAGACAGAAGAGTCACCGTGTGGGTGATAATTACCGATTACATTCCCGACCGTTTTTGCCGATTTTCGAAACGCTTTATCAGCGGTATTTCCTTCCTTATGCATGGCGTAAAGGATCCGGCGTTGTACCGGTTTTAAGCCATCTCTCGCATCGGGTAATGCCCGGTCTTGGATAATATATTTACTGTAACGGCCAAATCGGTCACCAATTACTTCTTCCAAAGGTAAATCGAGTAGTTGTTCAGCGTTTGCCATAATCATCCACCTCGCTTGCCGACTGTAAATTTTGATTTTCTAATAAACTTCCATCTTCTTCCAGGCCAAAATCAACATGCGTTTCAATCCATTTTCTCCTTGGTTCAACCTTATCGCCCATTAATGTCGATATTCGGCGATCGGCACGGGTAAAATCATCAATTTTCACGCGAATTAAAGTTCTGGTCTCCGGATTCATTGTTGTTTCCCATAGTTGATCGGCATTCATTTCCCCTAAACCTTTATATCGTTGAATCATGTATCCTTTTCCCATTTTTTTCGTTAAAACATGCAATTCTTCATCTGTCCATGCATACTTAATCACTTCTTTTTTCCCCGTTCCTTTACTTACTTTATACAGAGGGGGCAGAGCAATATATACTTTCCCTGCTTCGATTAACGGACGCATATATCGATAGAAAAATGTTAAAAGCAAAACTTGAATGTGGGCCCCGTCTGTATCGGCATCGGTCATAATAATAATCTTATCATAATTTGAATCCGCAACATTAAAGTCTACCCCTACACCGGCTCCAATTGTATGTATAATGGTATTGATTTCTTCATTTTTCATAATATCGGCAAGTTTTGCTTTTTCCGTATTGATGACTTTTCCTCTTAACGGCAGAACAGCTTGAAAACGGCGGTCTCTCCCCTGTTTTGCCGAACCGCCTGCTGAGTCCCCTTCAACTAAATACAATTCATTTTTATCCGGATTACGGGATTGAGCAGGGGTTAGTTTCCCGGAAAGAAGAGCTTCGGATTTTTTTCGTTTCTTTCCATTTCTGGCTTCTTCACGGGCTTTTCTTGCCGCTTCTCTTGCATGTTGAGATTTAATCGCCTTTTTAATAAGCATCGTGCTAATCTCAATATTTTCTTGAAGATAATAAGTCAGTTGTTCAGTGATGATTGTTTCAACAGCAGATCTTGCTTCACTTGTCCCTAATTTTCCTTTTGTTTGTCCTTCAAATTGTAAAAGATTTTCCGGGATACGAACCGAGATAATGGCTGATAACCCTTCACGAATATCGGACCCTTCCAAATTTTTATCCTTTTCTTTTAATAAATTCATTTTCCGGGCAAACTCATTAAAAACTCTCGTCATGGCCGATCTTGTACCAATTTCATGGGTTCCGCCGTCTTTCGTACGGACATTATTTACAAATGAGACCATGTTTTCCGAATATCCATCATGAAATTGGAACGCAAAATCGACTTCAATCTCATTTTGTTCGCCTTCAAAACTAACGACCGGATGGAGGGGTTCTTTATCCTCATTTAAATAATGAATAAATGCTTCCAGTCCATTTTCGTATTGAAAGACATCGGATTTCCCGTCTCGTTCATCAATTAATTCGATTTTTAGTCCCTTTATTAAAAAGGCTGATTCCTGTAATCGCTCCGACAGAGTCTCATAGTTAAATACAGTGTTTGAAAAAATTGTCGGATCAGGTTTGAAATGAATTTCTGTACCGGTTTCCTTTGTTTTTCCGACTTTTTCTAAGGTTGTTACCGGTTTGCCTCCATTTTCAAAACGTTGTTGGTAAACAGCACCATCCCGCTTGATAGTGACAATTAACAGCTCAGATAAAGCATTGACAACGGAAGCACCAACTCCATGCAGCCCTCCACTCGTTTTGTATCCGCCTTGACCAAATTTTCCTCCTGCATGCAGGACAGTGAAAATGACTTCAGGTGTTGGTTTCCCGGTTTTATGAATACCGGTCGGCATGCCCCGACCTTTATCAATAACGGTGATACTGTTGTCTTTGTGAATTTTGACAATAATATGGTCACCAAATCCGGCCAATACTTCATCCACTGCATTGTCAACTATTTCATAGACGAGATGATGCAAACCTCGGCTATCCGTGCTTCCTATATACATACCAGGCCGTTTTCGAACCGCTTCAAGTCCTTCGAGCACCTGGATCGAATCATCAGTGTATTCCATTGGTTGATTTTTTACCACAACCATTCCCCTTTCACAATCTGTTATCCATATAATAGTAAAGTGACACTCCAATCAATGAGGGGTTTTTTACCCCCCTATTATGGTTAGTTAAACCAATCGGACGATGCGAGCAGTTCATCCTCCATCTATTTTCTTTGTAATCTCAGAATCTTGAGGTGGGGGTGGACTCCTCGTTAAGGTGAGATATAAGCATATAGAACGCTCGTTTGTATACAATTCATTATAAACAATTTTTTTCTATTTTGTCTATAACAGATTAAATTGGACTCATCTTAACACAAGGAATCTCCATCATAGCATACAAAATAAAAAGGTGGACATTGGCAAGTCCGACCTTTCTCTTTGCAATCTTATCAACGGGTCAATGCATGAATGACTTTAATGCATAAATCCATGACAACCGTCCGACCGTGTTCTTTCAAAAAATGATAGGCCTCCTCATTGACAATCCCTTGTTGGGCCCAAAATACATCCGCATCAATTTCTATAAATTCTCTTGCCAAGTCGGGTAAGTGTTCACTGCGCCGGAAAATGTCCACAATATCTACATGACCGTTAATCTCTTTCAGCGACTTAACAGCTTTGACGCCAAGAACTTCATCAATCGTCGGGTTAACAGGTATGATTTCGTAACCTGCTTCTTGCATAGCTTTTGCAATCTGATAAGAGGTACGTTCCGGGTTATTGCTTAAACCAACGACAGCAATTCGTTTTGCCTTTTTCAAAATGGCACCTAATTCTTCTAAAGATGGATTTTCAACCATCATGACTACCTCCTTTTCATCTTATATATTCTATCACGAGCGGAAAATTCCTGCTGGCTCACATACAAATTACTTCATTTATCTCAGCTCCTCATTCTATCAAAACCGTTTACTGATACGCAAAATAATTTGCAGGAATATTTTTTATAGAAAACTCAGGCGTCCTAGCCTTTAGGCAAGAGCAGAGCCATAGTTACACTTATGCGTTAGGAAAGTAGAAATTGAAAAATTTTTACTTTCGCCCTTCGAGTAAAATTTTACACATACAGGAAACATATCGAGTGAATTTAGAAGAATCAAGAGAGAGAAGATCAGACTGGAATGCGCTTGACCCGACATCAGAACACCCGCTAAGCTGCTATTTACCACATAATGATGATGATCAATCAGCTACTCAAACTGTAAGAGAATATCAAATATCTCAAGAACTGATTCTCGTTCGGGATTCAGCTGAGGTAAAAGTCAATACAACCGATACAAAAGCAGCTATTTCTCTTGTCGCTTCGTTAAATGCGTTTATCGCAGCTATTATTAACATCGCTGTTGCTTCGGCTGATGATGCTGAAGAAATCAAGCAAACTTTATTTTCATCAACCGGTATTAAGCAAGTTAATGTTCAAAAGACAGTTGTTGAAAATTCCCGCTGTGTAGAAGTCAATACGACGGACGTAAATCTCGCAGTAAATATTCAATTATTGTTACAAATTATTCTTGCTCTTTTAGTAAACTTGGAAATCTTATAGAAAGTAATTCTCCTTCAGAGGGGTTTTTCCATCCCCACTGAAGATTAATTGAACCAATCGGACCTTTCATCCCCCACCTATCCCTTTGTAAATTCGAAAATCTTGAGGTGGGGTCTTGACTCGCCGTTAAGGTAGGATTACTGATTTCTCAAAATACCCCCAAACTGGTTTTATCAATTTGGGGGTTATCTCTTTTTAAATACTTGAATAAATTGGATAATTGCTTTTCGTTCTTCCAAACTCAATGAAGTTAACAGTTTTGTTAAAGAGGAATTCGATAAATCATCGTAAATGGAAGAATTTTCCCTTACGCTCATAATTTCATTAATATTATTATTATCTTCCAATAGAAAACAAAAATCCGCTAACGAAATTTGTAAAGCAACACAAAATTGATAAAGCAAAGTTAATGGGATCGGTTGTGCACCTGTTTCTATTCTGGATAATTTCGGTTGGGAAATATTTAGTTTCTCAGCTAATTGTTTTGTCGTGTATCCTTTCTCTTTTCGGATTTTCCTGATTAATTTGCCAATTTGTTGATCATTTATCACGATTTACCACTCCCAACAATTTTTTCGATGGTCTTCCCTGTTTTCTATTTGTCATTTTTATGTATGGAAAGGCAATTTCTCTATGTATAGACGTGATACTTACTATTATCAAAAATTACTTATAATTTTCTTATTTACAAATGGTGTATAATGTTTTATTCTATATATAGATAATAATTTAAAATGTATTCAATATATGAATAAAGGTGGAATTCATATGCACTCTCCTACCTTCGATCATCATTTTAACCAAATTGCACTGGAAAGAATTGAGTATATTCGCATGCAGTTTCATAATAAAGCATGCTCAAAATCCCGTGACAAATGGGAAGAATACATAAATCAAATCGAACACTATCTTCCTGAAGAAAAAAAATACTTAGCTGCACAAATGAGAGACGTTATTTTTCAAACGAGCGATGAATATGATTTAAAAATGTTTAAACAAGGTTTTGCTGATGGTTGTTTATTTTTCAGCAGTATATTGAATAGACAAACTCCCGAATAATAAATGGAAATATATAACATTATAACATGGTTACCAAAATAGTAGGAAAAAAGTCGACAAAAGTCGGCTTTTTTTCATGATAAGTACAAAAAATCCGGAAAAAAAACTGACCGAACATCAATTTAATGACTATTAAAAGCTTTATTCTTTGTGTATAATCATAAAAGAATCCATTTGGTTTTTTAAAGGGGTAATTTATAATGAACACCGTGATTTTATTTGTTTTAGCATATTTGATTGGCTCGATTCCTTCAGGGTTAATTATCGGGAAAGTTTTTTATAATACTGATATTCGTGAACATGGAAGCGGGAATTTGGGAGCAACGAACACTTTTCGTACACTGGGAGTGAAAGCCGGAATTGTTGTTATGGTAGCGGATATATTAAAAGGAACTTTGGCGACCGGACTGGCTGATATATTTTCCTACTTTCAAATATCGTTAGAATGGTCAATTTCCCCTTTAATTATCGGTGCAGTCGCTGCGTTCGGTCATATGTATCCTATATTCGCTAATTTTCGAGGGGGAAAAGCGGTAGCAACCTCAGGCGGTGTAATTTTGTATTATGAGCCAGTGCTTTTTATCATTCTCATTCTTATCTTTATAATTACATTGTATTTATCAAAATATGTTTCTTTATCTTCAATGGTTGCAGGCGTTGTTGCCATTATTTATTCGTTATTTACAAGAGATATCCCGTTAATTGTTATCGTATTCTTATTAAGCGGATTTATTTTTTACCGTCACCGAGCTAATATCAAGCGGATCAAAGACAAAACCGAGCCGAAAGTAAAATGGTTGTAAAAAAGCCGGCCAAAGCAAGAGCCGGCTTTTTCCAAAAATACTGGTAAACAACCCTAGAGAATTTCTGCCGTCCAGCTTCAGTCGCTATACGGACGCTACTTACGCTTTTTTATTAATTATTTACCTCTACTGCATCCGTTTTTTCCCAGTAGTAATCGGCAAAAACTTCCGCAAATACATCGATCGTATTAAACATTTCTTCCAATGTATTTTCCGGTCCGCCAACTTCGATTAAAATAGCATTTGGTGAAAGATCCTGATTATATACGCCGTTACCTTGGCTTTTATCTTTACTGAATACGTTTCGAGTTAAACCCGGGTATTTTTCTCTCAGCTTTTGATTTAATTCAAGGGCAATTTTTTCGTTTTGTTCAAAATTCGGATGAGCCTTCCCAACAATAAAATATAGTTTTGCGTATTTTTTTCCATTGATTTCAGTCGTTGTTGTTTCCCGTTTCGCACTGTCACGATGAACATCAATTAAATACGTAAAATCATTATTTTGAGCTAATGCTTGTTGGACAACTTCCCGAGATGCATCGTATGATTTCGGGTATTTCCAACCTTTTGCCGCCAATAATTCCGGGATATCCGTTTTATCAGTGACAGATCCAATGCCTTTTTCCATTAATTTTTTCCCTAATCGTTCCCCGACCATGGTAATATTCACTTCTTTATGCTGTGCGTCGGAAGCGTTACTAGCATCTTTCAAGTGGGGAAGAAATGATTCTCTACTATGAGAATGGTAAATAAATACGGTATTTTTTTCTGGCTTTTTGACAGGCGGTGTTGCTTCATCACCACCAAGATTATCCAAGCTTCCTTCAACAATTTCACGGTCCTTTAAAACTTCTTCAATCGGTGGAGATGATTCAATGGGTAAATTGGTAAAATCGGTACCTTCTCCTGCTACTAAAATATCGGATGTCATGGCAAATAATCCCGGCACCTCATCAAATATCAAACTTCGGACATCTTTTATATTAATATTTGTTGCAATTTTGATCGCATTGGTAAAAAGAGAATGATCTTCACTTGTTAACATTTTCGAATAATAATGGTTCTCTGAAGCTATCATTCTTAAAAAAAACTCTGAATCTGTTTTATCATCTTGAATTTCCTGTAAAAAAAAACTTGAAAAGAATAAATTTGATTGACTAGTAACAACAGTAGATATTACTGATATAAGAGAAAATAGAAAGAAGAGGAATTTTAATATTTGCTTCATTTTAAGACCACCTATTAAATTTCATTGTTTACTAATAGATATGAAATATGGCATTATTTTAGAAGAGGAATTTTTTTTACAAGATTACAGGTAATCTTGACTTCCTGGATGGACTTCATATAAAATGGTAATCGTTTCAATGGTTGAGTATGATTGTATCTAAACACTTTATAATTATCCTTTTATGAAAATAAAATGAATGATAATGGAAATGAAAAATAAGGGGTTTAACCTATGATAGAAATGTTGACAGAAACGTATCAAGATCTTTTTATTTATTCGTCTTATGTATTTGTCTTACTGTATTTATTAATTTTTATTTATAAACAATGGTCGCAAATTCACACTTCCCAATATCCATTAAAAAATATTGATACATTTCTAGTTATTGGGGATCCCAATCTAACTAATCAGGCTATTAATCGATTGGATATTTTTTTACTATGGTTGCCAAAAACCATTCGAAGGAAAGAAAGTAGTAGTGCAGATGAACCTGACGGATTATTCTTCCTTCAATACTAAAAACAGACTAGAGAAACTAAGAGGAGGAATAATATTGAAAAAAAGAAAATCGTTTTTTCTGTCCATTTCGTTACTGCTGACCGTTATTTTATTGTCTGGATGTGCAGCAGCTGAAACGGAAGGTGCCGCATTTCATGACTATCTCGTCAGACCATTTATTATTTCTATTAAGGCATTAGGAGAATTTTTTGGAAATAGTTATGGAATTGCTATCATTGTCATTACCATTATCTTAAGGACGGTTCTTCTCCCATTTGCTTTAAACACAGCGAAGAAACAAAAAGAAATGCGCGAGAAAATGGAAGTAATGAAACCGGAAATGGAAGCAATCCAAGCAAGGTTAAAAGCTGCAAAAACAAAGGAAGAACAAGTCAAAATTCAACAAGAAATGATGACGTTATATCAAAAACATAATTTCAATCCGTTGAATATGGGTTGTCTTCCAATTTTATTGCAAATTCCAGTTTGGACCGGGCTCTACTATGCCATCCGACTATCTCCAGAGATTTCAGATCATTCGTTTTTATGGTTCAATCTAGGAGAAGCCGATTGGGGGATGGCGATCTTAGCAGGTATTGCCTATTTTCTCCAATTTAAAGTTTCCATGGCAACAACGCCGATAAATATTACACCTGGACAAAACGAACAACAAGCACAACAACAACAGCAAATGATGAAGATGATGGGCATCATGTCTCCGGCGATGATTTTAATTGCCTCACTATCAACAGCATCAGCTTTGGCTGTTTACTGGACGGTCAGTGGTATCTTCTTAATTGGCCAAACGTATTTAACACGAAAATTATACCCGGTTACACCACAGCCAACCCAAGCAGTATCAGGGACAGATAGAAAGTCATATCAAGCCCCTAACAAAAAGAAGAAAAAGAAAAGAAAATAAAAGGATTTTTATTGATAAAGAAAACTCGGCGATTGCCGAGCCTTTAGGCGAGAGCAGAGCCGTAGTTGCACTTATGCGTTAGGAAAGTAGAAATTGAAAAATTTATACTTTCCTATTAGCTTACAAAGTTAAAGACCAAGAATGTGAAAAGCATTCTTGGTCTTTCCTATTTATATTTCGGTTTTACACAATAATTTTAATGATGATCATGATGATCGGTTTCTTCAGTAGTTGTTAATTCACTTGGATCAACATCACCGATGATGATTTGTTGTTTTGGCATCACATGCATCCGTCTTGCAGTTACATGAACTTGAATATAGTAAACACCGGATGAATCAAAGTTTGTTTCTAATTGATAATTTCCTTTCTCCTGTTTTGTGAAATCAAGCATTTGACTTTCATCTTTACTACCGTTTTTCCAAATTTCAAATACGACTTCATCAGCGTCATCAACCTCTTCATTGCCTTGGGTAACATGTGCTTTGATTAAAACCTTTTCCCCTACTTCAGCTTTTTCCGGGACTTGTAAATCAACTTCCACTAATTCGGGTATTTCTTCTTCATTTGTTGTTTTATTCGCTGAAGCATTACAAGCCGTTAAAAATAAAGAAAATAGAATAAGAATAATAGTTAAATAGTTTAATTTCACCTTCATCCCTTGCCCCTTTCGTTATCAACCCATTCCCAATCATTGTAATAAAAATGAACTGGTATTTTCAAATCTTTTCAGCAACCATTCATTTATTTAAACATTATGAAGCTCCAAGATTTGCCATTAACAATCTAATAATTATTAAAAAATCGGGAAGATTCCCATAACCCTTCTTGCTTCAAAATTTGTTTTTCAACATCTCCCAACAGATCAAAATGGGAGTATCCTTCTTTTCGATGATGAATCCATTCCTTTTTTAAACCGTATTGCTCTCCCCATCGGATCAATTTATTTATATCTTTGCATCCAACTTTTGTAACAGTTTTTGCCTTAGGAAATCGCTCATCATACCAATAATGCGTTAAAAATGCAATTTCCCCTTGATCAATCCTTCTTTTCCATTCATTTACATGCTGGCGGGTAATACCGAAAGCCATCCATATCCCCCCTATTGTCTTCTTTTCGCTTTTTCATAGGCGGCATGCCAATCAGGATGGGTTTTTCTGATGGATACCGGTCTGAAACTATCTTTTTTTACACAAACATGGGAAGAAGTTGCCGTTACAGCTAAATCCCCTGATTCTTTCCAAATTTCATAACCGTAGACTGTTTTTAATCCATTGTAATCTTCAATCCAAGTTTTTACTTGAACCGTTTCTCCGTATTTGCAAGGTTTTTTATAGGAAACTTGGATATCAAGGACTGGTGCAAGTATTCCATCTTTTTCAAGATCTGCATATTTAAAGCCCAACTCTTCAATTAAAGCTGTTCTGCCAATTTCCATCCAAACTAAATAATTTGCATGGTAAACAACGCCCATTTGGTCTGTTTCGGCATATCGTACTGGTATTTTTATTGTAGAAATATACATACTTACTCTCCCTTTAGTAAAATTTGAAAGGCAGCATTAATATCTTCTTTTGTGAGTCTATTAACACATGCTAAATCCAAAGTATGGTCTGTTTTCATTAACCGTAGAGATTGTTGTTGAATTGCCTCATGAATCAAATTTTCGGCAAAACGACCATTCCCTTTTGGTTTCTTTATCGATAATTCATGTTGCAATAATTGAACAGCATCTTTGTCCAGCTCGTAAGCATAACTTTTTGCAAAAAGCTTCATAATGGCAATTAATTCTTCTGCCGAGTAATCTTCAAAATGGAAAAACTTTTTAAAGCGTGATTTTAAACCGGGATTACTTTCCAATAATTGCTCCATCTCATTTGGATAACCGGCCAATATGATGACAAGATTTTCCCCGTGTTTTGTCATTTCATCAACAATCGTATCAACAACTTCTTTCCCGTAATCTTGATTATTTTCCCGAAATAAAGAATAAGCTTCATCGATAAAAAGGACACCGCCAAGTGCCTCTTGAATTTTCTTCTTTGTTTTTAAAGCAGATTGGCCAACATAGCCCGCTATTAAATCCGCCCTCCCTACTACAACAAGATGTCCGCGTTTCAACATGCCACATTCCTTCAATAATTCTGCATAAATTTTGGCAACCGTTGTTTTTCCTGTACCGGGATTTCCGGTAAAAACCGAGTGAAGCTGAATCGGTACAGAAGGATAATTATGTTCTCTTCTCAGTGTCTGCATTTTGACAAAAGAAATATATGTTTGCACCGCATCTTTTACTTCTTTTAATCCAACGAGTTTATTCAGTTTTTCAATTGGCGATAAAGAATCTTGCTCATTTTTGGCTGGTTTTTTGAAATCATTTTCATCAAGAACAGTGTAAAAAAATATTTCCGGTTGAGTTGATTGTTTTTGAAACCCTTTTTGAAAAATTGCCTGCATAATTAAATTATGTACTGCCCTGGCATTTCCAAACGTTTGATCTACTTGTTCTTGTTCAATTAAATAAGCTAAAGATTTTTTAGCCTTTGTTGTTAAAAGAAAATCATTGCTTCTGGCAATTTTTTGACCAATTTCCAGCAATTCTTCCAAGCTGTAATCGGGCAGTTCAATTATATTTGATTGCGGAAAACGACTCCGCAACCCCGTATTCGCATCTAAAAATTGGCGCATTTCTTCGGGATAACCTGCTAAAATAACTGAAAACTTTCCGCCATATTCCTTGCTTGTCATTAAGGAAACAAGCGTATCGATTGCGGTTTGACCGTAATCATTTCCGGATTGCCCGGTCCGTTTTAAGCTGTATGCTTCATCGATAAATAAAACACCACCCAGTGCTTTTTCAACAATCATTCGTACATTTTCTTCCGTTTGGCCAACGAATGAACCGACAAGTTGGGATCGGTTTGTTTCAATCACCTCTTCACTTGGCAAAACACCCAATTCATGGTAAATTTTTGCCAGTAAACGAGCAATCGTTGTCTTTCCGGTACCCGGATTTCCTAGTAAAATCATATTTAGGCTTGGTTCATCTTTCGTTTGCAATCCGAACTCTTTTCGTGACTTTTGAAATTTTAAGTAACGATAAAAGTTTTCAATTCTTCTTTTTACATCTGTTAACCCGATCATTTCGTTTAACTGTTGCAGTGCTGTTGTTTCTTGGTCCTCGGCTGGATCCACAAAATAATTTATCCACCTGTTTTTCAATTCAGTAATTGTTGTTACGGTTTCCTGGATTTGTTCAACTTGATTGACGTTATAAAAGGTCCGTCCGGATAATTCATCAAAGTCATTTAACCGTTTTTGGAGTTGAACAATTTCTTCAATAATTTTTTCAAGTACCTCGATAAGATCATCATACGTTTTTTTCATTTGTTCATTGTCTTTAAACAATAAAAGTTCATGCTGGAGCTGCTGTAATTCTTCATCGGCAAGCAATAAAAATGATTCACATACTTGTCTGTATTTTAATAATGTCGATTGCCGTTGGGAGCGATTATCAGATTCCCTTAGCGGCGGGAATACAAGTGAGTTAGTCAGTTGCCTTTTTTCCTGCAAACGATATGTACTTAAAGATGAAAGGGCCGGTTTATTTTTCGGATCGATTTTCAAAGCATGCTCCAGCCAACGTTTAATAAATTGTTGATTCATGCCTGTATTTAACAATTGATTTGTAAAGGACACAATCAGATCAGCTAAATATTTAGGTTGTTCAGATTTCAGTTGATCATAATTAGAAATGAGATAGTCAAGCATTTCTTGTTCACTATAGGTTTTCTTTATTTGCTCAGCTTTACTGCTATTCATTTTATTCATAATATAAATCACTTTCTAATGCTATTTTCACTTATTATACTTTTGAAAAGGTTTCCAATGCAAATTAAGACAATGAAAACAAAACGGGAGATCGTCAAGACCTCCCTATAGTACCTAATTACTCGTGTTGCGAATGGTATTCATCTTTAATTTCATCCCGCATAGCCGCAATGCTTTCTCGCCGACGTTCATTTTTGTTACGAATTTGTTGCTGTTGTTCCTCACTAGCAGTTTTCATAGATTGTTCAGCCTCATGAATATTTTCAATTGTATTTTGTACCATATTTTGCAGTTTTTCTACATTATCAGACCGATCATCCGGTTTCGGAGTATGATTCATTCAATTTAGCCCCTCCTTGATGTAATAAAGGTTCTATCTTATTTTTAACAGTTATCGGAAAACTATACGAATACAATAAAATTGAATAAGTAATTTGGCGTTATTCCCCTTTTGTTTGAATTACTTGAGCATGCTGACCGGATTGATCTTGCATTTTCTTCCCTTTGTTTCCTCCGTATTTCCTTGTCTGCATTCCGATATGGTCCGGTTGGTATGCTTTAGCGTTCCTTTTTGGATTACTCATCTTATCCCTCCTCTTTTATCCCGCCTTAACGGGCAATAAGCTCCCATCTCAAGATTTTCGAGTTTAGAAAGAAGTTAAATGTGGACGGGCTGCCCGCATGCGTCCGATTGGTTCAACTAACCATCCGTGTGGAGATACCCTACACTTTATTTATCTTGTATCTAATACAACCGGTTATGTAAAGAAAAAAATGTAAGCAATGTCGACGCTTACATTTTTTCCAAAATTTATTCTGCCTTTTTTATTTGTTTTTCTTCAATTTTTCTTTCAATTTTTTCCATAATTTCCTGATCCTTTAAAATTTGTGATTTATTTTGTTTAACAAGTTCGGAAAATGAGCGATTTCTACTTTTTCCCAATTTTCTCACACTCCTTTATATTCATAATATCACATATTATTGACAAAAGCTCGCTAAATTATGACAAAAATTTGACATTTTTTTGTTGATTTAGAAAAAATTAAAGAAAACTCGGCGATTGCCGAGCCTTTAGGCGAAAGCAAAGCCGTAGTCAGCGAAAATACATTTTCGCTTGCGAGGTAATGCTACCGAAGCTTCTCTAGTTCACCGAAAAAATATAAAATTTTTTCGGCTGCGA
>Ga0207869_1000828_pt1 | contig 20208 bp, 16 predicted proteins | sample HigsolmetaAR205D_FD_184837 | JGI IMG/M metagenome (GOLD analysis project Ga0207869, IMG submission 184837) | Ionic liquid and high solid enriched microbial communities from the Joint BioEnergy Institute, USA - AR20-5-D (SPAdes) (version 2) ...
GAATAAGCGGCGGGGAACATTTTTTATCGCAAAGAATTTGGAAGTTCACAACTCATCAGCAATCCCGAGTAGCGCAATCCCGATCAACACAATGACGACGAATATATAATGTTGTGTACTTAATTTTTCCTTTAAAAATATTCGTGACAAGATGACTGATACAACACTGTAAGAAGCGATTAACGGTGCAGCAATGATCGCTCTATCTGTCATGGCATACACATAAAAGAACTGGCCGGCCGTTTCAAAAATAGCTGCCGAGGCCCGAGTTGGCTGTTTGAACACATTGAACCGGTCTTGCTTAATGAACCGAATGTAGATATAGGACACCACAGCAATGATTAGCCAAGTAAACTCATAAGCCAACAATGCCGCATCTTCACTGATTAAATTCAACTCATCCAAATAGATTCCATCCGCAAATGTACCAAGCGCATCAAATAACGCATATAAAATCGGGAATGTGATGGCTAAGACACTTAATTGATATTTCGGATCAATCTCTGCTTTTTCCGCCCTAAGTGCTTCCGATTGTGCCCTTTTTTCCAAGATGGCCAACCCGATGACACCCGATGTAATAACAATAATTCCAAAAACATTTATCCATCCAACCGGTTGCGGGAAAAAGATATATAATAGAATCGCCGTGATGGCACCGGATGAATTTTGTACCGGAGAAGAGATTGACAATTCGATGTAACGTAAACCAAAATACCCGATTAACATGGAAAGAATATACAAGGCGGAAACCGGTAAATATTTTAGCAAATCCATTGGGGCTAACGTGGTCCCTTTAATAAGCATGTAAAGTGTACCGTGAATCCCCATGACCAAACCGACCATAACACCAATTTTTAGATGACTAAGGGGATCCTTGCTATCAGATCCTTTTTTATAAAAAAGATCGGCAATCCCCCATGATAAAGTTGTTAAAAGTGCAAAAAGAAACCACATAATGACAAACTCCTTTACTAAAATACAACTGAATACATACGAAACGATTAAAAAACGGTATAATTATATACAAAATTACGTACGAAATCTAGAAAAAAGTTCTTTTTGGAAATGAATGGAAGGTATTGTCATAAAAGAATATTAAATGTATGGTTATTATAGAAAAATATAAACTTCTAATTACATATATGCACTAGGACAGTTGTCCAGAATTTGCGATTTGCAAATCCCCGCAATACCTAGTGAAGCGATCGACACTGCCTGGCCGGAATCAGAAGCCGAATCTGCATTATTTCTATATTATGAAAGGACTTTTTTTATGGATCGGATTAGTTATTTTGTTGATGATATGGCCCCTTATTTAATGATTGCATTCCCAATTATTTTAGTTGTAAGATTCATTCACTATTTTTCAAAAAGGAAAAACGGATTTCAAACAACTTTATTTCATGAACTTCTAATCATCCTTTATTTTTTATTCCTAGTAGGACTGGCCTCCCAAACGATTTTCCCGGATTTTGCTAATGGTCCGGACGGCTTAAAAATAGTAGAAAGTGAGGTACAGCGGTTCAATCTTGTTCCGTTTAATAAGTTAAAGGAAATAAAAAATGCGATTATGTATGACAATGTAGACTATGTAATTATTGAGGTGTTTGGGAATATTGCCATATTTGTAATTATCGGTTTTTTAACCCCCTTACTCTGGAAGAGGTATGAAAAAATGAAAAATACAGTAGGTATTTCCTTCTTGATTTCACTTTTTATCGAAACGACGCAAATCTTTCTTCCCCGTGCGACCGATGTGGATGATCTCATTATGAATACATTGGGCGGTTTGATTGGATATATTTTGTATTTGCTTGTAAAAAAAAGGTTTCCTCAGTTTTCTAATCGATGTAAAGCCGATAACAGAAAAAATCAGGTGGTCGGTATGGCGGAAGAGCCATAAATACACCTTTTTGTTGACAGTCATATTTTGATATAGTAGTCTAGTAATATAATTGAATCGAAAACCTCACTACTTTTTTGGTGAGGTAGAGGCGCGGTATTTAACAGTCTTTAGTGGAACTCGAGATAGTGATGAAACTAAAGAGAAGGAAATATCGCCGAAGCTTGCAATATGATCTCGCTATTGCTTGCTGGGCTTACAGTGAATAACTGTAAGACTGTCTCAGGTAGAACGGTCCCGGTTTGCCTGAGTTGTGCTATCTCCAAAAAAAGGGAATGTAGTGGGGGGACTAGGTGCAATCTGAAATCATGCGACCTGAGTTCATCTCAGGTCGCTTTTTGCATTGTTGTTATTTTCTTCATTGACAATATATTAGAAGGAGAGTAAATCATGAGAAGAAAATTGTTGTTATTGTTAACTTTATCTTTATTGGCTATGCTCACACTCGCAGGCTGTGGATCAAATACTTCTTCAAGTAAAAGTAATGGTTCAAATGGAAATAATGACGATACCTTTAAAGTTGGCATGGAAGCGGGTTACCCTCCATTTAACTGGACGCAAAAGGATGATGCCAATGGGGCTGTGGCTATTGAAGGAAGCAAGGAATATGCCGGTGGTTATGATGTCGAAATTGCGAAAAGAATTGCGGAAGGTTTAGGGAAGAAATTAGTTATTGTAAAAACAGAATGGGACGGTTTGATCCCGGCATTACAATCAGGTAAAATTGATGCCGTTATTGCGGGGATGTCGCCAACCGCTGAACGGAAAGAATCTATTGATTTCTCGGATAACTATTATAAATCTGACTTGGTTATGGTTGTAAAAAAAGGAAGTCCATATGAAAATGCGAAATCCATTCAAGATTTTAGCGGTGCAAAAATAACTGCTCAATTAAATACATTCCATTATTCAGTTATCGATCAAATTAAAGGTGTCAAAAAACAACCGGCAATGGACAACTTCCCGGCCATGCGGGTTGCCCTTGAGTCAGGTGTAATTGACGGTTATGTATCCGAACGTCCGGAGGCGGTCAGTGCTTCTTCAGCAAATGAAAACTTTGTTATGGTTGAATTTACGGAAGGATTTGAAACATCTGAAGAAGATACAGCCATTGCGGTCGGACTTCCTAAGGGCAGTGATTTAACAGAAAAAATCAATAAAATTTTAGCCGGCATTTCAGAGGAAGAACAAACCGAAATCATGGATACGGCCATTAAAAACCAACCGGCAGCAGAATAGAACTCGAATTTCAATTAGATAAAAATAAAGTGAAACTTCCATCAGTGGGGTTCTTCACCCCACTGATGGTTAGTTGAACCAATCGGGCACTTACGGGCTGTTACATACACCAGTACTGTTCTTGATTTTCTAAACTTTAAGGTGGGAGTTTTACAGCCCGTTTGTGCGGGATAAAGTGAAACTTCCATCAGTGGGGCTCTTCACCCCACTGATGGTTAGTTGAACCAATCGGGCACAAGCAGGCAGTCCGTCCCCACCTATCTTTTTTGTAAACTCGGGAAATCTTGAGATGGGCGTCTCGCCTCGCTGTTAAAGTGGGATCAAAGAAAAGAGAAAGGAAGCCACAGAAGTTTCTGTGGCTTTATACCTTTGAAGCGTTAAAAATTCTAAATTTTAGGAGGATCGATATGAGCTTCGATTGGATAATAAAGATTTTTACAGAAAATTGGCCAATGTTTATTAGAGGGGCCGGAATTACGCTCTTAATTGCATTGATCGGTACAATTATCGGTGCAATGATCGGATTAATTATCGGTGTGATCCGCACGATTCCGATTCCGGAAAAAGGAATGAAACGGGCTTTATTGAAGTTCATAAATGCGATTTTATCCATTTATATTGAAATTTTCCGTGGTACGCCAATGATTGTGCAGGCAATGGTTATTTATTACGGTATGGCCATAGCGTTTGGAATCGATATGGACCGATTACTTGCGGCATTTTTTATCGTTTCCATTAATACGGGGGCATATATGTCGGAAATTGTCCGTGGCGGGATTTTATCGATTGATAAAGGACAATTTGAGGCCGCCCACGCCATTGGTATGAATCACCTGCAAACGATGACCAATGTCGTTTTGCCCCAGGTGTTACGGAATATTTTACCTGCCACCGGGAATGAATTTGTAATCAATATTAAAGATACCTCGGTTTTGAATGTCATCTCTGTTTCGGAACTGTTTTTTGCAACCAAATCGATTGCCGGAAACAACTTCAAATACTTTGAATCCTTCTTTATTGCTTCTGTTATTTATTTAATTATGACCTTTACGGTGACCCGGATTTTGCGCTATTTAGAACGAAAATTAGAAGGTCCGGAAAATTACAACTTAGCTGGAAACCAAATGCAAGTTGATACACCGAAAATTCCGTCTAATCATTAATGAAAAGGGGGGTAACGAATGGAAACGATTATTACTGTTCAACATTTAAGTAAATCATTTGGAACTCATGAAGTTTTGAAAGATATTAATTTTTCCGTAAAAAAGGGGGAAGTTGTCAGTATTATTGGTTCTTCCGGTTCAGGAAAATCCACATTGCTTCGTTGTATTAATCTTTTGGAAAAACCAACCGGCGGAGAAATTATTTATAAAGGTGAAAATATTTTGGATGATAAACATAATGTCAATCAGTATCGGACAAAATTAGGGATGGTTTTCCAACAGTTTAACTTGTTTAATAACCATGATGTGTTGAATAACTGTATGGTCGGTCAGGTGAAAGTGTTGAAACGTTCCAAGGAAGAAGCACAGAAGTTAGCCATGAAATATTTGAAAGTCGTTGGCATGGATCAATACATTCACGCAAAACCAAAACATCTGTCTGGGGGGCAAAAGCAGCGGGTTGCAATTGCTCGGGCGCTCTGTATGGAACCGGATGTCATGCTCTTTGATGAACCTACGTCGGCTTTGGATCCGGAAATGGTCGGTGAAGTATTGAAGGTTATGAAAGAATTGGCGGAGAGCGGATTAACAATGTTGGTGGTCACGCACGAAATGGAATTTGCCCGCGAAGTATCCGATCGTGTTGTTTTTATGGATAAGGGCGTCATTGCCGAGGAGGGAACACCGGAGCAAATTTTCAATCATCCGACACAAGAGCGGACACGGGAATTTTTAAAACGGACATTAAAGCAAAATATTTAGATTTTACAATTTGAGGGATGGTTCATAAATGGATTTGAACACATCCCTTTTTTTTGCTTCTGCTAATATGCCGGAGTTTCGGGCGGGAACTCGGGTCTGGGACGAGAGACCATTCCAACTATATCCGCTCGTACACATCCTTCAATGAATCTATACCTTTGTCTTTTACTTTTTCAATATATACCGTCCAGAGTTTGGCGGCTAAAAGGGCATCACCGAGTGCATGATGGCGATTGATGACCGGAATCCCATTATGGTCACAGAGATCCTCCAATTTTACTAAATTCAGATCCGGTTCTGCTATCCGATATAAAAAAGAAGTGTCAATTATCCGTAGTTGCAGTGGTTTTCGGTATAATTTCCAAAAAATATTTTGCAGGAAGGATTTCTCATGTACTGCATGATGGGCAACAAGCGGGAAGTCTTTGCTGAAATGTAAAAATTGATCGATGACTTCGGGGAGGGTTGGTGCATTCAACAATTGGTCATTATTAATTCCGGTTAAAGTTTCAATTTCCGGAGATATTTCTTTTTCTGTATGAACAAGGGAATAAAAGGTTTCCTCTTCCCGAATTTCTCCGTGAATAATTTTTACAGCGCCAATGGATATCATCTCATCTCCCTGATACGGATAAAACCCCGTTGTTTCTATATCAAAAACGACTAAATCTAATCGATCAAACGGGATATGCAAAATGTCTTTCTGTTTGATTTCCCTCTGCAATTGTCTCATGTACGCCATTTGTTCTTTATTTTGTACAATGGGTCTTTCCGGCGATGTACCTGTGGAGAATTTATGTTGGATGCCCCGAAAGAATTCGATAAACGGTTCAAATGCCATTTTGAACACCTTTCTTTACCAGATTAATCGTCTGTTTATGCAGTTTTTGCCCCTCTTTTATAATCTGTTTTAATAACGCTTTTTGATGGTTTGATAAGTTTCGAGTGTTTAAATAATGGGAGTCTTCATATGTGTCTTCTTTTATTGACAAAAGGCGAAGTTGCAGTAAAGCTTCAAAATGTTCCTTTTTTCCGTGCAATAATCGTGCCAATACCATGTTCTCCATAAGTCTGTCCATTCGATCACAGGTCGAAGTTTCATATAGTCCTTCCTTGATGGCTAAAAGACGAATGCTGTTAACATAGGGAAGGAATGCAGTGTATTTAATATTTATTGATCCATGATGTTCCCCTTTTTCTTCAATTAAAATATTCCCCATCGGTCCGACACCTTTTTTCGTATGCTTGACATTTTCAGCAAATCGAACAATTAATGCTCGATCGTCTTTTTGATATTGAAAAATCAAATCTTTTAACTGGTGGATCATTTGGTTGGTACCAACGATATTTCGGGCATCATAAAAGATTTGTAAATACCGGATCGTCTCCCAACTTTTTTCCTCCATCCATGAGTATAATTGTTTTTTCCAACTATCAAACGATTTACACCAGAGGGGATTGGAACTCATGATATTGCCGGTACAGTACGGATAACCGACTGCGTTCAATCCGTCCGAAAGTTCTTTTCCGAGTGTAAAAAAATAATCATGGTTTTCTTTATTTTCAATTTCATAAATAAGACCGTGGTCCTGGTCGCTTGTTACCCCCTGTTCCAAGCGACCGCCACTGCCTGTAATAAACCAAGAAAATTTGCACGGTGGCTGACCTTTATCTATTTTTTGTACCGCCGCTTCAAAAGCTTTTTTCATAACCGTATCATGAAAATCATTTAAGCTGCGTGTATCCGTCATAGATTCTCGGATATGTTGATCTTTCCACTCCTGGATCTTTCTATAAGAATGGTCAGTCATATGTGATCATCCTTTTCACATTCATAATCAAAAGAGGAGGGGAAGAAGTCTTCTCCTCTTATTCCCATTATATCAGGAACTTATTTTCGAAGTTGAATTAGCTGACATTTGTTCTGGATAGCCATAGCTTCCATGTTCGCTTATATCGAGACCCATGATTTCCTCTTCTTCTGATACGCGGATACCGACTAATTTTTTCATAACGATTAGGATGACAAAAGAAATGATAAATGCATATAAACCCGAAGTAACAACGCCTAATGCTTGGACGCCCAACTGATGGAGTCCGCCACCGTAAAACAATCCGGCCTGACCAACCGTTGCCAGTTCTTCTGTAGCGAAAAATCCGGTTGATAAGGTTCCCCACACACCGGCAGTTCCATGAACCGATAGTGCGAAAATCGGGTCATCAATTTTTCTCTTTTCAAAAAATCTAGCACTATAGAAAACTAGTACGCCGGCAATGAACCCGATGACAACTGCTGCCCATGGTTCAACAAAGGCACAGGATGCGGTAATGGCAACTAAACCGGCCAATGCACCGTTTAAAAGCGTTGGGACATCAGGTTTTCCAAGTACCAGCCATGAAATGAATGTAGCTGCAACAGCACCGGCACCTGCCGCCAAATTCGTATTTAAGGCAACAAATCCGAAAAATGCCCCGTCGACAGAAACCGTACTACCTGCGTTAAATCCAAACCAGCCAACCCAAAGGATAAGGACAGCTAAAGCGGTATAAACTTGGTTATGCCCGGCAATATTATTGGCAGAGCCGTCTCTATTATATTTGCCAATCCGTGGTTTTAAAAGAATCGTAGCTGCAAGGGCCGCCATAGCACCGGTCAAGTGAACGACGGTAGAACCAGCGAAGTCTTGTTTCCCGTGCTCTGCTAACCAACCGCCGCCCCAAATCCAGTGGGCGATAACCGGATAGACAAGTATGCCAAAAAGAATCGTAAAAACAACATAAGCGGAAAATTTAGCTCGTTCAGCAAAACCGCCAAGAGCAATGGTGATGGAAATACCGGCGAATGCTAATTGGAATAAGAAAAATACCGTGTCAGCCAAGCCCCCGTCCTCGGCTAACGCACCATTATAAAAGAAATCACTCATGCCAACAAAAAAGTTTGCGTTATCGCCAAAAATAAATGCATAGCCGATAGCCCAGAAAACAATGGATGCTAAACCAAAAGTGAAAATGGTTTTACCGGCAATATGTCCCGCGTTCTTCATTCGAGTTGACCCGGCTTCCAGTAATATGAATCCAGCAATCATAAAAATAACTAAAATTGCACTAACCATGGTCCACAAACTGTTCATTAAATACATTTCATCCATTTACATTTCTCCTCCTTGTATAATTTTTATTACATTATTATGTTAGAAAACATAACATAATGTTTATAATACACATTTTAATATTAGCACTTTGAATTGTCAATATGTTTTTGAAATATTATGTGAGAAAATATAACGTGATTTTTAATAAAAAGGGTTGTTGTTAGGGGAAAATAAAGAAAACTCGGCAAATACCGAGTTTTCTTTAAGAGTGGGGTGTTCTTCTATAAACACCCCTATTTGATTTGTTGAATTACATCATTGTTTTTCTTTTTCTTCTGTATTGGAAATAGACAGCAGCTACACCAATCATAACGAGTACAAAACCAATGATAAAATAATTATTGTATGGTGTCGCTGTATTTGGCAATTCTCCGCCATTCTTTCCACTGTTTTGGTTGGAACCATCATAAATACTTTGGTTTTTATCGCCAGCATCTTTTGGACTAGGTCCCTTAGGATCTTCTTTTCCACTAGGATTTGGTTCTGGAACAGGATCTTGCCCGCCAGGAGTTGGTAATGGAACAGGATCTTTCTTATTCGGATCTTTTGCGAATACTGCGAATGTACTAAAATGATTTATCCCAACGGAAACTTTGCCGTCTTTATGCACCGCATTTGGTATAAGCTCCCATTTTTTCATTTCTTCGTTGTAGTAATATACGTTTAGCTTGTCTGTGCTTTTAACTTTGTCATTATCGACAGTAAACACGAGGATAATTGGCTCACCAAAATCACTCACTACCTTATCACCGGCATAAATGGTAAAGTCGTAAACTCCACTAACCGCTTGATCTGCACTGGCTACATCGTCTACTTTTCGTACGTCAATAGAAATATCCTCACCATCCGCTAAATTATTCGATGGGATTTGGATTTCGACAGCGTAATTCCGGATAATCAAAGATACTTGTTTTTCTTTTAGTGTTTTAATTTGATCTGCTGTTAGGAAGACGCGTACTTTATCTGCTTTACCAAGTTCAATAATGAAGGTTCCGCCATTTTTCACTCTATCAATATCATCATCCGAAATTGTTGCTACACCATTTGCAATAGATGGTGTTGTAATAACGATCTCTTCTTTTTCCACAACTTTAATATTATCAATCGTAATAGTTTGTACTGCTTCTGCACCACCACTGTTTTTTGCATAAACAGTGTACGTTCCATTTTCAGTTACATCGAATTGTTTCGCTTCAAGGTCGATTGGATTTCCGGCATTATGAAAAGCGTCCACATTTTGTTTGCCTTCTAACCATTTTAATTCGACAAGCGCCGAAGTACTGTCTGCATCAACTTTAATAGATACCGGTCCCTCTGTTTCTTCCGTTGTAGAAGGTGTTAACGCAATACTTACCGCAGGAATGACAATATTGTTAATTTCAATGGTTTGAACTACTTCCACACCTTTACTATTTTTTACATAAACGGTATAGACACCGTTTGTAGTTACAGAAAAGCTGCTTTCTTCAAGATTAATTTCGTTTCCGGCATTGGCAAAGTCTTCCGTTGCCTTCTTGCCTTCCAACCACTTCATGGAAACAAGATCTGCTTCACTGTTCGTTTCAATTTTTACCGTAACCGGCCCTTCCGTCGGTTCAACTGTTGAAGGTGTTAATGTAACGGTGAATTCATCAGCTGGTTTTGTGATATTTTCAATTTTTATCGTTTGAACAACTTCCGCGTTTTCACTATTTTTTGCATAAACCGTGTAGATACCATTTTCGGTTACATCAAAGGTTTTCTTGTCTAGGTCGATAGCATATCCGGCATTAGCAAAATCTTCCGCTGTCTTTTCCCCTTGTAACCATTTAAGTGCCACAAGATCTGCTTTACTGTCTGTGTTAACAGAAATAGTAACCGGCCCTTCTGTTGGTTCAGTTGTTGACGGTGTTAATGTAATTGCAAAATTCTCAGCTGGTTTTTTAATGTTTTCCACTGTAATGGTTTGAACAGCTTCTACATTCTCACTATTTTTCACATAGACAGTGTAGGTGCCGTTTTCTGTTACATTGAATTCACTCTTTTCAAGGTCAATGTCATTTCCGGCATTGGCAAAGTCTTCTACTGTCTTTTCTCCTTGTAACCATTTCATAGAAACTAGCGGAGATGTACTATCTGTGTCGACTTTTACTGTAACCGGCCCTTCTGTTGGTTCAGTCGTTGACGGTGTTAATGTAATGTGAACATCTTTTTGCTCGCCCTCAACGTTTAGTTTTACTTCCTTGTCACTAGCGTTTGCAACAATATCTTCTACATGTAGTGTTACTGTATTTTCGCCTGCTGGAAGTTTAGTTAAGGAAATCGCAAATGACCCATCTTGTTTTAGCGTAACAGGACCACTTCCCACATCATTTCCATCTTTATCCGTAACACGATAAGTGACGGTTAATTTCTCATTGACATCATATGGGATACCAAAAGCTTCCTCTACAGCGGACTTGAAATCAATAAATTTATCGTTAATGGAACCTGTAAGCTCGTATTCCGATCCTTTGATTTCTTCCGTCTTATTAAATTCGATTTCCGGTGTTGATGTTTTCACAAATAATGGACCGTCATCTGCAAGGAAAGTAATCGTTTCGTTTGCAAGATCCCATGAATTATAATCAACCGTGTATACGCCTTCCGGTATTTCGGTTTTTTCTCCCGTTTCCCAATCAAAGTATGTTCCATCAATTTTGAGTTTCCAATCCCCGGCTGGTAATGGCTGGAATGCAAAATAGCCTAAATAGCCATCGCCAAACGGTCCGCCACTCGGATTTTGAGCATCCCATAATTCAAGGGACATCAATTCTTCGTCACCTAACAAACCGAATTGGAGAGCGGTTTCTTCATATTTACCATCCCCATTTGGTGAGATTGCATTATCCAGAAGTTGGTAATATGATAACCCGGCTGGACCTGCTGTTGAGAAAGCGGCAGCGAATGGTAAGATTAACTTAGTCGTACCATTTGTCAAATGAATGTATCCAAGCATTTCATTATCTGGCGATTCCTCCCCGGCAGGAACAGTTAATGTTACATTTAGTGTTTCCTTTCCATTTAAAGTAAACGATGATTTATCTACGGTTACACGAGCATCTGCCATTTCACCTGTAGCTGCTTTAGTCACTTCCACACTGACATCAAAATTACTGGATTTATCTACCAAGTCTCTAACTTCAATTTGTTTGGTGATTTTTTTCTCACTTTCAGGATCTGGTGCAACTTTACCAAATGTCACCGTTCCTTTTTCATATTCAATTGTTTTTTCTTCAAAGGATGTTGTATCGAGTGCATAGGCAAGAGCTTCTGCATTCATGGCTTCAAGCGGTTGAGCACGTCCCGGACCTTGAGCAAATACATCATATAATTTAGTATCTAATTGTTTTGCTGTATTCGATATTGCTACTTTTACATCAAATGGTGTCCAATCAGGATTTTTTGATAAAAGTAATGCTGCTATACCTGCAACCTGTGGTGTAGCCATGCTTGTCCCGGTAAAACGATCATAGGCTTCAGAGTAATCAGCATCAGGGTAATCTTTTCCATAGGCCGGAACAGATGACATAATATTTGTTCCAGGTGCCGAGACATCTGGTTTAATGTCAAACGTTGGTGTAGATGGCCCGCGTGAACTGGAATCATTGATTTTATCCCCTTCAGTTGTGCCTTTTTCATATCCGCTAATGGTTACTTTTCCTGTTTTATTGGCTGTTGCCTCAATTGCTTTTCTAAATGCGTTCCCATCTTTTGTTGAAATGTCAAAGGTAGGAATAAAGGCAAATGAATTACCAAGTAAAATACCTGATGGTGCTTCACCAACATTATTATGAACCAGGAGACCCGCTGCACCATGATTTTTAGCTGCCGCAATTTTATCGACAAAAGGAATTTCTCCGCGTGATACGAGGGCAATTTTTCCTTTTACATCAAGACCTTCGTAGTCTGATTCCGTCCCAAAGCCGGGAACAGCTACGACGTCGTATTCACCTGTTAATGTTTCGGATGGATCTTTTCCAAATGTCCAGCCCATTAAACTTGCCTTGTATTCATCGCGAAAATCTCCCGCCTCAACAGTGAGTGTTGCTTGGTATGTTTCTTCTGGCAATGTCGAGTTTCCTACAGAAATTGCCAGTGCAGCAGATGCTGGGTTGCCAATCGTACTACGACCAGGACCGCTGTTTCCGGTTGCAACGACTGCAGTGACACCTGCTAAAGTCGCATTGTTAATAGCAATTGCATCTGGAGCGGTTTGGCTATTACTACCGCCACCTAAAGATAGATTGATTATATCCATATTTTCTTCAACTGCTTTGTCAATACCGGCAATTATTCCTGATGTTGAACCGCTGCCATATGCACCAAGTACACGATAAGCATACAAATCAACTTTTGGTGCAACTCCTTTAATGTTATATTTATTATTTCCTTGTGCAGCAATGATGCCTGCTACATGTGTTCCGTGGGAAGTATAAAAAGCATCTCCGTCTTCATCGAACTCCGGCATGTTATCTGGTCTATCTTCCGGTGTTGTTTCATAAGGATCATCTTCTGCACGATCACGAGCATAATTACTGCCATGAATGATAAAATTATGGCCACCTTTATAAACATCTTTCAATTCCGGATGGTTGTAATCAATTCCTGTATCAAGAACAGCAACTTTTACGCCTTGACCTTCATATCCCATCTTCCAAATTTCCGGGATCTTAAGGTGTGGATTACTGTCCATCATTGCTGCTTTTACCGTATCATCTTTTTTTACTTCCAATGCATGAACTTCTTCATCCGGGTGTATGCTTACAACCCCATTTAACTTTAACAGCTTCTGTAATTCGCTTTTATTTACGGTAAGTGACATCCCATTAAAAGCTTGATGGTATGTAAAGCCTTTTTTATAATTAATCTTTTCTGCTTTCAATTGTTTCTCAAATCTTGCTTGTTGATTTAGTACTTTGTTTTTAACAGTACTTGCCTGTTTTTGAGAGAAAGATTTACCCTTTACTGTTTGCTTTCCTTTTGCAAGTGCGACAGGTTCTTCGGAAAGCTGAACAATAACTTTAACTTCACCATCACTTTTTGCCATTTTTAAGGATGAATCTAAATATGGATCTTTCTTTAAAAGCTCTTTTTGTTGATTGATGATATTTTTTAATTGTGAGATTCTTTCATCACTGTTTACTTGTTTACTAGATTGGATGTTCGTGTTTGTTTGAGCATGGGAAAATGCCGGTTGAAACAGTGTGAAAATAAGTATAAAGATTAGTAAACTGCTAAGTAATTTTTTAAAACCTTTCCTGTTCAATACTCCTTCCCCCTTTTTCCTTAGTGAATGAAAGTTTTTCAACGACTTTATCCCTTATTTGACAACACCCCCTTATATTCCCGACTTTTTACCTCTGTAAAATCAGGAAAGTAGTTTAATAGTATCATTTTTTTTAAAAATATCAATAGATAATTCAGAATAGGACAAATGTTACATAAATGTCTTAATATTAGACATATTTTGCTATGAAATACAGGAGGAGAAAAAAGTCAATTATCCAAAAGACCTAAATCTACCCTAAAATCAGACAAATTCAGATCATTTTTAACAGGTGCCTGAGACCTCCAAAATTATTTTAAAAACGAAAATAATTGTTCTTTATTTTGCCTTCCAAAAAAACTTGCACGATAGGATTAATAGAAACCAAGTTTTACATAAAGATGGTTCTGCCAAATAGGTCGGCGTAAACCAAAGTTTCCAATGCTGAAGTTGTTTTGGCTCTTAAGGTAATTGTTAGCAACTTTTCAAAAAAGAGATTCTGGCGGGGTGTTCCTTTGTGGTAACCTAAAATTACAGAGGTTGTTTTTAATTTTTCTATTGTACGAACTATGGGTAGATCAAATGCGTAGGACGTTTCATAAGGAGGGGACTCATATGAGGAAACTGAATGATGGTCCAAAAATTCAAGAGGAAAAAGAAACAGTGCAGAAAATGATCGAAATCTACTGTAGAAAAAAACATCACCAAAATGAATTATGTGATGACTGTCAAGATTTGTTACATTATGCACATAAACGATTATCTTATTGCCGGTTTGGAGAGGAAAAATCAGCTTGTTCCAATTGCAAAGTCCATTGTTACAAACCGGTTTATCGCCAAAAAATAAAGGCCGTCATGCGCTATTCCGGCCCGTGGATGCTTCTGTATCACCCGGTATATTCGGTTAAACATTTACTTAAAAAATGAAAGCTTGAAATCGATAATGACTACTGTAGTCAGAAGGTCCCATGCTTTTGAAGAAATAAAATTGAATTGATACATGTACTACATCAGTGTCTTTTTAAAAAGTCAGATGGTGACCGGATAAAAAACATCCATGGTTGTTCGAGCAGCCATGGATGTACACACTTCATTTATCCTTTTTTAATCGTTACTTGCAATTCGAGTTCGACATTTCCTTGAATAGCTCTACTGATCATGCATGATTTTTCTGCTTTTTCCGCTAATCGTTGAGCTAATTTTTCATCCTCGAAAGTTGCATCTTCTTTTAAGATAATTGTTGGCCGATGAATGACTTTTTTATATGTAAATACACCATTCGTCACATCCACAATTCCTTCTGATTCCATCAATAAATCTTTTTTATCCAAATGACTTCTTTGCATCATGGCAGCAAGGGTAATGATATAGCAAGTTGCCGCAGCACCCAAAAGCATTTCATCCGGATTTGTTCCGACACCCGGTCCATCCATTTCCGGCGGGATAGAGATTTTGGTCACCAAATTCCCGACAGCAATATCACCAACGTCATTCCTTAACCCCGGCCAATGTGCCTGCAAATGAAAATGATGTTCTGCCAATTTTATACACTCCTTCAAAAAGGAAGCAAAACCCTAATGAAATGAGGGACCTGCTCCTAAATTCCGATAAACTATTATAACACAAATTCGTATACGCATAAGAAATGCATGAGACTTCCAAGCAAAATGAACAGATGAAAGATTTCATGAAAGCCCATATGTTTAAAAGTTAAAAATTTTGGCTTGGCTCCGTATATAATTCCGCCGATTGTGTAAATGACCCCGCCTAAGATTAAGAAAAGAACGCCACCAATATGAATTGATTTTGCTAGTGGAGAAATTGCAAAAATGGCAATCCAACCCATCCCGATATAAATCGCTGTTGATAACCACCTGGGACAGTTAAACCATACCATTTTAAACACAACCCCGGCGACTCCGAGTCCGGTTATAATCCCAAACATTGTCCAACCAAGCGTTCCCTTTAAGCTAATTAAACAAAGTGGTGTATAAGTTCCGGCAATTAATACAAAAATCATGGAATGGTCAATTTTTCGTAAAAAGGAAATCACTTTATTGTTAGAAATGACCCAATGATACGTTGTTGAAGCTGTATATAATAAAATTAAGCTAATGCCAAAAACGATGACAGCTGTCAAACTTGTAGCCGACCCGGAAGTTGTCACTACCTTAACAATCATAAGAACAAGTGCGGCAATTGATAAAAAAATCCCGACCAAATGCGTTAAACTATTGATTGGTTCACGAATATATTTTCCCAAAAACAACATCTCCCTGTAATGATAAGTAGTTATTAAAACTACTTATAATGATACACCCACAACATGACACAGTCAATATTTACTTGATGCAATTTTATCGATCATTCATGAAAAAAATAATATTCATAAATTCAAAACTATAGTATAATTAAAATAATATTTATAATCATAGGAGTTGAAACATATGATCAATTTAATTGCCCCGGAATATTATAATTTTACCGAGGAAGTAGAGAAGTTTTCCAAAGATCCGTATAAAGTAGCGATTAAATGGGTGGGGACGGACGGATCAGAAAAAAATATTACATATGTCTCCTTAGTTGAAAAAATGAACCGATATGCGAATGCTTTAGTTAATCTCGGATTGAAAAAAGGCGACCGTGTTCTTATAATCACACAAAAAGTACCTGAATCTTATTATATCTATTTGGCATGTCTAAAAGCCGGTCTCGTGATGATCCCTTGTTCTGAGATGCTTCGGGCCAAAGACTTAACTTACCGAATAAACCATTCAGAAGCAAGTGCCGTAATTGTTTATAATCATTTGACAAATGAAGTCGATTCAATTACCGAACCAATTCCGACTTTGAAATATAAATTAATTATCGGTGAACATGAGACAGAGGGATGGACATCTTTAACGAGGTTTGCAGAAAATGAAAGCGCATACTTCGTCGGTGAAAAAACAAAAAGAGATGAAATGGCCCTGTTACCATATACATCCGGAACGACAGGAAATCCGAAAGCAGTCGTCCATAATCATGGCTGGTTTTTTGCTCATTTACAAATTGCTCCGTCCCTATGGCTTGATATTAAAGAAGGGGATCTTGTTTGGGCAACCGCAGCCCCCGGTTGGCAAAAATGGATTTGGAGCCCGTTTGTTTCAACGATCGGCATGGGGGCAACCGCATTTGTCTATAATGGACGTTTTGATGCAGCAAATTACTTACAACTTTTGCAGAAATATCAGGTAAATGTACTATGCTGCACACCGACAGAATACCGGTTTATGGCAAAATTAAATAATCTCTCAGACTATTCGTTGCCGGCATTAAGAAGTGCAGTTTCTGCTGGAGAGCCGCTGAATGTCCAAGTTATTGAAACATTTCAAAAGGAGTTTGGTATTACGGTTCGGGATGGTTACGGCCAGACTGAAAACACTTTATTAATCGGAACGCTACCGGGAACCAAATTGAAAAAAGGATCCATGGGTAAGGCGATACCGGGTTATCAAGTGGAAATTATTAATCACGAAGGAAAACCGTGCGCCATCGGGGAAGTAGGTGATATTGCCGTCCATAAAAGCACTCCGACCTTATTTAAGGAATACTATAAAGATTTTGAACGGACACAGAAGGCTTATCGCGGGGATTGGTATTTAACCGGAGACCAAGCGAAAAAAGACGAAGATGGCTATTTTTGGTATGAAGGTCGCAGTGATGATATCATTATCAGTTCGGGTTATACAATTGGACCATTTGAAGTAGAAGACGCATTGACGAAACATCCGCTCGTTCGTGAATGTGCTGTTGTGGCCAGTCCTGATCCTGATCGAGGCAATGTCGTTAAAGCTTTTGTCGTTTTGGTTGATCCGCATATGGAGAAAGGGGAAGACCTTATTGCCGAACTTCAAGAGCATGTAAAAAATTTAACCGCCCCGTATAAATATCCGAGGAAAATCGAGTTTGTCGAGGAACTTCCTAAAACTGCCTCGGGGAAAATCCGCCGCGTAGAACTAAGGCAAAAAGAAATGCAACAACCGCAAAAATAAAGGAAATCTTCAATCCGTGGGGGTCACTCTCCCACGGATTTGTTGGTTGCCCGTCGAAAGTGGTTATCGATTCCGCGAAAGGCGCCTCTCCTGACGGGGTTGTTAGTTACCCGTCAACAGTGCAGTAATGGTTAACAATTTTGCAAAAGGCCACTCTCCCACGGATTTGTTAGTTGAACCAATCGGGTTCGGGTGCGGCAGCATTTTTCCCCTCTTTGCTACTATAATTTGCTTTAAAATCCCTTAACCTCGATATGTAGTTTTTTGGACTATATAGGAGAACGGTCTAAACTGATCATGTAGTTAACATTTACTTTTTCTATAAAAAAAGATAAAATTTATGTAGAATGAAATATATATGGAGGGCTATTATTGGAAAATACAGAGCAATTTCTTGAACAATTGCAACTTGATAAAAATATTACACTTGATGATATTCCAAATATTGATTTATATATGGACCAAGTCATTCAGTTGTTTGAAAGTAAATATAGCGGTACAAAAAGAAATGAAGATGATAAAATATTAACAAAGACGATGATTAATAATTACGCAAAAGGAAAATTGTTTTTCCCGATAAACAATAAAAAGTATTCCCGGGATCATTTGCTTCTTATTAGCATCATTTATCAATTAAAAGGCACTATTTCTATTAATGATATAAAACATGTACTGGAAAAATTGAATGAAAAGATTGTTAAAGAGAATTTTCGATTAGATCTACTATATACAAGCTTTCTAGCACTTGTAGAACAAAATGTGAATCAATTCAGACGGGACTTCCGGGAATTGGTCTCCGGTACAACGGAGGAGATTCAGCACTTCGAGGATGAAGACTCCGATTACTTAGAAAAGGTATTGTTGATTTCTTCTCTATCTTATATGAGCAATTTATATCGGCGGACTGTGGAAAGATTGGTAGACGAAATTCATCGTGAGGAGTGAAAAAATGGAAACGATTTTAATTGTTGGTGGGGGCATCACCGGTCTCTCTGTCGTGTATACGTTAGAAAAAGAAGCTGCAAAACAAAAGCGGGATTTAAAGTTATTGTTAGTCGATTCAGCAGCCCAACTGGGAGGAAAAATCCGGACAGTAAAAGAAAACGGTTTTATTATGGAAACAGGGGCAGATTCAATTGTTGCGAGAAAGATGAAAGATTCCGGCCTCATTGAAGAACTGGAGCTTGAAGAGGAGGCTGTCTATAATGCGGTCGGTACATCTTTTCTTTTTAGAGAAGGTGAATTAAAACAAATACCGCGAGATTCGGTCTTCGGTATTCCGACAAGTATTCAATCACTGGCGGAAAGTCCATTATTATCGGATCATGGAAAAGTGGAGGCATTAAAGGATTTTTACATTAATGATAGAAAATTTACAGAGCATGATTCAATTGGAGAGTTTTTAGAATATTATCTTGGCAAGGAACTGGTCGAAAAGCAAATTGCCCCTGTTTTATCAGGTGTTTATTCCGGAACATTACATAATTTAACAATTGCTTCAACATTGCCATATGTATTGGAGTATAAAGAAAAATATGGAAGCATTATGAAAGGTTTTGCAACAAATAAAAATCAGTTTTTAGGTAAAGATGACAAAAAATTCCTCTCGTTTAACAACGGATTATCAACGATTATTGATGCGATGGCAAACCGGTTGGAAAAAACAGAGATTTGGTTGGAACATGAAGTGGAGCAAATTAATAAGACGGATGGTAAGGGATATAAGGTCTATTTTACTAACGGCAAAGTAGTTGAGGCTGATTCCATTGTTTTGAGTATTCCCCATAATCATGCCAGCCGCCTATTTTCTGATAAAGAATTACATGAAGAGTTTTCAAAGATAAAGACAAGCTCTTTGATTAGTGTGTATGTAGGATATTCGGTTTCGGACGGGGTGTTACCTGAAAATGGGACAGGCTATATAGCGCCAGATAATGATCTGTTTTGTAATGCTTGTACATGGACAAGTCGGAAATGGGAACATACTTCAAAGGGTGGAAATTTACTCATCCGTTTATTTTACAAAAGTAGTCATCCAAGGTTTTCTGAAATTAAAGATTTGAATGACAAAGGTTTATTAAAAATTGCTAAGGCGGATATTGAAAAAAGTTTACATATAAATGCGGAACCGGTTGTGAGTACAGTAACAAAGTGGACAGACCAAATGCCGACATACCAAATTACCCATCCTGATACTGTATCTTCATTGGAGGAGCAGTTCGCGCAAAAATACCCGGACATCTTTCTCGCAGGCTGCTCTTATTACGGTGTTGGCATTCCAGACTGTATTGAGAACGGTAAAGAGATTGCAAAGAAAATAAGCGAAAATGGTTTGTTGAAGTAAAGGTAACTAGGTCGTCTATGGGACAAAACAAAGGGAAAAATAAGCAAAATAGTCTCATAGAACAGCATCACCAGCAGTCTATGAGACAAAAGGGTTCAAAAATCAAGGAAAACTGTCCCATAGAAAGGCTCTATGGGACAAAACTACGAGGAAAATAAGCCAAACTGTCTCATAGAACAGCGTCATCAGCCGTCTATGAGACAAAGTGGTACAAAAATCAAGGAAAACTGTCCCATAGAAAAGCTCTATGGGACAAAACAACGAGGAAAACAAGCAAAATAGTCTCATAGAACAGCATCACCAGCCGTCTATGGGACAAAGTGG
>Ga0207869_1000852_pt1 | contig 19573 bp, 13 predicted proteins | sample HigsolmetaAR205D_FD_184837 | JGI IMG/M metagenome (GOLD analysis project Ga0207869, IMG submission 184837) | Ionic liquid and high solid enriched microbial communities from the Joint BioEnergy Institute, USA - AR20-5-D (SPAdes) (version 2) ...
CACACAGCTCATCGTTAGTTCATTCAAATCGTGTAATTCATGTGCAGCCAGTTTCACAAAATTTCCTCCTCGAAAAGATTTTTACATCCCTATCTTGAGTCAACAAAGAATTTCTATACAAATTTATTTTTTAATTGTAGTGGGAAATCTTGGGAGCCGCTAAATTTGGGAAGAATGGTGTATTCGGCTCAATTATGATGTGGCATAACCGAAAAATATAAAGGTAAGTATGTGTACTGTACCGGAAACAAAATAAAGGGCGGAATTTTGGTTTAATGTAAAAACATACTGAAGATGATTTTAAGGAACACTATACTTGGAGGTGATCATGTGTCCAAAAGAAAAGCAGATCCATCAACAATTGGTTTAAGTTCATCGGAAACGGAAGGGCAAGGAACAACGACGAGGGAAACAAAAAGAAAAAAGGCGGACTCATCAAGAAAAAAAGCAAAGCGGTATTAGTACAGTTATAAAAGAAGATGGCTTGTCATATTAAGCCATCTTCAAACAAAACTTATTTTTCCAATATAGCCAAAGCTTCTCGATTAAAAGCAGGCAAATCATCCGGTGTACGGCTTGTGACCAATTGATTGCAGCAAACGACAACTTCTTCGTCAACGAATTTTGCACCGGCATATTCTAAATCCACTTGAATTGATTTATAACCAGTTACTTTCCGGCCTTCTAGTGATTTTGCAGTAATTAATAATTGTGGTCCATGGCAAATCGCAAATACCGGTTTTTTCGCATCCATAAATGCTTTCGCGAATTGAACAAAACGATCGTCGGCCCGTAGAATGTCAGGGGAAAAGCCACCTGGAATCAAGAGTGCATCAAAGTCCTCAGGTTTTACGTCGTCGATAGAAGCATCGACCGGAACTTTTTCACCGTGTTTCCCGACAACAGATTTACCCTTTTCTTTTTCAATAACTGTTAACTCATGACCGGCTTCTTTAAAGCTTTTTGCCGGGGATGTATATTCAACATCCTCAAACTCATCAGTTAGGACTACAGCAATTTTTTTACTCATTAAAATCACCCCACGCCAATTTTTTTATAATAAAAAGTATTTCCGTTCAGCTGTTTTCCATACAAGCCAAAAGGAAAAAATCGACAATTAATGTTCATATAGAACAATCTGCCTTACACAATAGTAGTATAATCATTCGTTATCCAAATTTCAAACAAAGCAACTTATACGAATGTAGGGGGAGGATTCGGGAATTTGTTTTATTGATCAAAAACGTAGACGCCCTGATGCGACTTCCCTAGATTTAGCAAATGAAAGGGAAGATCATAGAAATTTCCAAAGATACATAAAATTATAAAAAATACATCATGCGAAAAAATTAAATTTGTCAAGGTCAAGAGTAAAAGTTAGCTACTTCCCAAGCTAATAAGGCTCTTCGTTAATTAAAGTGATTATATAGAAATTTGGCTCTCGTAATCTGATATACTGGAAACCCCTGTTAAAGGCGGACAAGGGAATAAGGTCAGTTTGATCGCTAAGAAATTCTCTTCCTGATAATCAGAGTGGAAGAGGTATAAAACCGTAAATTTTTGTCCACACTTTTTTTGAATAAGGGAATGAGGTCATATGCGAGATGCAGCTTGCTACTGATACTCATTGTTTATTGGTTTAGGGCAAAATCTAATTTACCTTGGAGTAAATAGATCATGGCAATAATATTTTTGTCCGCGCGGGTATCCGTTTAGCAGCTTGAAAGACACTATTAATGCCTTCTAATAAGCTGTTATTAATTTTTGACCAGAACCACTGAATAATCCCGTTATCGTGAGCTTTTATCATTTTAGCAACTTCAACCAGGGGCTCTAAGCGACGAAGTCCCCATTAAATATCCCCGTAAAATCGCACCAATGGTATTACAGGATTGGATCCAACTATATTAATCTGCTGACCTCTTATTCTTTCTATATTCTGACGGAGTAACCCCTTTCATTTTCTTGAAAACTTTCGTAAAATAATTCACATCATTAAATCCGACAGTAAAGGCAACATCGGTAATTGACATATTTTTATTTTTAAGAATATATACTGCTTCATTGATTCTCCTATTATTAATATATTCAGTCATATTTATACCTGTTTCCTTTTTGAATTGTCTGGAAAGTTCATATGAATTTAAATTTAAAGCGCCAGAAATGGAATCCAGACTAAGTTCTTGATTTAGATTTAACCGGATATATTCGATTGTTCTACGGATTGGAGAGCTGTAATTCTTTAATGATAACTTACGTACGGCATCACAATATCCAAATTGCATGGAATAATATAACTCTGATGTTTGTTGAAGCGATGTACATTTCTCAATTTGAACAGCATATTTCGAGGATAAGCTGTCAAGATAAATAGGATGGACCCCGCCTCTTTCAGCTGCTTTTCTTAATAAAGTGTTTAAGACAAACCCGGTATTTTTTATTGAACGCAATGCGTCTCCAGGAATCCGTTCACTCATACTAGAAACAACTGCTTTATTTTCATCGAGGATGGTTTTACATAGTTCAATATTTCCGGTTTCCACCGCGTGCATCATGTCATTTTCTCTCCTATACCTTTTTTCAATGCCATCTATCACATGCATGGTATTTTCTTTTATCAATTCAAAAGGAACCGACTCTTCCTTTTGGTAGTTATAGGTTAAAGTACCTATTCTTGGATTACTAAAATTATAGGTATGACATGTTGAAATAAGGTAAGATAGAAATTCAGCCGTTGTTGTTGCCTTGTATGTACTTAATATGGGAAGTGTCAAATAATACTCTTTCATTAGGTTTTTTAATGAAATTGCGAGCTTATTATCGGATATAACCGACTCAATCATGGCTATGGTTGGCTCTTCCAGAAGATATGGGCCTACAAGAATACTTCCTAGATAGCGATCCCCATCTGTAACTTTTGCGGAAATAAAATTTAAACAATAAGAATTTGTGTGAAATAAGACATCGTAACTAGAATCAGGACCAGCAAGAGTAAGGTTATTTACCATGTTGGAAAAGTAGGGCTGTAAAGATTCAGGAACAGAAGAAAGATGATACTGGAGTTTAAAATTTAATTTCTCATCAATGAAGTAAGTATCCATATTTGAAAAGTGAAAAGCAAATTTACAGATATGGTCTATGTTGGTAAGTTCCATCATAAATCTTCCTCCTAAAAATAAGTAACATTACCTATATTTATACAGAAAATGAAGAATCCTTGCAATAAATTATGGGAATTAAAATTGAGATTTTGAAAAAGTTATACGAATCATTACGGAAAAAGGCAATTAATTTACGAGAAATTTTTATGAATATAAGTCTGTTTTCACAATAGTTATTGTTTTCTTGATAGAGGGTTTTTCGAACAGCTTCTTCCATAGTTTTCTCTCTATTAGCTACATAAGAGATGCTATCTATTCGAGGAAATTCTGCTTTCAGCTCAAAAAATCCGAATAGATGTATTCTATTCAAGAAAATTCAGCTCTTTCCGTTCAAGAAGCATTACCTTTTGGCAGAATCAAAATAAAGTGTCTCTACGAACTCGATTGGTTCAACTAGAACTTTGTTATTCACAAGAGGTAAAGTTTGAAAAATATACAGAATATTACGGTTTAATGCAAGAAATTACGAGAATTTCAGATTGGTATAAATTAGTATTGTACTGTAATAACTAGGATGAATTAATAGTTGAGTTGTAAGCGATTGCTAGACGAATTGCTGAAATCACTTAATACTTTACAGAAAGCATTCGTGTTGCCAAGTGATGCTAAATTAAGTTATTTGTAAGCGATTCAAATTTATTTAGAAGTAAGGAAGTGATTGAAAAATAATGAAGTGGCGTTAAGCATTTATGAGGAAATATAATAATATGATTTAAGGAGGATAAAAAGAGGATGAGTACACCAGAAACCGCTTTAAATGAAACCGGTTTAAAAAATGACCAAGAGAAGCTCAAATTTAGAGAAAAGTTGGCCGTGGTGCTCAATGGCACAACAGGTTCCTTTCACAGCCAGGTTATTCAATTATTTTTACTTTACTACTATACTGATATTATGAAACTAAGTGCTGCTTACGTAGCCGGGCTATTCTTAGTTGCGCGTATTGTCGATGCATTCTTAGCCCCAATTTTTGGAATTATCATTGATAAAATATCCACACCGTGGGGCAAATATAAACCATGGTATATTATTACTGGGGCACTAATTGGTGTATTTGGTTGGCTTACCTTTACCGATTTTCATCTAGGAACGGTTGGTAATCATATATACGCTACGATTACGTATTTTATATATAGTGGGCTTAAGTCTATAGAGCAAGCTCCTGCAAATGCGTTAACACCGGCGATAACAAAAAGTGTTGAAGAAAGGGTATCAATAAATCAAATCGGCTATTTTATGATGATGATTGCCATTTTATTTGCGCAAATGGGTATCCAACCTTTATACACAAGAGTAGGTGGCGGTGATCCTGCTTTAGGCTTTTCAATTATTATGGCAGTCGTTGGAATCATAGGTATAGGAATTGCTATTTTTCAACAACGAACGATAAAGGAAAGATACCTTTCACCGGTACAAACGAAAGAAAATGCACCTTCAATCAAGGAAATGACGGTTGGTGTTTTTACAAATAAATATGCCTTAATTGCATTTATTTATTCATTTGCGATTAATTTAGCTATGGGTATCAAATCTGGAATTACAATCTATTACTTTAAATACTTTTTCCAAAATGAGGGATTGATGGTTATTGCCGGAGCAATCGGTATGTTACCGACTCTTATTGGTGTTGCATTCAGTTCAAAAATAACAAAGCGTATTGGAGTTCGGAATAACTTACTTATTGGTATTTTTGCAAGTGCGGTAACAACTGCGGCGGTTGTGTTTATTCCACCTACACAAGTGGGCGTTATTACTTATTTAGTACTCTCAGGTATCGGAAGTTTTTTTGCAGGGCTATCTACACCAGCTCAAGGTACATTGATGCCAGCTGCAATGGATTATTCTGAATGGAAAACAGGTAAAAACTTCAATGCATTTATGGGCTCTTTCTACGGATTTTTACAAACATTCGCAACGGCTATATCAGGTGCAGTCGCTGCAGGTTCACTTGCTTTAATCGGCTATGTTGCCGGAGCACCCGAACAAAGCAGCTCTACATTATTCGGTCTTAAAGTGTTAATGAGTATTATACCTGCGATTGTTACTTTACTTCAATTAGCTGTCCTTTGGTTTGATCTTTCAGAAAGCAAACAAGCTCAAATAACGAAAGAACTAGCTGAACGAAAGAATCATGCTTGATTTTAAGGGGAAACTGGAATACTGTAATTATGAAAAGAGTATTATACATAAAATGTGTGTAATGCTCTTTTTTATGTATTTCGTAATGGGATTCAAAAATAAATAGACTTTTAATACAATATTTTACGTAATAACACAAAAAAATACGAGAAGGAAAAACTAGATTTGTATATTATTAAATCATAGCGTACGATTATTTTAAAGCAACTGTGTAAGCGGTTAAAAAATGTAGAAAAAAGTAAAAATCATTTTTTCTGGGTGGAAAAACGCTTTGCAAAATCTAATGGTAATCAATTTTTGAAAGGACTAACTATTTAGTAGAAGGAGATTGTAAAATGACTGATTTTTCGAGTGTAAAAGGTAAAGTAGTGATTATTACCGGTGCAGCCGATGGGTTAGGGGAAGCAATTGCACAATGTTATGCAGAAAACGGTATGAAGGTTGTCGTATCCGATATCAATGAAGAAAAAGGAAATCAGGTTGTTCATCAAATAAAAGCAAAAGGTGGTGAGGCAACCTTTGTAAAAGCAGATGTTCGTGAAGAAGTAGATGTGAAAGAAATGATTGATTTTGTAGTTAAAACATATGGTCGTTTAGATGGGATCGTGAATAATGCCGGGATTCCCGCTCCGAATAGACCAGTTCACGAATATTCAGTTGTTGAATTTGATAAGATCACATCTGTTGATTTAAAGGGCGTATTTTTAGGGATGAAGTATGGTGTGGAAGCTATCCTTAAGTCCAAAGTATCGGGTGGTTTCATCATTAATATCGCTTCATTAGCCGGTATATTAGGGAATAGTTCAATGGGTCTCTATACTTCAGCAAAGCATGGGGTTGTCGGTCTAACAAAGAGTGCATCACTTGATTATGCACCATACAATATCACCGTTAATGCGATTTGTCCCGGAACATTTCGAACATCTATTTGGGGTGATGCACCAGAGGAAGTTATGCAACAATATGCAAAAATCATTTCACCAAATGAGAGACTGGGTGACCCTAAAGAAATTGGTCATTTAGCATTATTTCTTGCTTCAGACTTAGCCCGATACATTAGTGGTGCAGCAATACCTATAGACGCGGGATCTAGCGCGGGAAAAATCACACCTACGAAATGGGAACATCCGGAAATTTTAGATTAGTAGGTTACTAAGAATAGAGAAATGGTAGTTATCTCAATCTGAATAATTAGAGTTAATGTTTACATAAATGAGGTGGAAAAATGTCAAATCGATTAAAAGATGTGTTAAGTGGTTACGAAGATAATTATATTTTACCCTTCTTCTGGCAGCATGGCGAAGATGAAGCAGTGCTTCGAGAAGAGATGGCCCGTATCCATGAGGCAAAAATAAGGGCAGTTTGTGTAGAGGCACGCCCGCATCCGGATTTTCTTGGTCCAAAATGGTGGGAAGATATGGATATTATTCTGGAAGAAGCACGGGCTCGCGGGATGCGTGTTTGGATTCTTGACGATGATCATTTTCCAACAGGTCATGCAGCTGGACGTTTGAAAGATGCCCCGAAAGAACTACGCCGACTTTATTTATCGGTCGAACATGTGGATGCAGTGGGGCCGAGAAAAAATAGCTCGTTCATGGTTGCACCCGTTCCATATGTCCCGGGTTATTTTGAAACAGGTGGTGGCGACATATCTGCAGTAATTGCAGTAAAACGTGATCCAATCACAGGAAATTTAACAGAACAAATTGAAGATGTAACATCAAAAGTTGAGAACGGAAAGCTGTATTGGGATGTTCCGGAAGGGTATTGGAGGATTTTTACAATTATTGAAAATGATAAAGGTGGTGATCCGAAGAGGAAGGATTACTTGAATCCGCTCGTGAAGCAATCTGTTCGCGTTCTTCTTGATACCATTCACGAGGCATTTTACGATCGCTATCGTGATGATTTCGGAAAAACAATTGCCGGATTTTTCTCTGATGAGCCTGGTTTTTATAATGATGAAGAATCGTTTGATTATCAATCGAAACTGGGTAAGAAAGGGGTTACCCTTCTTTGGAGTGCCGAACTAGATCAATTACTTGAAGGGGAGTTCGGTTCTGACTACAAAAAGTATTTACCGTTCCTTTGGCATGATGGTGGAGAAATGATGGCAAAGATTCGCTACAGTTATATGAATCTAGTAAGCAAGCTGTATGCTGAAAACTTCACGAAGCAGATTGGCGATTGGTGTAGAGAGCACAACGTTGAGTATATCGGTCATATTGTAGAGGATAACAATATTCATACAAGACTAGGAAGTGCTGCCGGGCATTTCTTCCGAGCGCTAGAGGGTCAAGATATGTCAGGTCTAGATGTCGTCCTCTGGCAGCTTAATCCGGGATTTGACGAAATTCCTTCAAAAAGTTTCTCAGGTGAAGCAGATAACGAGTTTTATAATTATGGCTTGGGCAAAATGGCAACATCACTCGCCCACTTAGATCCAAAAAAGAAAGGGCGGACAATGGCAGAGGTATTTGGTGCCTATGGCTGGGTTGAAGGATTAAAGCTGATGAAATGGATGACGGATCATATGCTCGTTCGTGGTGTCAATTATTTTGTCCCGCATGCATTCTCGCCCAAGGAATACCCGGATTTTGATTGTCCACCACATTTCTATGCACGTGGAAAAAATCCGCAATATCGTTATTACAAATATTTAAATGAGTACACAAATCGATTGAGTCACCTCTTGTCAGGCGGTACGCATGTTGCAACAGCGGCTGTTTTGTATCATGCCGAAGCTGAATGGTCAGGTGAAGCGATGTATTTTCAAAAACCGGTGAAGGAGTTAATGAGGAATCAAATTGACTGTGATGTTCTACCGTGTGATGCCATCGTTGGAGGTATTGAAATTGAAAATAATAAACTCATTTCTCATGGAGAAACTTTTGATTGTCTAGTTATCCCTTATTCAGAAGCGTTACCAGCGAGCGTTCTTAAACAATTTGCTCAATTTGCGAAACAAGGTTTACCAATCTATTTTATTGATGGACTTCCTCAGCGTTCATGTGAAGGAGAATTAATCAGTGAAGAACTAGCATTTTTTGCTGCAAATGAGAATGTTGAAGTTATTCCATTAGAAGATCTTGCTGAAATAATGAAAAATAATGGGTTCTATGATATTCAAGTGAAAAATAATCAACCTTATTTACGGTATTATCATGTGCAACACCAAGAAATGGACGTCTATATGTTATTTAATGAACATCCAATTCAAAAGGTCGAGACTGAACTTGAGTTATCGGGTACAGGTAAAGTAGTGTTCTATGATGCTTATCAAAATATTATTATGGATGCCAAAGCACAAGTGAAAGGTGAAAAGTCACTGGTCTCTATCAATCTTGCTCCTTTTGAAACAGTTGTTGTTATTGTAGGTACAGATTTTGCAGAAATTGAAATTAGCACAGATTTGAAAAAGCTACAGACTGAAAAACTGGTAGAAGGTCCTTGGGTACTCTCAACAGCTAAGGCTGAGCAATATCCTGATTTCACTTCTTGGGGGCAACTTGAATCACTAACTGATATTAGTCGCGTTAAAGGTTTAACTTCCTTCTCTGGAACCATGAAGTATGAAACAGAATTTTATTGGAAAGAAGAAAATCAAAGGGTAGCCATTGATCTTGGTGATGTATATGAAACAGCCGAAGTTTTCGTTAATGGAATATCTCAAGGTGTTCGGATTTCGACTCCATACAGATTTGAACTTAATGATTTACAAAAAGGAAAAAACACACTAGTTGTCGAAGTAACAAATACACTCGTGAAGGAAAATCCTGACATGCTTTCACGTATTGCTCAACATGAGCCTAGCGGTTTGTTAGGACCTGTTACAATCTTGGTTGAAAGATAAGTATTTATAAAAAAGGCTCTTTTCTCAAAGATTGTTGTTTTTGATACAGAAAAACTAGTTGATTAAAAAGGAAGGGATAGTTTATGAAAAAATTTCCAAAAAATTTTATGATTGGCGCGGCTACAGCTGCACATCAAGTGGAAGGGAATAATGTCAACAGTGATTTTTGGACAATGGAACAACTTCCAGGAACAATGTATAAAGAGCCGTCATTAAATGCCGTTGATCATTATCATAAGTTTAAAGAAGATATTCAATTGCTAGTCGATGCAGGCTTGAATACATATCGTTTTTCAATCGAATGGGCACGAATTGAACCGAGCAAAGGCAACTTTGATAAAAATGAGATTGAACATTACAGACAAGTTCTTGAATTTTGCCATCAAAATAATGTCACTCCGATTGTGACGTTACATCATTTTTCATCTCCTAAATGGATTATTTCTGAAGGTGGCTGGGAAAGTGAATCAACGATCGAGTATTTCGGAAACTATTGTCGTTATGTTGTATCTGAATTGGGTGATTTAATCCCTTATATTTGTACAATTAATGAAGCAAATATAGGGAAACAAATTTCAAAGATAATGAAAAGAGTGATGGGAAATCAAAGTAACTCTGGGAAAGACAATAACGGAAATATTCAAGTTGGCTTAAATTTCGATATGAAAGCACAAATGGAGAAGTATTTTCAAGCTTTAGGAGAGGCTTTTGGAATCGATCCGAGGAATGTCCAAACATTTCATTCACCACGGACCGAAAATGGCGAACGGATTATTATGAAATGTCATGAAAAAGCAAGAAGTGTCATAAAAGAGATGAACCCGAACATTCAAGTTGGCATTACTTTATCACTATATGATCATCAAGCATTACCGGGGGGAGAGAAATTCGTTGACCAGGAGCAACATGAGGACTTTCTCAACTATTTACCGTATTTGCAAGAGGATGATTTTTTAGGTGTCCAAAATTATTCTCGAAAGATTCATGGACCAGATGGTGTCGTTAATCCGGATGAAACAACTCGATTAACTAAAATGGGTTATGAATACTATCCGGAAGCATTAGGAAATGTTATCCGTTTTGTTGCGAAACATTGGAAGAAACCAATCATTGTGACAGAAAATGGTGTATCTACTGACAATGATGAGGAAAGAGTAGAATTTATCAAAAGGGCATTGACCGGGGTGCATCAATGTCTTGAAGAAGGCATTCAAGTAATTGGCTACACATACTGGTCTTTATTAGATAATTTCGAATGGCAATTAGGATATGACCAAACCTTTGGCTTAATCGCTGTTGATCGAACCACACAAACGAGATATCCAAAGGAAAGTTTATCATTTTTAGGTGACATTAAGAAGGAAGGACTTTAATCCTCTTAAAAATCTATAATATCAATTTGAGATTATGGAAAGAAAGGGAAAAAGAGTACCGATTAAAGCGATTCAGCCGTTTATATAATTCATATCCTTTATTTACCAAAAACAATACGGATCTACCATATTAATAGCTAAAATTCTTTTATTCTATATATTGAAAGCAAATACAGTTGTAAATGTAACTTCCTCTGATGAAGGATGAATGAATAACTGTGAAGTGAAACCAAAAAAGCTGAGGTCATCTCTAATGTTACAAAAATACGAAGTACTTAAAGAAATTCATAATCACTATTTGGTTGCCGTTATTCGTGGGAAAAACACGGAAGAAGCTATTGAAATTGCTAAACAAGCATATGAAGGTGGAATTCATTCACTGGAAATCACATTTTCTACACCGGGGGCTGAGGCGGTAATTTCGGAACTGTCTCGTTCAAGCTATTCAGACATGATTATTGGAGCTGGCACTGTATTGGATGCCGAAACAGCAAGAATCGCCATTATGAGCGGGGCCAAGTATATTGTTAGCCCTCATTTTGACCAACAGATTGCATTCATGTGCAATCGCTATGCCGTTCCTTATATGCCTGGCTGTGGTTCGGTTACAGACGTTATGAGTGCCCTTTCAGTTGGAGTAGATGTAGTAAAACTCTTTCCTGGTAGCTTACTTGGCCCTTCATTTATTAAGGATGTTAAAGGACCAATTCCTCACGCCGAATTCATGCCATCCGGTGGTGTAAACATCAATAACTTAGAACAATGGAAGAAAAACGGTGCCTTTGCTGTTGGGATTGGTAGTGCATTAACAAAAGGGGTCACAAATGGTGATTACTGTTCAGTCCAAAAGGTTGCCCGTGAATTCATAGAAAAATTGAATTCGCTGATGGAGGAATACCGATGAAAAGGATTGTCACCTTAGGAGAAATCATGCTCCGGCTATCGCCCCCAAATCATCAAAAATTCGAGCAGGCTCAACAATTCGATGTCGTTTATGGTGGTGGAGAGGCAAATGTGGCCATTTCCTTAGCAAAATTAGGCTTGCAAAGTTCATTTGTGACGAAGCTACCCGATAATCCTCTTGGTATGAGTGCAGTACAGTATCTAAATCGGTTTGGCGTTTTAACCAATCATATTTTACTTGGTGGAAACCGTATTGGAATCTATTTTTTAGAAAAGGGCTATTCTATTAGACCATCGAATGTCACGTATGATCGTAGTAATTCAGCATTTGCCCTTTCAAAAACGGAAGAATATGATTTTGAAGCGATTTTTGCCAATGCAGATTGGTTTCATATTAGCGGAATTACACCTGCCTTAAACGAAGAATTATTTCATTTAACAAAGGTCGCCTTAAACATAGCAAAAGAAAAAGGAATTACGACAAGTTGTGATTTAAATTATCGCAGTGCACTATGGTCATTTGAAACAGCGCGAGAAAAAATGACAGAGCTAATCAAGTCTGTCGATGTTTGTATTGGGATAGAGCCTTTAATTCTGCTTGACCGAAATGGTCAGGAAATGAAAGACCAGCTTCCAATGAAACCAAGTGTTGAGGAATATAAAGAAATAATGAAGCAAATTTGCCGGCAATATGGGGTTCGAATGGTTGCGATGACCCAGAGGGAACAGCTCTCTGTAAATAAACATCGATTGCGAGCCCTGCTATTTGATGGCACAAATATCTATCAATCTAAAGAAGTAGAGGTTGACATCATTGACCGTGTTGGAACGGGGGATGCCTTCTCTGCAGGTATCATTTATTCTTTGCTGCAAAACAATCCTCCCCAACAAACTATTGACTTTGCCACCGGCTGCTTTGCTTTGAAACATACAATCGAGGGCGATGCCAATATCATTTCAGCAGCGGATGTAGACCAATTTATCAATGGTTCAATCTCAATTAAGCGATGAAAAAATCGTTTCTAACCGGCAAGGAGGTGTGCAATCTTGAAACCATTCATTCATGATGATTTTTTGTTAAATAATGAAACAGCTGTTCAACTATATCATCAATTCGCAAAAGACATGCCAATTTATGATTATCATTGTCACCTGTCTCCAAAGGATATTGCTGAAAATAAAAAGTTTACCAGTATAACAGAGCTTTGGCTGTCTGGTGATCACTATAAATGGCGGGCGTTACGAGCACATGGGATTGATGAATATTTTATCACCGGTGGAGCAAGTGACGAGGAAAAATTTGCTGCTTGGGCTAATACAGTTCCTTATACAATCGGCAATGCATTATATCATTGGACACATATGGAATTAAAAAGATATTTCGGTGTCGAGCAACTCTTGAACGGAGATAATTGGGAAACTATTTATCGCCATTGTAATGCATTATTACAACAAGCTGATTATTCTACGCAAGGGTTCATAAAGCGCTCAAATGTAAAGGTTATCTGCACAACCGATGATCCAACGGATGCACTTTATTATCACGACCTAATTAGGGAACAAAAAGATTTTGATGTAAAAGTACTCCCTACTTTCCGTCCAGACCGAGGTTTGGAAATCAATAAAGTGACTTTTGCGGAATTTGTTACTCAACTTGAACAAGTAACGAGTCGAACATTTTACACATTCAATGATTTTGTCCAAGGACTTGAGGCAAGGGTTCAATACTTTCATGAAAAAGGTTGTCGCATTGCTGACCATGGTTTAAGTGAAATCCCTTTTGCAGCATATCAGGAGAAAGAATTGGATGAAATCTTCCAAACCAGTCGTAGTGGCAAAAAAGTAACTAATCAAGAAGAGAATAAGTTCAAAACAGCTGTCCTTATCTTTTTGGCAAAATGTTATAAAAGTAGAGATTGGACAATGCAAATTCATTTCGGAGCGATTCGAAATAATAATCAAAAAATGTTTAACAAACTAGGTCCGGACGCGGGATTTGATTCTATCAGTGACAAAGGTGAAGTAGCAGCTCCGTTAAATGCACTTTTGAGTGTATTAGATTATGAAAATTCACTACCAAGGACGATTCTGTATAATCTGAATCCGGTCTATAACGATTTGATTGGAAGTACGATTCAAAATTTCCAAACAGAGCCCGGGATTGCTGGGAAGATTCAGTTCGGTTCCGGTTGGTGGTTTAATGATACGAAACAAGGAATCATTCGTCAGTTATCGACACTAGCAGATCAAGGATTACTTTCTCATTTTGTTGGGATGCTAACGGATTCGAGGAGTTTTATCTCCTACAGTCGTCATGAATATTTCCGCAGAGTTCTCTGTAATTTAGTCGGGACTTGGGTTGAAGACGGGGAAATCCCGCAAGATAGTAATCTATTGAAAAACTTAATTGAAAATATTTGTTATTACAATGCGAAAAATTATTTTAAAATCCAATTGTGAAAGGGAGAGAAAGCGTATGCAAATGAGTTTCCGTTGGTATGGTAAAACGGATTCCATCCCATTGGAATATATTCGGCAAATTCCGGGAATGAAAGGGATTGTTACAGCCATTTATGATATTCCGGTTGGGGAAGCTTGGCCGCTTGAAAAAATAAATGAATTGAAGAAATCGGTAGAGGATGCCGGGCTGTATATATCAGTTATCGAAAGTGTACCTGTTCATGAGGATATTAAAATTGGCCTACCTACAAGAGATAAATATATTGAAAACTATAAAGAGACCATCCGTAACCTAGGAAAAGCTGGGATTCCAGTAGTTTGCTATAATTTTATGCCAATTTTTGATTGGACTCGTTCATCTTTAGATTACGAACTCCCGGATGGTTCAACGGCATTAATTTTTGAAGAAGATGTTGTTGCCAAAATGGATCCATTAACAGGGGAGTTGTCCCTTCCTGGCTGGGACTCCAGTTATAAAAAGGAAGAACTTCAACAGCTATTTGATTACTATAAAAATATTGATGAAGAAAAACTTTGGGAAAACCTAGAGTACTTTTTGAAAGAAATCATTCCGGTTGCTGAGGAAGCAAATGTAAAAATGGCCATTCATCCGGATGATCCACCATGGAATATATTCGGCCTACCAAGAATCATTACGAATAAAGAGAATTTGGAGCGATTTATTTCTCTTGTAGATAGTCCATATAACGGTTTAACAATGTGTAGCGGTTCACTTGGAGCCCATCCGGATAATGATTTTCCTGAAATGCTACGATATTTTGGCAAAAAAAATCGGGTAAACTTTGTTCACGCACGTAATATAAAGCTGACAGGACCGCGGTCATTCCAGGAATCTGCTCATGTATCCGAATATGGTTCCATTGATATGTATGAAGTGATCCGCGCCATGAAGGATTTTGATTATACGGGTCCCATTCGTCCAGACCATGGTCGAATGATTTGGGACGAAACCGGAAAACCAGGATACGGCCTATATGATCGTGCACTTGGCGCAACATACTTGACTGGTTTATGGGAAGCAGAAACAAAAAATAGAAATCGTTAACATCATGATGAAGGAGGAACCAATCTTGACCGTTCCATTTCAAGTTGATTTAACAAATAAAGTAGCCGTGGTAACTGGTGGCAGCGGAGTAATCGGTTCGTATTTTGCAAAGGCTTTAGCTGAATGTGGCGCAAAAGTGGCTGTTCTTGGTATTGACATAGATAAGGCAAACCAAGTGGCTAACGAAATAAACGAGAGTGGCGGTAGGGCCATCGCAGTCAATGCAAATGTTCTCGAACGAGGCGAACTTGAACAAGCGAGAGGAATTATTGAAGAAGATTTGGGTACATGTGACATTCTCATTAACTGTGCTGGTGGAAATAATCCGCGTGGGACAACGGACGATGAATTTTATGATATCGAAGCAGTAAAAAATAATCCGGACATGAAAACATTTTTTGATTTAGACCCAAAAGGTATTGGTTTTGTATTTGATTTAAATTTCTTAGGAACATTGCTACCTTCTCAAGTTTTTGCCCAAGGGATGATTGGGAAAAAGGGAAGTTGTATTATTAATGTATCATCCATGAATGCATTTACACCACTAACAAAGATTCCTGCCTATAGTGGGGCAAAAGCAGCCATTAGTAACTTTACCCAATGGTTGGCCGTTTATTTTGCCAAAGCAGGAATTCGTGTCAATGCGATTGCACCAGGATTTTTAGTTACGGAACAGAATAAAAATTTATTATTTAATAAAGATGGATCTCCATCTTCAAGAACTAAAAAAATACTTGATAGTACACCAATGGGAAGATTTGGTGAACCGGAAGAACTATTGGGTGGTGTATTATTCCTTGTGAGTGAACAGGCTGCCAGTTTTGTAACAGGTGTTGTCTTGCCGATTGACGGTGGATTCTCATCCTATGCAGGTGTTTAAGACGATAATGATATTTGGGGGACGACTAAGTGAGAACAATTACGAATATTAATGACGGTTGGAAATTTATCCGTCAAGATGAAGAACAGGCTCGGAATATATTTTATGATGATGGCAATTGGGAGAACGTCAATATCCCACATACATGGAATGCCATTGATGGAGCGTGTGGCCAAGAATATTATAAAGGTGCATGTTGGTATCGAAAAGAATTTACAGTAGATTCATCATTAAAAGGAAATAAAGTATATCTTGAATTTAATGGTTCAAATAGTATCACAGATGTCTATGTAAATGGCCAATATATGGGTCAGCATCGGGGCGGTTATTCCACTTTCCGCTTTGATGTTACTGAAGCCATCGAATATGGGAAAAATAATATTCTTTCCGTAAAAGTTGATAATACGATTGTCGATGATGTCTATCCATTGAAGGCTGATTTTACCTTTTACGGTGGTATTTATCGCGACGTAAATTTAATTGTCGTTCATCCTGTCCATTTTGATTTACTGGATTATGGATCAAAGGGAATTTATATTATCCAGGATGAGGTTAGCAAGGAGCAGGCATCTTTAACAATCAAAACAAAAGTAGTGAATACAAGTATAGAAGATATGAAAGTTCGACTTTGGGCAGAAATTTTAGATGCGAACGGATACTCTGTTTCTTATACAGCAAAGGAAGTTACTATTCCACAAGGTGAAACAATTACAGTAGAAGCACCTATTGTCATAGATCATCCAAATTTGTGGCATGGTAGAGAAAATCCTTATATATATGAAGCAAAAGTATTGATTACAAGCTTTAACGATACAATCGATGAGGTCACAATTCCTTTTGGTGTTAGATTTTTCAAAATTGACCCTGAGAATGGTTTCTTCTTAAACGGCGAGCATCTCCCTTTAAAGGGTGTTTCCAGACATCAGGACCGTAAAGACAAAGGTTGGGCCATTTCAAAACAAGATGAAATAGAAGATATGGAATTGATTAAAGAAATTGGTGCAAATTCTATCCGACTTGCTCATTACCAGCATGATCAGTTTTTCTATGAATTATGTGACAAGGAAGGTATGGTTGTCTGGGCCGAGATTCCGTTTATCTCTGTCATGTCACAAACAGACTTAGATGGGACAAATGCAAAACAACAAATGATTGAATTAATTAGACAGAACTTCAATCATCCGTCCATAATGTTTTGGGGAATACAAAATGAAATCCAAATTGGTGGAGACAGACCTGAAACACGAAAAGTCGTAAAGGAACTTAATGAATTAACGAAAAAAGAAGACCCGACAAGACTAACCACAATGGCCAATGTCATGTTTGTTCAGGATACCGATGAATACAACTATATAACCGATGTTGTCGGCTATAACAAATATTACGGCTGGTATACCGGCAAAGTTGAAGATTTTCCCGAATGGCTTGACCGTTATCATGAAACAAATCCACAAGTAGGTCTCTGTATTTCAGAATATGGGGCAGAAGGGATTGTCCAATACCATAGCAGCCAACCAAAAGTAAAAGACTATACAGAAGAATACCACGCGCTATACCATGAAAAGATTTGGAAAATATTTGAAAAGCGACCGTTTCTTTGGGCCACATATGTCTGGAATATGTTTGATTTTGGTGCTAATAATCGGGATGAAGGTGGCGTCAAAGGAAGAAATAATAAAGGTCTTATTACCTATGATAGAAAAATTAAGAAAGATGCTTTCTATATGTACAAGGCCCATTGGAGTGACGAAAAATTTGTCCATATTGCAAGTAAACGTTTTGTTGATAGAACAGATGATGTAATTACTGTAAAAGTTTATTCGAACTGTAATACTGTTACGCTTTTTGTAAATGGTAATACGTTTCAATCGAAAACCGATGATGAAAAAGTTTTTGTATTTGAAAATGTGCCATTACAAGAAGGAATAACAGAGATAAAAGTAATTAGTAATGAAGATGGAATTATTCTGGAAGACAAAGCCGTTTTCAATAAGGTGGCCAATCCAAATACTAGTTACGAGGCGCCTGAAGAAGATAAAGGTGAAGCAGTACAAAATTGGTTCGAAATGCCGGACTTTAGTGATGTAGAAATTGAAGAAATCGAGATTCCTGATGGAGTGTTCTCCACTCGCTCAACTTTCGGAGAGATAGTGGCCAATGAAGAAGCGAAGGCTGTCTTAAGAAAGTACTTTGGAAACATAGACGAGAACCCGATGTTTTCGATGACATTAGGAATGACGGTAGAACAAGTTGCTGTTATGGCGAAGGATATTTACACCGATCAAGTGATGTATTTGTTGAACAAAGAACTGACCAAAATAAAGAAACCGGACACGAAGAAATAAACTTATTTATACGGTTTTTAAGGGAGAGTTATATCATATGAAATATATATGCAATCCTATTAATATAGAATATAAATATCAATTTAACTCTGTTCAGGATGGGCAATTTACAATAAACAGGGAGGCTGCAGACCCTTCGATCATTTTATTTAAAGGAAAATATTATCTGTTTGCTTCTATGACAGCAGGCTTTTTTACGAGTGATAATCTAACCGATTGGGAATTTCATCCGCTAAAGGGAGTACCGATTTATGATTATGCTCCTGATGTCCGAGTGATTGGGGATTATATTTACTTTTCGGCATCAAAAAGAGATAGTAACTGTTCTTTTTACAGGACGAGAGATCCGTTAAATAGCCCATTTGAAAAAATTGAAGGATCATTTTCGTTCTGGGATCCTAACCTTTTTGTTGATGATGATGGAAGAATTTATTTCTACTGGGGATGTTCAAATGTCACACCTATTTATGGAGTAGAACTGGATCCAATCAGTTTCAAGCAAATAGGTGAACCTGTTGAACTAATCTTCGGAAATCAGCAAGAACATGGCTTTGAAAGAATCGGGGAAAATCATATTTCTTCCAAGACACCTGAGCAAATAGAAGAAACTATAAAAGGATATCTTCGTGCAAATCCAGGTTTGAGTGAAGAACAAATAAATATGTTACGAAAATATCTTAGTGATAGCCCATATATTGAAGGAGCATGGATGGATAAACATGATGGAAAATACTACTTGCAATATTCATGCCCGGGGACACAATATAATGTATATGCGGATGGCGTTTATGTTTCTGATTATCCATTAGGGCCATTTACTTTAGCAAAAAATAATCCGTATTCCTATAAACCGGGTGGCTTTATACCAGGAGCTGGTCATGGGTCGACAATGGAAGATAAGTTTGGCAATCTTTGGCATACGTCGACCATGAGAATATCTGTCAATCATCCATTTGAAAGACGAATAGGAATATGGCCAGCAGGATATGACGTTGATGGAGAACTGTACTGTAACCAACGATACGGTGACTGGCCAATGAAGATTGAACAGCTTAGGATGGATCCATGGTGTAATCCGGAGTGGATGCTACTTTCCTATGGTAAACCTGCCACAGCTTCATCTTTTGAAGAAGGAAAAGTACCTTCAAATGCTACAGATGAAAATGTACAAACATGGTGGAAGGCGGAATCAAATGATGGGATTAAGAATTTTAATGGGCATGTTACCAGCTATTATAATTGCGTTCACGGCTTCAGTTGCATGGTTCGATTTAACTGAAGAAAAACAGATGCAAATTACGAAAGAATTAGCACAACGTAGAAAGAAAGCTGAAGAATCATAGATAATAAGTTTAAAATTAGGTATTGGCTTTTAAATATATTTTTTTCACTA
>Ga0207869_1000863_pt1 | contig 19274 bp, 36 predicted proteins | sample HigsolmetaAR205D_FD_184837 | JGI IMG/M metagenome (GOLD analysis project Ga0207869, IMG submission 184837) | Ionic liquid and high solid enriched microbial communities from the Joint BioEnergy Institute, USA - AR20-5-D (SPAdes) (version 2) ...
GGCCCAACTACCCGCGGGGCGGCGCGCCCGGGGAGGACCCATGATGTACCCCACCGACGCGGTGCAGCGTGACATATCCCGTCACCTCGCCGTCGCGAGCGCCCGCCGCATCGCCATGGCGAACTCGATCGGGAAGCGCATGCGCGATGCGCCATCCACGACACGGAAGAAGTCGAGCCGACGGCCGTAACGCACACGCCTCACGAAGAGCAGCACGGGCTTGATAGCCGTGCCGAACCCGAAGTGCGTACGCAGGTAAATGCCTGGCTTCAGGTGCTGCGTCCGCTTATTCGGCGGCCACGTCGAGAAGTAGAACGACGCGCGCCTGGTGCGCGACCGCAGTCGCCTGCGTGCTGACCTGTCTGTCAGGTTCTGCGCCGGGTCGAAGTGCGCGCGCAGATCACTCAGGATCTTCGTGATCTCCCGGCCCGGCAGGTTGCCGTGCTGGTCGAGCGGCGCGAGCGCCGTCGGCACGGCGTAGTGCCCGGGAGGCATCTTTCCTTCAGCGACGAGCCGCCGCTCGAACGACTTCAGGCGCCGCGTCCCGCCGTAGATCTGGTACTGCAGGAACTTGATCGGCGCGACCCTGCCCTTCTCGTGCTCGCGGATGTAGATCATCGCCCAGAGGCGATCCTTCTCCGCGCGCTGCACCCACGTCGCGTTGAGCGTGAAGCGGGTCGGGCGATCGAACACCCGCACCATCTCCTCGCGCACCTTCGACTGCGCGAACTGCGCGGTGCGCGTGAGAGCGAGCGCCGTTGCGAATGGCAGCTGCTGCCGCTGCATTGCGTTCACGTGCCGCTCGATCGCGCGGATGTCGCCTGTGATGCGGAACTCCATCGGTGGATCAGGCGACGCTGCGCACGTCACAGCAGCTCGAGCTTGAGCTCCTGCAGCGGCCCCGGCGCGCTCGTATCGATCACGATGGAGCGGACGACGGGCTGAGATCGCTTGCCTGCGATCACGACGCCGCGCACGTGCCATTCGCCGTCCTCGAGCTCCGTGATCATCGTCTCCGTCACGTTCGGCGGGAATGTATCGATCACAACGAAGTTCTGCCCGCCATCCGCAGACAGCGCGATCTCGACGCCCTGGATCTCACTCACCGACAGCGGGCGGCCACTCTCGCGCGTCGTCGGCAGCTGCCACGTCACCCGGATATTCGCCATGCCTTTAGCTCCTTCAGCTTTTTGGGCCGATCACCGCCGAAGAGTTCCAACAACCACCACCAGATACGCCGGATCACGAACACAGCGCATACACCGCGTCCGGCTGGACAGAGCCCGACCATCGCACCGCGGCCCTCGGCACCGCGTAGTAGGTGACACCGCCTGCGATCACGCCCTCAGTCGCGATACAGACCGTATCGCCCGGCACCGTGCCCACGGGGAGCATCACGAGCCTATCTGTGCGCTTGACGCTCGTGTACACAGTCTGCTCGGCCACCTGCAGATTCGTCGGCGGCTTCGGCGGCGGCTGCAGGATCGTTTTCTGGACCGGGGCAGAGGGCTGCGACTCGAGACCCTTCGCGCGGGTGTAGGCACGGAAGCAGTACGTACCCGGCGAGAGATTCGGCGAGGTGGCCGTAGTGGCCGCGCCGTTCGCCGTGAATTCTCCGAGCTTGTTGCCGAACGCCTGCCCGTTGCACGTGCCGTACTCGATCCGTGTGCGCTCGATATCACTCGCCGGAAGGGGCGAACCATCCTCGTACTGAGTCGGGTTCGTCCACGAAACCGTGACAGTCGCGGCGTGTGCAGCGCCGCTCACGAGATACAGCGCCACCAGCCACAGCGCCCAGAGGACGCGCGGGATGCGGATCATCGGCACTCCTGGATCGTGTTCTCCCGCGCAGAGAGAGCGCGCCACATCTCGCTGCCGCGCTCCGACTGCCAGTTCAACTGCTCGGCCACCGGGATCATGATCTCGAGATGCACGTAGCGAACGAGCTCAGCGGTCACGACGCGACGCTGCGCACCTTCACGATCAGCTCGAGCACGTAGACGTCGCCGCTGCTCGTCCGCACGGTGTTCGTGACGACGTAGTCGCGATCGTCATCGCCGCCGGCGATGCGCACGCTCGCATCCTGAGACGTCGCGTCGACCGCCTGACCGCTCAGCGAGATCCCGGCGTCGGCCGCCCAGTCGCTCGACTCGATGGGGTCAAGCGCGGCGTTGCTCGGCGCACGGCACGTCCACTCGACCGAGCCATCGCGCACCGTCGCGCCCAGAGTCGACGGCCAGGCCGGCTCGCGGTGCCCGGTGAGCCCGGACATCGTGCACTCGAACTCGAAGCCGGTACTCCTCGTTGGCGCGATGTACGTGCCGGCTGTGATGCGGTGCTCGGGACGCCAGCGATAGCGCAGGTAGCGCGCCCACGGCACGACGTATGTGATCTGCTCGCCCGGCTTCTTGACGACCTCGTCATAGAGCCGAGTCGTGGCCAGATCCTCGGCCACGGGATCAGTCCTCGGTGATCGCCGTCGCCGTGGTCAGTCGCGGCGTCACGCCGTTCGAGATGCTGATGTTCGGCGTGACCGTACCCTTGTACAGGATCTTTCCGGCGCCGCTCGGCGCCGTGCCGACGGCGAAATGCGTCGCGGTCGCGCTGCCGCCCGTGCACTGCGGGAACGTGATATCCGAGGCCGGACTCACGCTGTTGTTCGTGACCGTCCATCCGGCGCCAGAGCGCGCGACAGCGACCCTCTGGTAGCCGGTGTAGCTGACCTCGTTCGTCGCCTGGTCGCCCGCCTCGCCCGGATCGTCCGTGTGCAGGCTCACGTAGAGACTCGTGAGCGGCGAGGATCCGGCGTTGTCGGCGATCCCTGCGATCGCCGTGGCGTTGAAGATCAGCTTCAGAAGGTCGTTCTCGAACGTGTTGCCCTTGCTCATTTCTTTCTCCCGGCTACCGCCCGAAGCGCGGATAGCGCACGCGATCAGTCGTCCCTACAGCGGCATAGCGCACGCGGTCAGACAGCGGCATGCGCGCGCGCACCGTGCGCGAGCGCTTCGTGACGCTGCTGCCGTCGACGACGGCGAGACCGGCGGCCAAACCAGCAGACTCCGCGAGCGAGCGACCGACCGCACTCGCTGTCGATGAACCCGAAGCACTGCCTCGGATCAGGTAGAGCGCGACACCCGTCGCGGTGACGGCGGCGACACCGGCGGCCGCCCCAATGCCATCCCCGAACGTGACCGACGAGCCGGTCGCTGTGGACGATCCGGCTGCAGATCCCACGGCGGAGGCGATCGGCGCACCAACGGCCGAGACCGTCGAGGAGCCGGTCGCGGTGCCGACGCTCGCAGCGGAATCAGAGACCCCGATCGCCGTCGACGTGCCCGCAGCGGATCCGACCGCAGATGCGACCGAGCTGCCGACCGCGGCCGCGGCAGACGTGCCCGAGGCTGCTCCGGCGGCATCACCGCTCGCTGCGCTGACAGCCGCCGCTGTGGCTGCGCCCGCGGCGCTACCGGATCCAGCAACGATCGCAGCGCCTACAGCAGCTGCTGTGGATGTGCCCGCGGCACTACCGGCACCAGCAACGATCGCGACGCCTACGGCCGCTGCGGTAGCAACTCCCGCCGCAGTGCCGGCCGCATCGCCAGCAGCAGCACCTACCGCCGAGGCCGTTGCGGTGCCGGCCGCCTCGCCGGTTGCAGCAGCGACGGCGGCACCGACAGCGACAACATTCGCTGTGCCCGCGGCGCTACCGTCTCCATCAACGATCGCGGCGCCGGCGGTGTACTCCACGCGCACCGCCATGCAAAAGAAGTACGGTGCGCCGTTTGCTTCGAACGTGGCAGGCCACGCGCTCCCTGGGGCATCTCCGGTGCCCGAGTAGCTGTGTGTGTTGCCGAACTCCGCGAGATCGCCGCGATCGGCGCCTGAGCAGCAGTACTGCTGCACGCCGTCCGCTGAGCGCAGCACGAACCACAGCCAGCCGGCCGGCACCGAAACGTTCGGTGGGGCATCCGAGGCGTCTACGATCGATTTCCAGCCTGGATCGCCAACACCCACCCCGCTGTAGTGTTTGCTGCTCCACACCAGCGCTGCGCCGGCTGGACCGGCGGAACTGCCCCCGGCGTATAGCGCATAGTCGAAGTTGTTGAAGGCGGCATTGCCCGCCCGATCCTCGATGTACGCCTCAAAAGCGGTAATCGTGCCTCCGGGGAAGAAGGCGCCGACGAAATAGAAATCCTCAGAGCCGGGGAATGAGCCATCCGCCAACGTCACGGCGGTTGCGCCGAACGTCGCCATCAGAGGTCCTCGAAAATGGTAGCGGGAGCCGGACTTGCACCGGCGCAATCGCGGTTATGAGCCGCGTGCTCTGCTATCTGAGCTATCCCGCTCGAAAACGAAAGCCCGCCGGGCGGCGGGCCTGCGTGAAGGGAAATTTTCGCACTCTACGTTGATTTGCTGTTGTACTACGCTCTCCAGTTGAGACACAAGCGAAATTTTGTATCAACAGTTCGTTCCCCGTGGAACCTCAGGTCTCCGCGGTACGCGGTACGCGCGCGGCGATCCAGTAGTGAGCGCGATCGAGATACCGCCAATACTCGGCCACCGAGAGCCCCAGGACACGCGCCTTGTATTTCGCTGGCGAGCGCCCGAACGGAGCGAGTATAACGTAGTGGACAAACACGATCGCCCGAAGCGCTTCGGGCGCGTCGGCGAGCGCGCGGGCCACCATCAGACCCTCGCCGGTATGCCCCTCCTCAGTGAACTGGATCGGCTGAGGCGTGAATGTCTGCCTTCCCTTCGCGGTAAGCTGCTTCTGCCGCAGCACCGGCTCGCTCTTCTGGTAGTACTGGCTATCACGAAACTTCGCAAGGATCGACTCTCCCGGCCATCCCTGGTTTGTCCCGCGGAGCATGGCGCTCTTCTGCGCGCCCCAGACACGACACATCTCGTCAATCGCGTCGATCATTCGTCTCCCCTGCCTGCCTCTTGCAGTGCTGACACCGCCGCGCCTGCCCCGCCTCCACCAACGCCGCCACCCGCGCCACCCGGCCGCACAGGCTCACTGCCAGCAGCTTTCCGCCGAGCCAGTAGTGCTCGACCGCACCGAGGGGACGCAGACAGCGATACCAGCCCGTCACACCGACCTCCGCGCGCATCCCGTCAAGACAGATCCACCTCTCGCAGCGTCCAGCGGCCCTTCGCGTTCTTGCGCCAGCCGTGCACCAAAATTCTCACTCCCGCCTTGCGCAATATCGGCAAGGCCGGTGATTCGGTGATCTTCGACACGCGAGCCGCCACATTGCTCGCGCTCGTCGTCTGCACGGCCACGACCTCGGACTCCGACACACACAGGATGTCCGCGATCCCGTACAGGTCGATCCTCTTGCGTGCCTGCGGGATGTAGCGCTCGACCACCTGCACCAGCGGGTAGCGCTCGCGAAGCACGGCTAGACTGCGCTGCGTCGGGCTCATCACCGCCATTGCACCTCGCCCCCGAGTGCCCGTACGCGTTCCTCCTCGATCCTGCGCGCGGTCTCGAGATCCGATCCCAGCCACAGCCAGGTCCACCAGCGCTGCAGGATCGAGATCAGTCTCACGGCTTGCCCCCCGCGTACAGGTCTGCCGCGACGACGCGCAGGTCGTTCTCCGGCAGAATCCCGTGCCGGACGTACCAGTCGAGCTGCTGGCACAGCGCGCGCAGCGCCTCGGCGTCGAGCTCCGCGCGCGTGTACTCGGTAAGCCGCCGGCCATCGTAGGCATCGTGACAGTCCGAGCACATCCACACGCCGCACCAGTCCACCGGCTTCACAGACATGCCGTAGAACCCGCGGCGAATGTGCGCGAGCACCGTAGTCTCGGGATTGCCGTTGCAAATGCCGCTCAAACGCAGCATGCATGGCTGACCGCGGGCGAGCTTGCGCAGGTTCATGCGGCCACCTGCTCGTTCGGATCCGGGATATACACGCCATGCTCGGCCATGCGCCGCTGGATGAAACCGATGAAGTCCATGAATTCGACCGTCGAGAGCTTTGAACTGCGCCGGACCGGCTTCACGCGCTTGCGGCCCAAGCCCTCGAGCACTTCCCAGCCGAAATGCTCACCCAGGAAGAACTCGTGCAGATCGTCGGCCGTCCAGCCGCGAAGCGCCTCGCCGCCTTCGCGCAGGATCGTCGGGTACACCACGCCCCACAGGTAAGCGTTCTGCTGGCATGAACGACGGCGGACGTGCTCCTCGATCTTCACCGACCATGCCTTCTCCAGCGGCAGCGCGCGCAGAAAGCCCGCGACAGCATCGATCAGCCGATCGCGCGACATGCCCTTGTGCAGCACGTACTGCTTCACGCCACATCCTCCCGCTTCCGCAAATCAGCCTCCGCGCAGCGCCGCGCCTCCTCCTCGTCGTCGAACGTGCCAAGCAGCACCGCGGGCTTCACCAGCCGCCACGCCTGAAATTTCGGCTTGCCGTGCACATAGCTCTTCGCGATCGTGTGTGTCGCCAGCGCCTGCGCAAACTCGTCAGGCTTTCCGTCCTTGCGCGCGACACGGAGCCAGCGGTTCACGTGTACGCGTCCTCCGGCAGGTAGTGGATCGGCCCGCTCGGGAATTGATCCACGTGGAACTGGCGCCATTCGCGATTGAACCAGCCGGTCACAGTCGGCCATGCACCCGTGCCATGACGTTGTTTCCGCACGGTGATGTTCATTCCCGAGATAACCGCGTGCGGATCGTCATCCTTGCGCCGCCGGACGAAGATCACGTTATCCGCGACGCCGCCGATTTCCTTCGCGCCAGCGATGTCGTTGAGGTCCGGTTCCTGATCTGGCTGCGACGGCTTTCTCGGATGCGCTACGAGGTGGATGTGGCACCCGGTCTCCTGAGCGATCGCGGCAAGAAGATTCGCGAAGTTGCGCTGCGCCTCGAAATCCTGCGAGTCAATGTCGAGCTTCATCAGGGAGTCGACCAGGAAGTGCGACACGCCCTCGTGCGCGAGCTTGCGCATCACCCCGGCGAGCGTCTTGTGCTTCGTGAGGCCCACCCGTGCCCACACGCGCAGCCGCTCGCCGTACGCATCGATGAACCACTGCATCTGGTGCGGGTTCGGCACCGGTCGTCCCGCAGCGGTCGCTGCGAGCCGCACGAGCACATGCTTCGGGTGTTCCTCGAGCGAGGCGACGAATACGCCCTGATCGCGCTGGAGCAGGTGGCAGACGAGCTGCCGCAGCAGCGTCGTCTTGCCGACGCCGGGATAGCCGGACCAGATCGTGAGCCCGCACGGATAGAGCCGGATCGACTTACCGTCCGGATCAAACGGCGTCGTGGCGTAATTCGCCATCTCGGCCTCGTACTCCGTGACGAGCTGCTTGCCGTCGAGCTGCGAGAGATCGAGCAGCACTTCCTCGGGCTCGACTTCGTACTCGGGTGCCGTTTGCGTGACGAGCATCTGGCCAATCCGGCGCGCCCGGAACGCATCCAGCTTCACGATGGCATCTAGCGTCTTATCCCCCATAGATCACCTCCAGCGCCGCCGCGAGGCGGCCAGCCGCCAGACACACCCGCGAAGCATCCTGCGCGCTGAGTGCCTTCCCCTCCGCGATGTCGGCCGCCGCAATCGCCACCACGCCAGCCTCGTGAGCGAGCGCCCGCAGCGCCTCACTCGGCGAGAGCACGCGAGAAACGGGCTTGGCGCGGTGATAGAGCGGCTGCGCGAACAGATCGCTGAGCGTGAGCCCCATCGCCTCGACGACATCGGAAGCGCCGCATCCTGCGAAGCAGTGCAGGAGGATCCGCCCGTCCTGCGCAAGCCGGATCGAGAGCGACGGCCCCCGATCCGCATGCGCCGGGCACCGCGCCATCCAGCGGTCGCGACCCGACTGATGGACGCGAGAGAGACGCGAGAGGAAGTCGGCTATATCCATCCGCCGTCGCCTCCCTTGGCCTTCGCATACTTGCCGGTCGCCTTGCAGGTGCGGATCCAGTTACGCCAAGTCGCTTCCCAGTCCCTGCGCGGCCTCGCGAATTCGTAGTCCCGAAACTTCGCGGCCTCAGCCTCGGCGTCGATGTCTGGGATTTCTCGACGGGCGAAATCGAGATCCGGCTGAAAATCCTCCGGCACCCGTCGCGAGCCGCGCTTAGCGCGGCGTTTCTCTGACTCTGTATCTGATCTGTTCTGAATCTGTATCTGTATCTGTTCTAGGGCGTTACTGTGACGTTCCTGTAACGTTACGTCGCCGTTAGCAAGCTGTTTTTGCCTTTCCCTCCAACGCCTTACTCGTTCCGCGCCATTGTGATCCGACTGGAACTGACGCTTGTTCCATGCGATCGGCTGCCATCGGTTGTCGATCAGGCCCACCTCCTCGAGTCGGCGCTTGATCTCATCCAGTTCCCGAAGCTGGACACCCAGCTTCACGGCGATACGGCGTTCCAGGAATGGCGCGTCAGAGTCCAGCGTTCCGTTCGCCTTGAGGCAGAGGATCGCGACGAAGTGCCAGCGATCCTCGAAAGCGAGCAGGCGCAGCTTCTCGTCGTCCACGGCGTCTGCGTACATCCGAAACCACCGCATTACCGCAATCCCTTCTCGTCCCGCTCAGCGTCGTACAGCCCCTCGTGCTGGAAGAATTCGGGCTTCACTGTGCGAATCCGGGCCATTTCCATTTACCGCGCGCCGTTGTTTCGGGCCGCTCTCTTCTCCTGCGCCCATGGAATGATCATCGCGTCTCTGAGCGCCGATAGCAGACAGTCTTGCGGCACACAAACAGAAACTGTCTGATACATGCCGTTGTCAGCGATAGATAACCGGAAGCCATCCGACTGGCTGCGCGCGAGATTCACCCAAACCTTGTGGTTTGCGCGCCATGCAGAGCGCAACGTTTGGAATGGAAGCAGCAGGCAACGCTGCGTCGGGACGACGGCGTAGGCGATGAAATCGCAGGCGAGATCCTGAGCAACCCAGCCCTTCTTCTCGCCGCGACCATCTGGGTAGTTGCCACGGAATACGGACCAGAACTCGAGTAACACGTCGCCGTAATCCTTGTACCGGACCTTCTCGTCAACCGAGTAAGTCTTACCGCTTGACAACGTGAGTACGCGGTCTATGCCGCCACGCTGCGCCCACCCATCCTGTCGCACGCTCACCATAGATTGCAGATCAGGGAACGCCGACCGATACACGTCCTGCCACCATGGCGCGTCTTCCTGCGCGTGACTCATGGCCAAGGACGTGCGGAACTCATGCGGCAATTTCGTTCCCCCAGCCAACCCAGCCCTCTCGCGTCCCGCGAGCGAACAACTCGATGCGGGGGAGATTTGGGTACATGCGCTCGATGAATTCGTAGAACGCAACAGGCTTGGCGCTGTGCGCCTCACGCGGCGATTCGTAAACGGAACGCGGGCGGGCGTCGGGCGCGGGCGCTGGCATGTCTCCGCGCGTCGCCACAAGCAGTAACTCGTGCTGCTGCCTGAAGTAATAGCCCATGCCGAGCTGCGACTTCACCCATACGGCGCTCGACCTGTATGTGAAGCCCCACGCCTCGACTACACGCAACGCCTCGGCGAGCTTCGGACTCGTCGCCCACAGGAACAGGATCGCGTTATCGGTGGCGATCTCTCGCACGGGTAGCGCGCAGATAGCCTCCAACTCCATGGTCGGATACTGGTTTTCAATGGCGCGGCATTCGGATTCGACGAACTCGTACCGCCAAGGCGGATCTGCATAAATCACCGGATAGCGCCTGCCAGTCGGCAGCTCAGGGGCCGGCTGAGCCATGGAGGCGACCGCTGCAATACGCTCCCTGCGGCGCTTCTCCTGTTTGGCCGCGCGAATCTCGCGAGCCTTCTCCAGAATCTCCCGTTCGCCGCGAGCGACGAGTTCGCGTTGCTGCTCCTTCGGCAACTCGGCCACGTCGGCAGCGGCGGAAACCGATACCTCACCGCGCTCAACAGCGGCAACGAGTTCGGGCGCGCCAAGGTCGAGCACTTCGCGGGCACGCTCAACGCTACGTGTGCCCACGTTGAGCATTTCCGCAGCGGTGGCCGCGGAAATTCCGCCAATTGGCGGATTTTCAGAGGGCCGCCCTCGATCAAGGGTTGCGAGCTTCGCGGCCACCACCGCGCGCTGGCTCTCGTTCAGATGCCTGCGGTGCAGGTTCAGCGACACGACGAAAGCAATGGGATCGTCGCCCTCGTACTCGCGGAATCTCGGCTCGACCCCAGCTGCTTCGCAGGCCAGATACCTATTGCGGCCGTCGAGAATCTGGCCCTCGTAGGTCCAGATCGGCTCGCGCAGACCGTTCGCCCTCACGTCGGCGACGAGCTCGTCGAACTCGCGACCTGCCATGAGAGGGAACAACTCAGACAGCGGATGGAATCTCACTTCACCTCCGAACATATCCGCCCGCCTGCCGCAGCAGCGCGCCGCTCGTGTGAGTGCGCCCGGACGGGCGGGGCGAAAAAACGCGGGCCGCTCGCACCACGGCCCGCCAACGGGGGTCTTCGGTCTGGGTGCGCCCCATGTCCGATCCAGTGTCGCGACCTCGCGCGACCTGTATGACTCTTGAAGCAACCTGAACGCGCGCGTGCGGTTGTTTTTCAGCTTTCTTCGCTCGCGCTGTGTTTGCTGAGATAAACGCAGCTGAACGAGCAGTGATGATTTTTTGAGCCTCAAACACGGCCTTTTTGCGCCTCCAGCCACAACGTCAGAGCGCGACGTAGATCCCTGTTCTCGCTCTCTAGCTCTGCGATACGCTTCTCGTGCGCAGACTGATGCTTGCGGATCGTGGTCCAGTCGTACCCTCGAGCCTCCGCGAGCCAGATAAGTGGGATGTCGTTACGAACGATGTCGAAATACCGCAGGAACCGCTCGTCAGCGGGCGGCGATGCCTGGCCCTTCCTGATCTTCGACCAATGGGACGAATCGATTCCTAGGGGCTGATAGACCTGTTTGTCGTCGAGCCCCGAAATGTCCTGCGCGAGATTCCATGCACCGAGAAACGTCGTGCGTCTGCGAATGGAGCGGATCAACTCCGGCGTCACCGGCTCGATATGCGGCTCGGCCGTCGGCAGGAGGTCCAGTTGTTTCCGATTCTCGGAATCCATCGGAAGGTCCAACTTCTAGGCAAAAAAATAGGGGTCACGCACCATGGGGATAAATGAAAACGACAACGACACAGCCCACGTCATCTCACTGGACCGTGCGCGCCGCCTTCGCTCGCCTCGTCGGCGCGTGCATCGCAAGAAGCTGCTCGGCGGTCAGGTTCTTTCCTTTCCGTTGCACAGCCGCGATCACTGCGCTCCAGGCACTGGCGGGGATGCGCCGCCGCTGCTTCCACTTGCCGACGGTCCACGCGCTCTCGCCAACGTCGGCGGCCATGGCCGCAATGGAGTCCCAGCAACTGAAGACGTCTCTGAGGGTCCGCATAGCGGCACAAATATTGCGCCGGACGAATTGTCCGGTCAAGGGCCGGCTATTATTCCGCTGACGCCCGAGGACGCGGGACGGACAATGTGTCCTATGGGACGAGGCGTGACACCATCACGGATCAAGAAGGAACTGGCGGACCGACTGAAAGCCGCCCGGCTCACGGCTGGTTATGACACCCATCAGAAGGCCGCTGCGGCCCTTGGGGTCCACGTCGATAGATATCGGAAATGGGAAAGCGGACGGACCCCGATACCGGCGCAATATGTTCAACCGGTATGCTCCCTGTTTGGGGTTGACGCCAACTACCTGTTCGGCGTAGAGCCACGGGCGGCCCGGAAGATCGCCTAGACCCCGCTGCATCGCACAAGAAAACCCGGCCGGAGTGCCGGGTTTTTTGTGACCACGCCACGGACAAATAGTCCTTGACAAGCCGGACTATCTGTCCGATCATGCGCGCATGGTCAACGGTAAGCCCACTCGCCGCCTCCGCCCCCGGGCCTCAGAGGCCAAGTTCTGGCGTGACGCCTTCACTGCCGCCGAGCTGCCGATGCTGCTCTCGCGCGGCACCCGAAACATCACCCCGCAGGCCGCCGCTCACCTCGCCGCCGAATACGCCGATGCGGCGCTGGCCGAATACCGCAGGAGGCCCCGGGATGAGCGTTGAGATCGATGAGGGTATTGCGCGCCGCGTCCTCGAGGTCGTGGACGCCGGTCTCGTGCGGGGCGTAGGAGAGCCGATTCCTGGGCAGATGTGCGCCGCCGCCGCAGTGTGCTATGCGCTTGGTCTGCCGCACGGAGATGAGCCTTCGTGCGTCTCACCGGCAGTGCGCCCGCTCATGATTAGGTTGAATGATGCGCGCTGGTCCTCGCCGAGCGCGCGGGCCAGAGGACTGCGCCGCCTCGCCATCGCAGCGCTCGGCAGTGCGGGCACGCTGGATGAGGGCGAGTTTTCGCGCCGCGCGGCGCGGCTCGCGATCCAGACGTTCGTGTCGACGGCATTGCGGGCGGAGGCGCTGCGCCACGCTGGTGTGCAGCGGGAGCGCTTGCTACAGGTGGCCGATTTGTGCGAGCGCGAACCGACGCGCGAACATGCGTGGGAGGCCGCCACATACGCCCGCGCCGCTGCCTACTACGCCGCCTACTACGCCGCCGCCGCCGAAGCCGCCGCATACGCCGACGCCGCCGCTGCCGCAGCAGACCGCGTAGGCTCCGCCGCCACGTACGCCGTTGACGCTGTCTACGCCACCGCGGAGGCCGTGCACGGCAACGACGCGAAGGCGCGCGCTGCCTATGACGCCACACTCGGCGATTTCGCGGAGCGCGTAGTGTGCATCCTGCACGACATGGGTTCGCCTGGTGCGGCGTACCTGTACTTAACAGGTTGCCTGTGTTACCTGGGCGCGCCGGGGAGCGCGTTCCTGCACGTGACGGAGAGTGCGACATGAACGACTACGACGAGCTGCCGCGCGGCGACGAGCTGCCCTACATCAACCGCACGGGCGAGTTCCTGCGACTGTGCGCGGATTGGGAGACGGAAGAAGCGCTCACGCCTGCGCAGCGCGCCTACAACGACCTGGGCCGCGCGCAGCACACGACGCTCTGCTGGCACTGCTCAGCTGAGTACGCCGCGGACGCGATCCGCTGCCCGCAGTGCCGGGCGGCGAACGCCAACCACGATTTCGAGGCGGCCTGCCGTGAGATGCAGGCCGAAAGGAGCCACGCATGAACTTCGCAGACGCCGTTTACATCATGCTGCCGCAGTACACCGGCCCACAGCCGAGCGAGACGGCAGAGGACGACCTCGCGGACCTGCACCTCAAGCGGCTGGACGTCATGAAGGAACGCCGTCGCCTGATCCGCGAGCGGGATGACCTCGACCAGCTCATCCGCGAGCGCGATCACCAGCTCGCGGAGATCGACGAGCAGATCCGCGTCGCAGAGCTGATGATGCGGGGGGCGCGCCATGAGCCTTGATCAGCTCCAGTGGTTCGGGCTGCTCTGCCTGCTGCTGCTCGTGATCTGCGTCGGCGGAATCGTCGCCTACTGCGGTGATCGCTATGAGGGCTGGCGCGCGATGCGTATCGCCAATCGCGCCGAGCACCTGCCGCCGCCGCAGCCTGACCCGCGCGACTGGCAGGGGCAGTTCCAGCGGGCGATGAAGAACACCAAGACGGAGGTCGTGTGAGCGTCTACAAGGCAATGGCTGCCGTGATGGCCGATCTTGCGAAGGTCGGTATCGGCAAGGACCAGCAGAACAAGCAGCAGGGATTCCGCTATCGCGGCGTGGACGACGTGATGAACACGCTCGCCCCCATTCTCGCAAAGCACGGGCTGCTCATCGTCCCACGCGTGCTGGACCGGCAGGCGACAGAGCGCGAGTCACGCTCCGGCGGAGCGCTGTTTCACACCGTCCTCAAGATCGAATTCGACTTCATCGCCGCCGAGGACGGCTCCAAACACGTGGTCGGGCCGATCATCGGAGAGGCGATGGACTCTGGCGACAAGGCCGCGAATAAGGCCATGTCGATCGCCTACAAATACGCCTGCTTTCAGGCGTTCTGCATCCCGACCGAGGGTATGGACCCGGACGCCGAGACGCACGAGGTCAAAGCCCGCCCGACGCACGCCGAGGCGATCCGCGCTTATCTGGAGCACGGGCAGGCCGAGCAGGCCGCCCAGCTCCTTGCGACGCTCTCGAAGGACGAGAAGCGCGCGACATGGGGGCAGCTCACCGCTGCCGAGCGCGAGCGGCTGAAGGTTTTCGCGCCGCGTGAGCGGCAGACAGCAGAGGTAGTGTAGTGGCCAAGTACGACAACACTGGACGAGGAGCTCTCTGGTCAAACAAGTACTGGACCAAGGATGGCGATGCCCCGAAGTGGACCGGGAAGCTGTGCGCTGACCGAGACATCAAGATGGGCGAGGAAATCCCGCTCTCCGTCTGGCCTGTCCCAGAGGATCAGCGCGGCGAGAAATCGCCCGTCATGCGGATTCGCGTGGATCGTTGGAAGGAGCGTAAGCGGGCGCAGGAGAGCGCTCCGGCCGCGGATGAAAGCTTCGACGACGACGTGCCGTGGTGACGACGTGCAAACGCGGACACGCGCTGACGGGCGACAACCTCGCGGTCTATCGCAAGAAACACGGTGCGATCGAGCGCCGATGCAGAACATGTCATCGGGAGTACATGAGGGAGTCATGGCGGAAAAAACAGGCACAACGCCTGTCAGGCGTAGCGAAGGCGAAACCGTACCGACTCCCGCGCCTGAACTGGACGCCGCCGGAGAGGCTGATTGCGAGCGCTGCCAGGGCAGCGGGCGCATAACGCTCATCAATGTGCATCTGGGCGGCGGGTTCTACGGCGACGCGGACGACCAGCCGTGCCCCGAGTGCGGCGAGTAGCGGACACATGCTCAGAGAGTCGGAACATGGCCAAGAAAGTTCGCCGAGAGAATTTCCGCGTCGAGGTCTACCCGCGCGCCGCTGGTGACTTGGGATTCGCCTCCACCACCCTCTTCAAGCGCAGTGAGGAGGAGACCGAGCGCCTGTGCCGGCAGATTGCGGAGCAGATCAGGCGCCATGTTGACGGGCTGCCATCCAGCCATCCGCACGGCGTGTATGTCGTATGGGATGACGCGCCTGTCTGCGAGTTCTGCGGATCATCGTGGACCGAGGATGATCCGCACTACAACGGCGGATGCTGCGAGCAGGACGAGCAGGCGCATGCGGCGCGAACCGCTGACTCTCCCTGAGATCGTATGACGAAGAACCGGAGACATCGCCGCACATGGACGCAGCGTGAACTGGAGGTCATGCGCCGCGAATATCCGCGCCGCACGGCGGCCGATGTTGCGCGCTTGGTCGGCCACTCCGTTGCGTCCGTCTACAACTATGCCCGCCTGCTGGGGCTGCGCAAGAGCCCGGAATTTCTGGCGAGTCCGGCGTCGGGGCGACTGCGCCCGGGCGACACGCGCGGGCTGAGTGGAAGGTTTCGTCGCGGCCATCAGCCGTGGAACAAGGGCACGCACTGGACCGCCGGCGGACGCAGCGCGGAGACGCGATTCAAGAAAGGCTCCCTGAATGGTCGCGCCGCGAAGCTCTACAAGCCGCTCGGAGCGTACCGTATCAATGCGGACGGCTATCTCGAGCAGAAGATCACGCACGAGGGACGCGGCGGGCAGCGGTGGAAGGCCGTTCATCGGCTCGTGTGGGAAGCAGTGCATGGCCCCGTGCCTCCTGGTCACGTCGTCGTCTTCAAGCCCGGGCGGCGTACTACGAAGCTCGAGGCGATCACGCTCGATGCGGTCGAACTCGTCTCGCGCGAAGAACTCATGCGGCGGAACAGCTACCACAACCGCTACCCGAAAGAGATCGGGCTAGTGATCCAGTTGCGCGGCGCGCTGATGCGCCAGATCAACAAGCGAGTGAGACAGCAGCATGAAGAACCGGATGGAAGACCTGCGTAATCACCTGTTCGAGACGCTGGAGGCGCTGAAGGACAAGGATGCGCCGATGGACCTGGACCGCGCGCGAGCAGTCGCGGAAGTGGCCAAGGTGCTCGTGGACAGCGCAAAGGTGGAAGTGGACTTCCTGCGCACCGTAGGAGGTGCGGGAACCGGGTTTATCCCGGCCGATGAAGTGCACCAGAGGCCGCGCCTGGTAGCCGGACGGCGTGATTCGTAGACGCTCTGACAAGTCCAAAGAGGTTATCTGATGGCCGACGATGCAAACGTGCCGCATGCAGGCAAATGGAGAAGACGCGATGAGCAGTGTGCGCCGTCTGCGCCGGGCATCTCCATCGTCGTGCACACGAACGACGCAGCGCTGCTCGGCCTCGTGCTTGGGCAGATGGTGAGGATCGAACGGGCATGACACCGGCGCAGCGGCAGCTCGTCGAACTGCTGGCGCGCATGGCGTCGCTATGTTCCTGACCCGCGAAGAAATTAAGCAGCTCACCGGGTACGTGCGACCGAGCGCGCAGATTCGCTGGTTGCGGGCTCACGGCTACCGGTTTACCGTGAACGGCCTCGGCGAGCCGGTCGTGGCGATCTCTGAGGCCACGCGAAAGCTCGTCGGCGGCACGTACACCAAGAACGACGAACCGGACTGGGGAGCACTTCGTGGGTCGCAGGCGCAGGCGTGACACTCATCTCCCGCGGCGCATGTACTGTCGCCGGGGGAAGTACTACTTCGACCACCAAGGGAAGTGGATTCCGCTCGGCGATGACCTCGCCGCAGCGCTCGCGAAGTACGGGCAGCTGGTCGGCTCCGACTGGAGCGGGCGGACGATGTGCGATGTCATCGAGCGCTACCGTACGCGCGTGCTGCCGCTGAAACGCTCGGCGAAGACGCGGCAGGATCAAGCGCGGCAGTTGGAACGGCTGAAGCGCTGGTGCGGGCACATGCTTCCCGACCGGATCACGGTCCCGATGTGCTACCGGTACCTCGAGGAGCGGGTCACCGATGAGGGGGAACCGGCGCCCGTCGCCGCGCGACACGAAATCAGCCTGCTCGGGCACGTATTCGTGCACGCCATCCGCTGGGGAGTCGCCACGGTCAATCCCGTGCGGGCAATGGGGAAGCTCCCAAGAAGTCGCCGCACGCGCTACGTGACCGATGAGGAATTCACCGCCGTGCGCGCGATGGCGAATCCGCGGATTCAGCTCGCGATGGATCTCGCCCGACTCACCGGCCAGCGGCGCGAGGATCTGTTATCGCTGCGCCGTGATCAGCTCACGGAGCACGGCATCATCTTCCGGCAGGGCAAGACCGGCGCCGGTGTGCTGGTCGAGTGGACGCCGGCCCTGCGGGAAGTCATCGAGCGCTCGGCGAAGATGGCTCCGCAAATCCCCAGGGACTACATCATACGCCGGCCGAGCGACGGCCAGCGGTACACGCCGGCGGGATTCGCGGCCATGTGGCAACGGCTCATGAGCCGCTACGTCGCGCAGGGTGGGCAGCGTTTCACCTTCCACGACCTGCGGGCCAAGGCCGCCTCAGACAAGGCGAGTATCGAGGAAGCGGCGAACTTGCTGGGGCATTCGAGCACCGAGACGACCAAGCGCGTCTACAAACGCACGCTGACCCGAGCGAGGCCCGTCGAATGACGAATTCTGGACACTGCGCAGAATTCTGGACGCTCGCCGAGCGTAAGTTGGCGCGCCCGGAAGGATTCGAACCTCCGACCACCTGGTTCGTAGGCAGATGTTCTTCCGCGTTTAAACAGTTGCAGATGCGAAAATTTGGCACCCTGCACGCGTCCAGAATTTCCGTCCGTACGGGAGAGATAAGCGGTTGATTTGCAACGATCGAGCGTTTCGATTTTGGACGCATTTTCCGGACGAGAGCCATGCCTGTCTGCTTCTACTGCAACGCTGAGTGTCACGAGCCGTGGGAATACCAGATGGATCACTTCCCCATCCCGAAGCGGGCGGGTGGCACTCAGGTCGTGGTGGCGTGTGCGAAGTGCCACCACTGGAAGGACCGAGCGAGGGACAAGGATCTGATCGCGAAGTTTGACGAGCACTTCAGTGCGTGCCCTGAGCACGTCGTGCATCTACACGAACTCTTCCTCGGATCCGCCCAGGACGGTAACCCGGAAGTGGCTCGCCGAACTCTGCTGCGGATATGGCCCGCACTGCCTGTTGAGCTGCGGTGGGTCAATGCGCGGCTGCTGGCGCAACTGTATGAGACCGCTGCAGGCTGAGTTGCGCCCGCTCCGCTGCCGACCGCGCCGATCCGCCGCTCACGACGGCCGCCGCGCGGAGATTGGCGAGACCGCTACGGATGCCGCAGTGCAGCATGCAGAACTGTGACGCGCCTCACATGATGGGGCTTGACGTCACGGCGTAACGCGCGTATGCTGACACCCGTGATCGATAGTGATCACGGCCCCACGCCGGGGGAGGTACCGGCAGACCGAGGAGAGACAGATGAACAACACGATTCCAGCCTCGCTGAGCAAGGCCCTGCCGAGGGGTATTTCCATCGACGATTGCACGATCACGACATTCGGCGCACTGCGCGCCGAATACGATGTTGGCGCGTACGTCGACGACGGCGCGCCTGTAGTCGTGCTGCCCGGCTGGTTCGCCGACGACGGCAACGCGGAAATCCATATACCGGATGCAGATTCCGGCGAGGATGCCGCCCGGCAGTACGTCGAGGGCGGCGATTGGGGCGACCGCTCGGAGACCGTCTGGATCGACGTCTGGGCGTGGCGTCGTGGGTTCGCGCTCGACGAGGACGGCGATCCCGTCGAGCTGAAGATCGACCGGGAGAGACACACGATCACGCTCGAAGCAGAGGAGCCCGAGTGTGATGCGGCCGACGGGCACGATTGGCAGAGCCCGTACGAGGTGCTCGGCGGGTGCCGCTCGAACCCCGGCGTGTGGGGTCACGGCGGCGGGGTCGTGATCCGCGAGGTCTGTGCTCATTGCGGCATGTACCGCATCACCGACACGTGGGCGACGGACAAGAGCTCGGGTCGGCAGGGCCTCATGTCCGTCAAGTATGCGGATGCGGACGAGGCGTCGATCCGCTGGATCGAGCGCCAGCGCCGCGATGCACTGCGCGAGCAGGCCGAGAGTCTGCTCGACGAGATGGATGAGGTCGTGCAGTACCGCTCCGTCTACGACGGATCGGACACGGTGACGCTCGTCACCGAGATCGACGATGACGCTGACCTCGATGAGGTCGCCGAGTCACTCAGAGAGCGACTCGGTGAGCGTGCCTACGTCCGGGTCAATGACGGCGCGATCGAGATACAGACACCATGAGACCGCCAAGCCACCCCGCCCGGCGCAAGGACGCGCCAGACAGGACGCGCGCAGACCGCGGGCGCGGGTATCGCGATGGATTCGCTGGGAGAGCGCCGAGCATATGACCCGCCCTCAATTCCGCCCCA
>Ga0207869_1000896_pt1 | contig 18697 bp, 14 predicted proteins | sample HigsolmetaAR205D_FD_184837 | JGI IMG/M metagenome (GOLD analysis project Ga0207869, IMG submission 184837) | Ionic liquid and high solid enriched microbial communities from the Joint BioEnergy Institute, USA - AR20-5-D (SPAdes) (version 2) ...
ATAACCTCCAAGTGCAAGGTTTTTGCAAATTTCTTAGTAAAATCCTTACACTTTATATTCGACAAAAAGCTCATAAATCCTTCTCCTATTTGGTTTTTTTGTTTGTTCAGCAACCCCTAAATACACGTAATCTAAGCATTTTCTACTGATTTTTTTACAAATTAACTTGTCGTCGATCACCCAGTGTTTTTACGCTACTGGAGGTCGACGACAAAATTTTCTACTATTCCAATACACAATTATCAAGAATACAAAGTGATGTCTATTCTCAATGAGAAAACTGATCCACGGGCCTTAAAAACAGGGTAAATTCCATACACGTTTTTTTAAAATGTGAATAAATTTTTTTGTGTGTTATGAATAACAACAAATGGAAAATGATTGACTTTCAACCTTCTTTCCGTACAGACGGAAAACCCATAAAATCAACGATCATTTGTTAATTACTTGGTCATTCCGTATTGTAACAATCACTAAGTTAAACGTTGATGAAAGAGAAATCTTTATAAAAAATAAAGCCGATAATGTCTCTTCTGATATTTTATCAACATTTAACTTAATTTAAAAGATATTCCGACTTATGGTCAAAAAGACAAAAGAAACAGTGCATATCTACAAATAAAAAAATAAAAAACTCCTCAAAAATGCGATTATACCGCAGTTTTCAGGGAATTTTTTTCTTTTGACTGTCAAAGTCGGGTATTGGGTTTATCTTAATTAGTATTATTACATGAACTATATCGTTCATTTTGATGGACTTTTTATAGCATATAGTGTTAAAATTGCCAAAAATCGTTCAAATATTGCTTAATTTAGTTCATGAGTATATTATTGAATTATAAGGTAAGCGCTTACCCATCCTTAATGAGGGAGGGATAATATGAATATTGCAGATCTTGTTGATATTAGAAATATAAATTTAAATGTATCTGTTTCTTGTAAAGATGATCTCTTTAATGCAATGGCTGAGCAATTAGAAAAAACAGGTTTTATTAAAAATAAAAGAAAGTTTGTTAAAGATTTATATAAACGTGAGAAAGAAGCATCAACAGGAATAGAAGAAGGATTTGCTATTCCCCACGCAAAAAGTAAACAAGTGTTAAGACCTACTATCTCTATATCAAAAACAACGGGTATTAAAGACTATGAAACTTTTGATGGATCACCAGTTCAATGGGTATTTATGTTAGCTGTTCCAGAAAACAATAGCAGTGTGCATCTTGAAATTTTAAGTTACTTAGCAAGAAAATTGTTGGATGAAAATTTCAAAAAAAATATAAAAAGTGCTACTACTGAACAACAAGTCTTGGATTTATTATCTAATAAGGAGGTAATTTAAATGAAAATTGTTGGTGTTACCGCCTGCCCCACAGGTATAGCTCATACCTATATGTCTGCAGAAAAATTACAAAAAACTGCTGAGGCTATGGGGTACACAGTAAAAATTGAAACGCAGGGAGCCAAAACAGAAAATACATTATCCTCTAAAGATATTAAAGATGCAGACGTCATTATTCTTGCAATTGATAGACAAATTGAAATGGATCGGTTTAATGGAAAAACAATTAAAAAAGTATCTACTGCAAAAGCAATAAAGGATCCACAATCTGTTATTAATGATGCACTGAATGGTATTGGCACTTATGTGTATGAAGGAAACAAAGATAGTAACAAATCAAAGGAAAATGAAAATAAAAAAAGCCTATATACTCACTTTATGAACGGTGTAAATTACATGCTGCCATTTGTTATTGCTGGTGGTATCCTAATTGCTTTAAGTTTTGCATTTGGAATTCATGCTTCAGACCCAAAAAGTGATGATTACAATGTATTAGCTTATGCGTTAAACCTAATCGGTGGTGACACAGCCTTCGCATTAATGGTCCCTGCGTTAGCTGCCGGTATTAGTGTTTCTATTGCAGGGAAGGCAGGATTTTCAACAGGTTTAGTAACCGGTATGTTAGCAGCAACCAGTGGATCTGGTTTCCTAGGTGGAATGCTAGGCGGACTTTTAGCTGGATATGTAACTTATTTCTTTGCTGAAAAAATTACGGTTAAAAAATCAATTTCACCTATCTATCAATTAATTGCTGTTCCTTTATTATCCATAAGTATTGTTGGTTTAGCAATGGTTTTCTTGATTAATAACCCGATTACTTCCCTACTAAACTTATTAACGAATTTCTTAAATGGTTTAGGTGAAGTGAACGGAACAATTTTCGGCCTATTAATTGGTTTGATGATGGCTGCTGATATGGGTGGTCCAATTAATAAATCAATATCTACTTTTTCAATAGGATTAATGTCTGCTGGTGTCAATGCTCCTATCGCCGCTTGTATGGTGGCTGGTATGACACCTCCATTGGGATTAGCACTAGCAACGGTACTATTCAAAAAGAAATTTACTGAAGAAGAACGTACTGCTGGAAAATCTTGCTGGGTTTTAGGTGCATCTTATATTACGGAAGGAGCTATTCCTTTTGCGGTTGCTGATCCAATTCGGGTAATTCCTAGTTTAATGGCAGGGTCAGCAGTAGCTGCCGCGATTTCAATGGGGGCAGGTGTTACTTCAATGGCTCCACATGGTGGGATTTGGGTTATGTTTATACCAAATGTCATTAACAAATTACCTATTTATTTACTAGCCATTGTTGCAGGTACACTTGTAACCGCAATTATTGTTGGGTTACTTAAGAAAGAAGTAGTTTTAGAAACGAAACCAATAAATGAAAAAGAAAGAAGTGGATTAAACAATGTTATATAATATGAAGAATTTATTAAAAGTAGCAAAAGAACACCATTTCGCAGTACCAGCATTTAATATTTGTAGTTATGATATGCTAAAAAGTATTATGGAAGAAGTGGAGGCACAAAACGCACCAGTCATCCTTGAGATTCATCCAGATGAGATTGCATATTTAGGAAATAACTTCGTAGCTACAGTTAGAGAATACGCATTAAGAAGTAAAGTTCCTGTCGTCATTCACTTAGATCACGGTAGTTCCATATATGATGTAATGAGAGCAATCAGAAATGGATATACGTCTGTTATGATTGATGCATCTCTATCTAAATTTGAGGAAAATATTAAAATTACAAAAGAAGTAGTTAGACTAGCACATCTTGTTGATGTTTCTGTTGAAGCTGAAATTGGTACAATCGGTAATAATAATTCAGCAGAGGGCGGCTCTAAAGAAATCATCTACACAGACCCTGAAAAGGCATTTGAATTTGTGAACGAAACCGGAATTGATTCATTGGCAATTGCAATTGGAACAGCACATGGGCTATATCCAAAAGAGGTCACTCCAAAGCTTAATATTGAACTACTAAAAGAATTGAATAACAAAATCGATATACCATTCGTTTTACATGGTGGGTCAGGTAATCCAGACAGTGAAGTTAGTGAATCAGTAAAATATGGTGTATGTAAAGTTAATCTTTCTTCTGATTTAAAAAGTGTATTCTTTAATGAAATAAGAAGAGTTTTAGCAGAAAATCCAAATATGTACGAGCCGAATGAAGTCTATATTGAACCTAACAATGCCGTGAAAAAAATTGTAAGGCATAAACTTAATGTATTGAATACAGTTGGAAAGGCTACGTTATATTAAAAAATAATAAAAGATATAGTGATATTCCCTGTAAAATTATGAAGCTATGTGGGTGTGATAATTAGAAGGAAAGAAGATCCAAAAAGCGTCCCTTCCCATCATACCCATTTTTTAAATTTAGTACTTATTGGTTAGCACCTAAAATGCCCATTTTTCTAATACTCAAAGTAAATATTTAGGTTTTATAGATGTGGTTAAATGTATAAATTTTTTGCAATGCCTTTCTGGATGCTTATTCTCTCATATAACTCTAATTTCAAATAATTAATAATCATTTACTGCTAAAAAAGTTATAGGATGATGAAAAATGAACTTAAATAACCAACAAGAACGTCAAAATCAAATCATTCAATTATTAAAGGAAAAAAAATATGTCACTACTTACGAACTAGTTCAATTCTTACATTTCAGTGAATCAACCATTAAACGAGATCTTATAAATCTTGAAAAGGATGGTTTAATTAGACGAACTCGTGGTGGTGCGATTATTATTGATAATAATAAAATAGATATTCCTTACTTGATGAAATTGACAAATATTAATAATGATAAAGTTAAACAACACTTAGGGTCTATCTGTGAGCAATTAATCCAAGATGACATGGTTTTATTTATTGATTCAAGTAGTACATGCCTTCATTTAATCAATATACTGAGCAAATTCAAGGGATTAAAGATTATCACTAACGGTCTAGTCACAGCGAGTGTGATTTCTGAGTATATCGATGCGGATGTTATTATTATCGGTGGAAAAATCGTAAAAAAAAGATGGACCATTAATGGTAGTAGTGCAATCTTTAATATTGAAAAATATCACGCAGACCTGGCCTTTATCTCTTGTCGAGGATACTCGATTGACAACGGAGCCACAGAAACAACAGAAGGAGAAGCATATATCAAGCAAGCTTTTAGAAGACAAGCAAAAGAAGTTGTTCTCGTTTTTGATGAAACAAAATATAACAAAAATTTTATGTACCAGAGTTTAAGTAACAAAGATATTGATTATGTTGTAACAAATTCAAGGTTTGCCCAAGATGAAATAGAAGCATTGAATTATTATGGGATAAAGACAATTATATCTTAACAATGTGATGGAGCATCCACAATTAGAACTTAATATGGAGATAAAGTTTAGCAGTGAGATTAGATTGACTTAGAATATGGGATCTTTAAGAATAAGTTTTTGGTGACATAAAAGGCCCGGATTCTAATTTTTAAAAATCAAAAACATTTAAATTTTTAAATTAATCAAACCATTTATTTTTTCAAGAATAAAAATAATTATGCTAATTTGTTACCAACAACCAAGAATGAACTTTTATATCGTCGATTTATTTTCTCTTGTTTTACGCATTATATAAATTAATTTTTTGTTAATTAAACAATAGGAAGATCTGGAAACCTATTCCTAGATTATAAAATGGAATCTAATCACCAGTTAATTTTGAAAAGCCAAGGAGCATAATAACTTATCTTGATTGTCAGTATTCTACGTCTATAAGAGTTGTACAACCATCAAAAATAATTGTAAAAAGAGTGCGATAATTACTGTTTTCGCACCCTTAGTATATTTATTTGTATAGTTGTTCAAGTAAAACACAATATAAACAGCGATTTTACAATTATTTGTCATGTACACCCGGCATTTTTTATAATTCAGTCTTACCTTTTATGAAACTATATTGGCAACACTTTCTTACCCATCTGAAATACGAATGGCTATGCTACCATCAGCTCTATTTGTTATTTCTTCGAAATCGTTGATACCTTTAAGTTGAAGAAGGTTTCATTGACTAGGGTTAGTTCATAGACGATGACTTTGATTCATTTGCCTTTAATCTTTTGGCGACTCCTTGGATTGTGGGTTAGCAATATAATCTTTTCACGTTCTGTCTTGTTTGGCACGTTTTAATAGTTTGCTTGTAAATCTTTTATGTCCTTTAGCAGTATCTGCCATATATGGATTATTGTAATGGTTGCAATTCCGAGACCTAAGCAGACATTGGATTCGTAGTTATTCCACATGAATATATCAGGGAAATTCCATAAAGTTTAATAACGCCAAGTTCATTAAAAATCAACAATATCTATACTAGGCTGAAATTCATTACCACAATTTGAATAAGTAAAATTCTTCATGAAAAGTACGTAAACACCTGATTATTTCGTTTCTCATCAAAAATACAGCTATTAATAAACTAAGATTAATGTATGTAAAAGAAATTATATTTCAATTACCATATTAGATCACACTAATTTTTCACATTTTTAACAGAGGAGAAGCAGTTTTATCAATGCTATTATTCTAAATATTTCCTTTACTAAAAATTTTGAATCCTCTAATAATATTAGCTATTTCTTTACTCTTAATTAGTAAGTAAATAGTATAACAGATAAGATATAAAATAAACCCTAAAGGAAAATTAAAAAACCAAGTTATGGAAATAAACGCCATGGTTAAGAAAATATCAAACAAGTTATTTCTTATTAAATTAATATTTAATATTTTTGATACGTATAGTTCTGAAATAATGCTTCTAAATGCTAATAAAGCTACAATGGAAAGAATTGTTAGATTCAGATCATTTAATATATATATAGTAATAATTGTAACTAGAAAACTTAAGCAGACCGTTATTAAATTAAATATTAACATCATATTCTCTTTTCGAAGAGTTTTAAGATAGGTATTTATCAACATCGAAGTTTTACTTTCAAAAATACACATAGGAAATAATAATCCTAAATAAATTAAGCTTTCAGTATAATGCGGCAGCCAATTAGATAAAATAATTTCTGCAGGATAATATAAAATGAGCAAACCGAAGAGAATTACCATTAATATAGTACTCATTGTTTTATATATTTTAGCAAGACTTTCTCTTGATGTTCGCCGTAAAGTTGGAAATAAAACTATAGATACTGCGTTAATGAATATCATTAACATATTAGAAATACTTAAAGTTAGTGAAATTTTTCCGAAAGTTTCTACTCCCCAATTTCTTTCTATAAAAAAGCGAACAATGCCTATTATTAACAAACTAGCAAGGTTGGCAATTAATAACTTACTACCAACAGAAATGTTTGTTTTTATTTCATTTAAAGTAATATAGATTTTAGGCATTTTCCCAATCACTAATTCTTTTGAAACATAGAAAGCATACAAAATGGATAAACTTTTCCCAGCGATATCAGAAATAATTAAATGCTCAAAATTATCTAATCCAAACGTCAGGAACAATATAACCAGAATAAAGTAACTCAATCTTTCTATTAAAATAATCAATGAATACTCTTTAATTCTATTAGTAGCCTGTAAGGTGAAGTTCAATAAAGACCGAGGTACGACTAATATTCCGGAAATACAAGCTAACAATACAACTATTATCTTATTATAATCTACTGCATTATTGATATAACTAATAATAATTATAAAATACACCAAAATATTGAATAAAACTAATAACCAAAACTGTGATACAAAAACCGGCTTATTTAAATTACTATATTCCTTACCGCCATAGCGTAAATATATTCCATCGGTTAAACCAAAAGACATATATGCAGTATAAGAAGAGTAGAAAATGTATAATTGCCAATAGCCATAATCAATTGCACTAATAAATTTGGGTACTATTAAGATTAGTACAATCGAAATAATCATCGATAAAAAATTTGCAACTAGTGTATATGAAAAGTTTCTTAAAATATTACTTAGTTTTATGTTCACTTTTTCTCGCTTCCAATTAATACCTTGTTCTTATTATTTAATTCTATTCTTTATATAGTAGAATAGAGTCAAAGGTAGAATGAGTTTATATTTAATACAACCGAAAATAAAAATATCACTATATTTATAACCTTTTAGCTTCACTCTTGTGTATACATCTCTTATTTTATCATTATTAAGTATCTTTCTAATATTTTTCATCTTTTTAATAAAACAATTTGGATTTCCTTTATTCATTTCATTTATTATTGCTTTCCTTGCAATTACCATGGTTCTACTATCTAAAATTTCAGGAGCTAATTTTCCATCTAGTAATTTTCTAATATTATTATCGACCACTAATAAATTCTCAAATAAATCATTTCTATATCCGTTTGATAAAGATCTTTCAGATATTCGATAATGATAAAATGGTCTATTTATGACTGCTATTTTTTTTGACTTTAATAATGATTCTATACAGAAAATCAAATCTTCAGAATAACTTAGATCTTTATTAAAGTATAAATTATGATCAATTAGTAACTCTTTTTTAAAAATGTTCCTCCATACAGAGCCCATTACTCTATATTTCCATGAAACCAAGTTTTTTTCAATGGTACCTACCATTGGTGTAATAATTTTATTTACTATGTCTTTGCTATAGTAAATGCCGTCATTAAGAGGTGGTTGTTCTTCATTAATTTTCGAGTTACTTCCTTTTACATAGCCACAGATAACAATATCAGCAGAACTACTTTTAGCCATGTTATACATTTCAAAATACATATTACTTTCAATCCAATCATCTGCATCAACAAAACCGATATACTCTCCATTTGCAGAATGGATTCCTGTATTTCTTGCCTTAGCGACCCCCTGATTACTTTGATGAATAACTATTACTCTACTGTCTTTACTTTTATATTCTTCAGCTATATCACCGCTCCTATCAGGCGATCCATCATTTACTAGAATTAATTCAAAATCTCTAATTGTTTGAGACAGTATAGAGTCTATGCATTGCTTTAAATTAGACTCTGCTTTATATAAAGGAACAATTATACTTACCTTAGGTATCACAAATTTCACACCTTTTAATCAATTAATATTAACAACACTTATTGATAATTTTAATTTATTTTTTTCTTATTTATAATATCTTCATAAAATATTTCTATTTCGTCAGCTATTGTTTTAATATCAAATCCAGCCAATCTAATTTTCTCAAATGACTTTTCCCTATCGCCATTTAAAGGGGTAGCATTAAGCTCATTTGCCCATATTACTGGATCATTAATGGGTAAATATTTCACCTGATTAGTCAGTGATACTTCCCTTGTAACCTTTTCTGATAATAAACAAGGGAGACCTGCCGCCTGAGCTTCAACTACAGAAATTCCAAAACCTTCAAACTTAGATGGAAATATGAATACATCTAAAATTTGGAGTAACTCATGTACATTTTGAGAAATACCAGTAAATATTACACTATCAAGTAAACTTAGTTCAGAGACTTTTTGAATTATATTCTTTTTTAAGGGACCATCACCAATTAATACTAAAATAGAATTTGGATTTCGTTTATGATAAAGATTAAATACATCAATAATAAAAGTGTGATTTTTTACATCTGTAAAATATCCGATATGGCCTACTACATTTTGATCTTTAATTCCATATTCTTCTCTAATTCTCAATCTAGTATTATGATTATATTTAAATTTATTTACATCTATTGCATTAGGAATAACTTTAAACGGATTATTATCAAACATCCACTCTCCAGCTTCTTTAGAACATGCCAAAAAATGTGTCGCTATTCTACTAATATTCTTTCTGTTCCATTTTTCAACCAGTTTAATAGGTTTTTTAACCGGAAACATATATCCGGTGCTATGAGAATGAATTATTCTTATAGGAATATTACACTGCTTAGCAACTACTAATATATCGATATCAATGAGATTGGTTCGATGTAAATGAACACCTTTAATTTCAGGATGCTTTTTAAAAAAAGAATAAGGAAGACTCATATATCTTTTTAAGAATTCCCTTCTCTTGTATAAGATTGGATAGATTCTCCCACCCATTTTAAGAATTTCGTCTTGATAAGCAATTTCAGTGTCATGTAAAGTTAAAAAATCAAACTGTATTTTACTACGGTCAATGTTCCTGTATACATTCATTACGAAAGACTCTAATCCACCATAATTTGAAGTCATACCTACTTGCAATATTCTAATAGGTTCCATTTTACCTCCTAGTGTGATAAGTATTTAAAGCCATCGTTTTATTTAGATTAACCAGATTCCCTCTTTTTTGTAATAATAAAGAACCCACAAATATTATAAAAATAGTTATTAAATTTATTAAGTTAAAAGTATCAACTATAAATGCACTAAAACTAGATCTTGGAGCATACAGTATAGCTCTTGTTATATTTAAACACAACCATGCTCCTAATATTCCTTTAGTAAATAATCTTGTCATTGAAGCTAGTAACATACCTAAAACTATATTACCTATTATGATTCCTAAAATTCCAAAATCAAAATTAAGTTCTGCAATATAACTAGATCCATAACCCCAACCATTTTTATAACGATAAGGATCCAATGTATAAGAGATACTATCTGCAAAACTTGTCCCTTTTTTCGCAGACTCTATTGTTTGAGGCGAATAATGTTCAATATTAAAAACTTTTTGTGAAATAATATTATTATTCAAAAGGTCAATTATTTTTCCAAAAGTATAGTTTTTATCATCAGGTAATACATCAGATAATGTTTCAGAATAACCAATTAAATTAACACTAGTCCCCTGTTTATAAAAAAATTCACTAAAAGTATCTTTCATTGATATTCTATTTACATTTTCATCTACCCGTATATATGAAACTACGTTTAATTGCATAATGATAATTGGAAAAGAAATGATACAAGTAATAATCTCCTTTTTGCCAAACCAAAGTTTCTCCTTATCACTTATATTACGTAGGCAATAGTAAATTAAAATAATCATTATATTTAATATGAAAGTGTTTCTATAACCCGCTAATAACGATAATACACCCAAGAAAATATACAACAAAATTGGTAATAGGCTCTTCCTTTTAGTTGGAAAAGTTGCCAAAAATACAAAAAAGGCAATTGGTGCCATCTCTGAAATTTTTACAAACAAATAAGGCAGATTTGTGGCATATGAAGAATAAAGTTCCATATACCCATTATCACTTGAGAATTTCACTTTTTCTAGTAGCACCACTACATTAAATATAAAAGTAAAATAAAATAAATATTTGCTAAAGAATGCAACTTTATAAACATTTAGTCTACCGCTATATTTCCAGCTTGTTTTTATTCCTTTATCTTTAACTAGGGAATAACCTATATAAATAAATAAGAGACTAATAAATAAACTAATAAAAATAAACCTTATTGTGTCAACATTATTAAAATCTAGACCGTAAAAATTATTATTGTATGGATCATAAAATCCTGTTAATGGTTTTGTAATTATTCTTCCAAGCAAAAAAGTAAAAAAAGTTATATTAAATGCAAAAAATATTATTCTCGTACTAAACTGTTCTAATGCATAAAAAACATTATGAAGAAGTACGCTACAAATTGAGATTAGGAGCACATTTAGATTTGAAAATACAAGACCCAATATAAACATAGTTATGGAAAATAACAACATTAAATTTCGTATAACACTAAACAACGATACATCTCCTTTTGTATGTCAACTCAAAAACCATATATATTATAAAAACACTTAGTATTTTTTGATTTGAATAACATATTAATAAAAGTAATAGAAAAGCCAAGGTTTAAATAAATAATATTAGTTAAGAGCTACTTTTTTCTATTAGTTTATTAACAAAATTTGAATAAAGGACTTCTGCATTACTTTTCTCGCTCCAAGTCTTTAGTGCTCTATTACACATTTCATTAAAGTCATTTTCATTCATACAATAAAATTTATAGAAACAATCAACTATATCTTGAATAGTACAATCTTTTTTTAATAAGTATCCATTTAAATTGCTATCTACTATTTCCCTTGTACCCCCTACATCGGTAGCAATTACTGGAAGACCCATAGATATTGCCTCCATTATAGCAACGGGGACACCTTCCGATGAGGATAAATTAATAAAAACAGTAGCAGGATTCTCCCTATACCAATTTAATACTGCATGATTTTTTAAAAAACCGGTAAATTGAAAATTTTTATTATCTAATTTCTTTTGGGCTAGTTTTTTAATTTTTTCAAATTCCGGTCCATCTCCAATATGAGTCCATAAGAAAGGTATTTGTTCTTTTTCTAATTGTGTTAATGCTTCGATTAATAAATCTAGTCGTTTAACTTTACGTACAACTGAACAACTTATAATATATAACTTATCATTCTTAGTATGACTGACAACACCTGATGAGATTGTCCCCAATCTCTCTACCTCTATTTTGTCCTTATATTTAGGATATGTTTGGCTCAATGAATCAACACCATCTTGCGAACAAGGATAAACTGCATCTAGTCCGCTTAACAAATAGTCCCTTTCAGGTAAATATTTTAAAGGTGCTACATCTTCATATAAATCATATCGATGCGCTCTAGAAAAAGTATATAGGTTTCTATCTTTAAAGAAATCATTCCTTAATTCTAATGCTACCCTCGCAGTAACATAGAGCCAATAACTATATATGGTAATAGAACTATACTGGTCGAAATCAATATTTTTTAACTTATTCTTCAATTGATCATATACATCCAAAGAGCGACTCTCAAAATAATAACAATAAAGTTTCCGTAACAACCTTCCTTTTGTATCCTGTTTTATCATGGTTCTTTTTTCTTTATCTTTATAAATTCTCTTATATTGCCTTACAACCATCTTTAGCTTTCCTAATTTAGAATGCTTAATTCCAACTGGTAAGACTATCACATTATCTGGTACAGTTCTTGTCTGTCTCATATCGTTAGAGACCATAGTAGAAATGACATAGATTTGATGGAAATTAGCGGCTAAGTATTTAATTTCCGATTCTAAATATTCTTCACCTTTATGAAAAGGATAATAGTTTGTAAGTAGTATTAAGCATTTTTTCACTACAGTCCCACCTTCTCCTTTTCATTCTCATAACGATTTATATTTTTTAATCTTATAACAGAAACAATTGTCATATACAAAATTTTTATATCCAGGTGTAACGAAATATTTTCTACATAAAATAAATCATTTGTTATACGTTGTTCCATTGTAGACTTATTTCTTAAAACTGCTTGATTATATCCTGTAATTCCTGGTCTAACTTCAAATTTTCTAAAATACTCTTTGGGATAGCGATCTTTATTTCCTAAAGGACTTGGTCTCGGCCCAACAAAACTCATATCACCTTTTAAAACATTAATAACCTGAGGAAGTTCATCTATACTTGTTTTTCTTAAAATTTTTCCAATTTTTGTAACTCTAGGATCATTATTTGAATTAAAAGTACTTCCATCTTTATTTCGAATATCCGGTGCATTGACTTTCATAGAACGAAATTTGTACATTTTAAATTCTTTCATATTTTTTCCAAGCCTCGGTGCGTTATAAAATACAGGGCCTCTGTCCTCAAGTTTTATGAGAATTGCTACTGGAATCATAATAAACAATAAGAATGGTAAGGCAATTAAGGAAGCTACCACATCAAAAACACGTTTAATACCATAACGGTACATCATCTAACCCCCGCATTAATGTGTATATTTCAGTTAAAGCTGAAAAAAATGTGTAATCAGGTGAAAACATTAGAACTTTTTTTGACTTACTGTTATCCATATATGAGGAATAGATACCTTCATCTCCTTCTGGATTTTTTACTAATAAGTTTCCTTTATTTTTAAATACTACATTTATTATTTTTGCTACCTCATAATTAGTAAAAGCTTCTCCACTTCCAACGTTAAAGGTTCCAGAAATTTCTTTTTTCTTAAGTGCACAAACAATTGCCTTGGCAGCATCTTTGGCGTAAAGAAATTCTCTTTTCGCTACACTTTTACCATTAATTACTAGTTGCTCATGATGAAATGCCTGTCTCATAAATCTATTTATCATATAATTATTTTTTTCTTTAAAACCAAATAAATGAGCTAACCTTAAATTTTTAATAAACAATCCTTTTTTCGCGGAGTATATATTCCCAATATGTTCATTTGCTAGTTTACTAACACCATACATTGAGTTAGGTGCAGGTAATTGTTTTTCTGACCAAGGAAGAAGTTTCTCATTAGAATAGACTGAAATAGTTGAAGCATATACAATGTTAGTTATACCTAACTTATAACATGCTTCATATAAATTCTGAGTTAACAATTCATTATTATGAAATTCATGTATTTTTTCTTGACTACCTCTCTTCGCTGCTAGATGAACTACAGCATTTATACCAGAAAGTTGATCTATTAGACTATCTTCGGAATAATCTGTAATCCGAAGCTCACACTTTAATTCTTGCCCATTTAATTTTTTTCTAGAAAATATGATAGGTGTATAATTCGAATTTTTTAAACTTTCTACTACATATCCACCTAAAAAACCACTTCCACCAGTAATTGCAATTTTCATGTTTGAATCACAATCCTCAAATAAATATATTCATTAATATTCCAATATTAATTTACTTTTTATATATAAAATAACCAATTTTTTCATATTTACCGTTTACTGGTCTAATATTTTCACCAGATTTATAGTAATTGAATCTATATAAAGAATTATTGACCACATTTTGGTATGCTAAATAATCAGCGGGAGTATTCGGCTCTTGACAAATGAATTCTAATACATAACTATCCTTATTATTACTATTTATTTTTTCTATTAACTCTGAAATATCGTTATTTAATAAATGATTAAAAGTAAGCTTGAGCAAGTTTATTCCCGTATAATATTTTAATACATTCCACATATGACATCCGTCCAAACGGGGAGTTATTTCAATTATATATGGTTTTCCTTGCTCCAATTTCATTTGAGCGTAAACCGGACCATTATTGATACCTAACTTTTTACAAGCTACCTCAATTATATTTATGAGTTCCTTTGAAGATTCTGTTGTTAGATTTTCTGTAGGAACAATATGCTTATGAATTAAACCAGTATATTCAGGCCAAGTCTCACGATCAGATGGGATCAAAAAAACAATTTGTCCATTAACAACATACCCATTTACTGATAACTCCGGTCCTGAAATATACTGTTCCAGAATAACCAAACCTGATCGAGAGTATCTTTTTGAATCCTCAAAGTTATCTCGATACTCTTCATAACTATATATTAACTTAACACCTCTTTGACCCTGAGAATCTGCAGGTTTAAGAATAAATGGAAAACTTAGATTAATTTCCTCTTCTACACTACTAACTACTTGAAATTTCACATTTCCTTTAAAATCATTTCCTAATGTTGACCTCATTAAATTTTTATTGTTACAAATTTTAGCAGTTTCCTCAGAAACAAAGTGAGGCATATTTAATCTTTCGCTAATATGGCAAGCTATAGGCATTGCTAAATCTGAACCTACAGAATATACTAAGGAAATTTTATTCTCTTTGATATAATTAATTAACGACTCAATATCTAAAATATTAATCTCTTTAAAATGATCTACAACATCAGCACCAGGGCCATCTTTAGCCATTGCACATGCATATGTTTCGTATCCCATTTCTTTTAGTTCTATAATTGCATCCATTTGAACCGCTGCAACACCTAAAATTAATACTTTTTGATTCATTAATAAATTCCTCCAATGCTTTTTAAGGCTTTAATTAAGTTAGAAGTTACATATTGAACATCTTCATCACTCAACAAAGTATGAAGAGGAAGAGTAATTTCATTAACATACTGATTATATGAGTTCGGATATTCCTTAATGTCAAAACCTAAATTCTTATAAGCTGTAAACATTGGAAGTGGTTTATAATGAACATTTGTTGCAACCCCATCTTCAGCCATCTTAACAATGATTTCATTTCTCACTATTTCACCAATTCCAGGTATTCTTACTAAATAAAGATGACCCGATGAAGTAAAATCATTACCATAATGTTGCAAGCTTTGAATACCCAACGGAAGAAGTGCCTGATCATACATTTCAATAATCTCTTTGCGTCTTTGTAACAAACCTTCATATCTATCTAACTGAATTAAACCAATACTAGCCATAAGATCTGTCATATTACATTTATAAGCAGGGTAAACAATGTCATACTCCCATGCTCCTTTTTGTGTCTTAGCGAGTGCATCTTTGGATTGACCATGAAGGCTATATAACATAAATTGCTTATATAACTCTTCGTCATCTAGACCACGGTCGTTCCTCCATACAACTGCTCCTCCTTCTGCAGTTGTTAAGTTTTTAACTGCATGGAATGAGAAACAAGTGAAATCAGCAACTTGTCCACATTTCATCCCTTTTCTTACTGCTCCGAAAGCATGTGCAGCATCAGCCATTACAATAATTCTATTATATAAAGATTGAATTTCATTATTAGCTCTAAACAAGTTCTTTTTGCTTTCAATAATTTCATATATTGCATCATAATCACACATTTTGCCCGCAAGGTCAACAGGTATAATTACCTTTGTTTTTTCTGTGATTGCTTCTGCTAACTCAGCATAATCCATTTCAAAAGAATCTGGTGCCGTATCAACTAAAACGATCTTTGCTCCAACATGTTCTATAATTGAAGCAGATGCAGTATAAGTATAAGCAGATGTAATTACTTCATCACCAGGTCCTACTCCTAAAATACGTAAGGTTAGTTCCATTGCTGCTGTTGCAGAATTTAAACAAACTGCTCTATTTACACCAATATATTCAGCTATTCTCTTTTCAAATTCTTTTGTTCTCGGACCAGTTGTAATCCATCCTGACTTTAGGGCATTGATAACTTCTTGTATCTCTATGTTTGTAATATCTGGTGGTGAAAATGGTATGCTTCTTAATTCAGTCTTAATCATCTTAAATGCCTCTCTTTTATCAAAAATTAATTTATTATTAGTAACTTAGTACTGTTTTGATGGATATGATATCAGAACAATACTAAATCACTAAATTATTATTTCCTTAAGCACGCAAATTAGTATTAAATGCGGAGACGAACTTAATATAAAGTAGTTTATCCGTCTCCGTATTAATACACAATTACATTTTTCTTGTATCAGTGTGCTACAGTTTGTATAACAGGCATTCCATCTTGCTGCTTTATATTTGCAATTTCTAATAATGTCGCCCTTATTTCGCTCACGTCTAAATTTCCAAAGTTCTCCATCAACCAATGTAACTTTTCTTGGCCAACAAGTTTGGCTTTCCCAATATGGATTTTTGGAAAGACTTGTTCTGGGTAGATTTCGTTTTCGTTTAAAAGTTCTTCGTACATTTTTTCACCGGGGCGTAATCCGGAGTAAACAATGCCGATTTCGTCTTCTGTATAACCCGATAGTCTGATTAAATTTTTCGCTAAGTCTACGATTTTTACAGGTTCACCCATATCTAAGACAAAAATTTCCCCACCTCTTGCCAATGAACCGGCTTGGATCACGAGACGAGAAGCTTCCGGAATTGTCATGAAGTAGCGAGTAATATCCGGATGGGTGACGGTGATCGGACCACCTTCTTGAATTTGTTTTTTAAATAAAGGAATGACACTACCGCGGCTGCCTAACACATTCCCGAATCGGACAGCGACATATTTCGTATTGTACTCTCGATCCATTTCTTGAATGATTAACTCAGCACAACGTTTCGTCGCACCCATCACATTTGTTGGATTAACGGCTTTATCTGTGGAAATTAAGACGAATGTGTCCACCCCAAATGTACCGGCTGCTTCTGCCACATTTTTCGTACCAAAAATATTGTTTTTTACAGCTTCTTTCGGGTTGTATTCCATCATCGGTACATGTTTATGCGCAGCGGCATGATAAACTACATTCGGTTGATGTTCTTCCATCACTTCAAAGATGCGGTTTTTATCCTGGACATCAGCAATCACCGGTACTATTTCGAACGCATGTTTATATTGATTTTGCAGTTCCATATTAATTTGATAGATACTGTTTTCGCCATGACCAAGAAGTACCAGTTTTTTTGGTTTGAATTGGCTCACTTGCCGGCAAATTTCTGATCCAATTGACCCACCCGCACCAGTAACAAGAATCGTTTTTCCGGCCAATTTTGCTGAAATACTTTCTAAGTCCAATTCAATTGGATCTCGTCCAAGTAAATCCTCAACTTCAACATCACGGAAGCTTGTCACTGAAACTTTTCCAGTCATAAGATCTTCAATTTTTGGCATAATTTGTGTACGTACTTTTGTTTTCGTACATTGATCGACAATGAGGTTCAGTTCTTTCTTTGTTAACGAAGGAATCGCTATAAGGATCAGCTCTATTTTTTGTGTTTCAACAATCCGATATATTTCTCTTACATTCCCAAAAACAGGGAGACCAAAATAATCCAAGTTTATCTTTCTTGAATCATCATCGATAAACCCAATAGGCTCCAAATCTGAATCAGTTGATAGTAATAACTGTTTTGCTACCATTGTTCCCGCAGCACCTGCACCGATAATTAATGTGCGTTTCTTTTGAGTTTTCGGTTTATAATAACTGTCGCGGAATACTCTCCAACAAAAACGGGACCCACCAATCAATAGAATGTGCATCATCCATGTTAAAATAAGAACACGAAAATAGATATCGTGAATGACAATCAATTGAACAATTGCTGTCGAAAAAATCGATAACGTAACCGCCTTGACAATTGCCGTTAATTCACCAACGCTCGCATATTCCCAAGCTTTATGATATAAACGAAAAATAAATGCATAAATATGATGAAATGTCAATAGTGTGAGCATTGTTATGAGGATGGTTGGCGAGATAAAAACTCGCAAGTCGATTTTCAAAATTAACAGGACAAAATAAATTGATGTCATTACAATAATCGAGTCCAGTAATGATAAAAATGCCAATCTTCTCGTATATGTCACCTCAAGCTCTCCTTTCAATTAAATAGAAGTTTAATGATGTTAAAGCTGTTATATAGAGCTTAACACCTTTTATAATTTGATTAGTTCACTTCCATATAATGAGTTAATAAACTCTGTTACTTGAGGTTTTAACTCTTCATCTTGAAGAGCAAATTCAATTGTAGTTTTTATAAACCCAATCTTCTCCCCCACATCATACCGTTTACCTTCGAAGTCAAAGGCAAACACGCGTTGGATTTGGTTCAACTGTTGGATTGCATCGGTTAATTGAATTTCACCACCAGCACCAACTTGTTGTTTTTCAAGGAAGTGGAAAATTTCC
>Ga0207869_1000902_pt1 | contig 18556 bp, 15 predicted proteins | sample HigsolmetaAR205D_FD_184837 | JGI IMG/M metagenome (GOLD analysis project Ga0207869, IMG submission 184837) | Ionic liquid and high solid enriched microbial communities from the Joint BioEnergy Institute, USA - AR20-5-D (SPAdes) (version 2) ...
GGTGGACTTTCCATCAGGTTGAGCTTGAACAACCCGACCCTACCGGAAAAACACTGGTGACCGACGCTATCCTGCTACACCACGCCCAGGGACATCATCCGTGCTGGGCGTGATGCTCGATTCAAATAGAAGTACTATGCCAGACGGCGCGGTTTTGTGGGGGCGTGTCATGAACTGTGAGTCGTTTCTGTTTCTCCGGAGGGGTGACGGTGGACGCGCGGCCATCCGGGGGCATCGACGAGGCCGCACAGTCGACGCTCGCGTGACCTGGCATGCCGTCCGAGTACAAGGGAATGGAGCCGAAGCATGAACACGGTTCTTCAAAGCCGCCCTGCCAGCCGCTATCCCGTCCAGACCTTCGTTCCTGTTCCGCCGGACGACGAGCCGGATGACCAGGATCATAGAGCTGCGGGGGTGCCTCATTCCGGACGGGATGCGACAACTCTCGGAAGACTGAGGTTTCTTCAGATCAACAACGAGACGCGGCAGGAACTGAAGGCGCTCTGGACCGACATCAAACCCGCGCTACCCGGGATCATCCGGCGCTTCTACGAGCATCTCGGGACAGAGCCGCGTCTCAAGCAGCTCATCGGCCATCATCAGGAACGTCTGACCGAGGCCCAGTCGGTCCACTGGGAGCGGCTGTTCAGCGGTCGCTTCGACGACGACTACGTGGCCAGCACGCGCCGCATCGGCCTCGTCCACAACCGGATCGGCCTGGAGCCGGCGTGGTACATCGGGGGCTACAACTTCGTCCTGAACGAGCTCGTCCTGTGCCTGGCACGCAGCCACCGCTTCAGCGGCGCTGCGCTGGCACGGAAGATCGTCACGCTCAACAAGGCCGTGACGCTCGACATGAGCTACGCGATCTCCGTCTACCAGGATGCGTTGCTGGAGGAGCGGGAGAGGCGCGGCAAGACGCTCGCCGAGGCAGTTGTCCAGTTCTCCGGCGCGGTCAACAGGAGCCTTGCCATCGCGGCCGAGGCGAGCCAGGCCCTGTCGGACAGCGCCGAGACGCTCGACGGCGTGACGAGCACGGCGAACGCGCTCGCCAACGACGTGGCCATTGCCGCGAGGCAGACGGCTGCCAACATGGGCACCGGCGCGGCCGCGACCGAGGAACTCGCCGTGTCCGTCCGCGAGATCGGCGAACGGGCGAACCGGTCGGCCCATGTGGCGCGCGCCGCGCTCTCCAGCGCGTGGGAGACGAAGGACACGATCATCGAGCTTGCCGATCACGCCAAGGAGATCGGGGTCGTCGTCGATCTCATCCGCACGGTGGCGAGCCAGACCAACATGCTCGCGCTCAATGCGACCATCGAGGCCGCAAGGGCGGGAGAGGCCGGCCGGGGCTTCGCGGTCGTGGCCGGGGAGGTGAAGGTTCTCGCCAATCAGACCAACGATGCGACGGCCGAGATCGGAAATCGCATCGCCGCGATCCAGGCCGCGACCCAGCGTTCCGTGGAACAGATCGAGCAGATCGCGCGGGTGGTCGAGGAAGTGAGCCGGATCGCAACGGCCATCGCCGCCTCGGTGGAGGAGCAGTCCGCCGTGACCGAGGGGATCGCGACGAACGTGGCCCAGACCACGGAGCACACCGAGGTCGTGGCCGGCAACATCGCGACGCTGAACGCCGAGACCGCCAAGGCGGCGGAGGCTGCCAACCAGGTCGGCGAGGCGAAGAGGACCCTCGACAAGGAACTCGCCAACCTGCGGGACGTAATCTCGACCTTCCTGAAGGTGGCGAACCCGTAAGGCCACAGGGCCTCGCCCGCGAGGCCCCTTCCGGCTCCGCCGGCGCGCAGGCGTCCGGGCCGGACCGTCTCGCGCAGTGTGCAGGGGACGAATGCGCGACGTTCGTGGAAGCCGCGCAGCCTTCGGCCGGTTCGACGCCAGGCCGCGCCCTTGCCGGGAACCGTCTAGGCTGACTTGGCAAGCTTCTCCCCAGCGGAGACGTCGAGCGGTCGCCACGGCGTGTCCTTCAGCGCGTCAAGCGGGCCCGGAAGGGCCGTGCGCGGCGGTACGAGCTCCGGCGCCACGAGGTGGATCCCGGCCGCGGCCTCCGGATCGGCGATGATCTCGAAGGCTCTGGCCAGCATCGCCTCGACATTCTGGCGGATCATGATCACCGGGAAGGGCAGGAAGGATGCGAAGGGATCGTAGTCGTAGCAGCCGACGACGAGATCACGGAACGCGGCTTGCGGGACACCTGCCATGAAACGCAGGAAGCCTTCGAGGTTGATGGTGGAGTTGATGATAATGGCCCGTGGCAGGCGACCCTCGCGCGCGAAGAAGGCCTCGAAGGCGAGGCGCGTGTTGTTGGCCGAATAGCCCGTGGGCTGAATGCAGGCGTCCGGATCGGCGCCGAGCATCCCGCGCTTGACGGTGCGGAAGCCGCGCAGGCGCTCGCGGCTCGCATGGTCGTCCCGTCCGCCGAAGAGATAGAGATCCTCCGGCCGCAGCGGCTCTGTCCGGGCACAGTGGCGGATGACGGCCTCGGTGAGCCGGCAGGCGCCGTCGTAGTTGTCGCTGATGACCGAGGGGGCGAGGGTGCCCGGCAGGTCGATGTTGACGTGTCGCAACCCGGCCTTCTCGCAGATCTCGTGCACGCCGTCGGGGTCGGTGGCGCCGCAGATGAAGAGCTCGTCCACCGAATAGGCGATGAGGCTCTCGGCCGTCTCTCGCTCCGCCTTCGGGTCGCGGCTGGCGCTTGCCACGATCGGGCATTCGCCCCGGGCGCGCACCATCGCCTCGAAGGTCTGGGCCATGGAGGAGAAGTAGCGGTTGTCATAGAGCGGCAGCAGGAGGCCGACGAGGCCGGAACGCGAGCGCCGCAGGCCTCGGGCCTGCCGGTTGGCGGTGTACTGATGGCTGTCGGCGAGCTTGCGGATCAGCGCCGCCGTCTTCTCGCTGATGCGGCGCTTGCGCCATGAGCCGTTGAGCACGGCGCTCACCGTCGATGGCGAGCAGCCCGACAGCGCCGACAGGTCATAGATCGTCTTTCTCTTGCCGCTTCTCTTCATGGTGAATCCGGCAGTCGCCGCGTCTGTCCCGCACCGGTTGGCCCGACGGCGCTTATTCACTGCTTGACGGCAGGATAGCAACTGCGGAATAGTTGCACCATCGATTGTGCAAGCCCCACAGAGATCGGTCAACGACAGGGCTGCGAGCAGGTGTCCGCGCAGGGGGCGGACACGGCTGCCAGGGAGGAAAGCATGAAGAGACTGCTTGTCGCTGCGGTCGCAGCGTCCTTGTCCATCGCATCGGCCTTTTCGGCAGCGGCACAGGAGACCGGCAAGGTCGGCATCGTCGTGAAGATCGGCGGCATTCCGTGGTTCAACGCCATGGAGGCCGGCATCAAGGAGCGGGCCGCCAAGCTCGGCGTCGATGCCTTCATGATCGGCCCGACGAGCGCGGACCCGGCGCTGCAGGTCCGCGCCATCGAGGATCTCATCGCCCAGGGTGTCAAGGTCATCGGCGTCGTGCCGAACGACGCGGCGGTGCTGGAGCCGGTGCTGACCAAGGCCCAGCAGAACGGCATCATCGTCATCACCCATGAATCGCCCGGCCAGAAGGGCGCCGACTGGAACTTCGAGCTTGCCTCCGCCAACGGCTTCGGTGAGGCGCATGCCGAGCTGCTTGCCCAGAAGATGGGCGGCAAGGGCAAGTACGCTGTCTTCGTCGGCTCGCTGACGGTGCCGCTGCACAACGCCTGGGCGGACGCCGCCATCGCCTATCTCAAGGAGAAGTATCCGCAGATGGAGCTGGTGGGCGACCGTTACGGCGTCGCCGAGGATGTCGATGCCAGCCGCAAGACGGCGCTCGACCTCATCTCCGCCCATCCGGACCTCAAGGGCTTCCTCGCCTTCGGCAGCCAGGGGCCCATCGGCGCTGGCCGCGCCGTCGAGGAGCGGCGCAAGATCGGCGAGATCTTCGTGCTCGGGCCCTTCTCGCCCGGCCAGGGACGCAAGCTCATCAAGTCCGACGCCATCTCCGGCGGCTTCATGTGGAATCCGAAGCAGGCCGGTGAGGTTTTCGTCACCCTGGCCGATATGTTGATGAAGGGCGCCAAGATCGAGGCCGGCGTGGAGATCGAGGGCCTGGGCAAGGTCACGCCCGAAGGCAACAACCTCATCGTCGACCAGCTCGTTGCCATCAACAAGGATACGGTGGACCAGCTCGCCGACATGGGCCTCTAGCAGCGGGGCCGGAAGAGCGGCTCCGGGAGCTGCGACTGCTCCCGGCCGGGCGGGAGGCCGCCCGGCCCATCGGCTGGCAAGCGAGAGCGGGTAAGACATGGCTACGGCTGTTCCGGGCGCCGCGGCAGCGCCCCGGCCCCTCCTGTCGCTGAGCGACGTCAGCGTCACCTTCGGGGGTGTCCAGGCGCTGAAGGGCGTTTCCTTCGAGGTGATGCCCGGTGAGGTGCACTGTCTCGCCGGCGAGAACGGCTCGGGCAAGAGCACGCTCATCAAGGTCATTACCGGTGTCTACCGGCCGGACGGGGTGGCGCGCATCACCTTCGACGGCGTGGTCTACGATCACATGACCCCGGTGGCCGCGCAGGCCGCCGGCATCCGCGTCATCTGGCAGGATCTCGCCCTCTTCCCGGAAATGACCGTGGCCGAGAACATCGCCTTCCAGGAAGTGGTCGGCGCCCGCCCGCGCCTCGTCGACCACAGGGCGATGCGCGAGACGGCGCGCCGCGTGCTCGCCCGGCTCGGCACCAGCCTCGATCTCGACCTGCCGCTGCGGGACTATTCCATCGCCCGTCGGCAGATCGTCGCCATCGCCCGCGCGCTCGTCGGCGAGGCGAAGATCATCTTCATGGACGAGCCGACGGCCTCCCTGACGCAGGCGGAGACGAGGCACCTCCTCGACATCGTGCGCACCCTCTCGCGCGAGGGGATCGCGGTCGTCTTCGTCAGCCATCGCCTCGCCGAGGTCATCGAGGTCTCGGACCGGATAACGGTGCTGCGCGACGGGCGCCTTGTTGGCGTCTATCCGGCCAAGGAGATGACCCCCTCGCGCATCACGGAGCTGATGACGGGCCGCACCTTCGACACCAACGTGCGCGCCCGCTCCCGTGCCGGGGCGCCTGCCGTGCTCACGGTGGAGGGTCTCACCCGGCGCGGCGAGTTCGAGAACGTTTCGCTCGAGGTGCGGCGCGGGGAGACACTCGGCATCACGGGCCTGCTCGGCGCCGGGCGCACCGAGCTGGCGCTCACGCTCTTCGGCATGCGCCGCCCGCATGCGGGCACCATCCGTCTCGACGGCGAGCCGGTGCGCTTCGCCTCCAACCGGGATGCGATCCGCGCCGGCATCGCCTACCTGTCGGAGGACCGGCTGGCGCTCGGGCTCATCCAGCCCCAGTCCATCGCCGACAATCTCGTCGTCGCCTCCCTTGACCGGATCATCCGCGGCGGGCTCATCTCGCGGCGCCGGAAGGAGGAGCTTGTCTCCCGCTGGATCAGCGAGCTCGGCATCAGGATCGGCCGGCCGGAGGATGCCGTCTCGACGCTCTCGGGCGGCAACCAGCAGCGCGTCGCCATCGCAAAGTGGCTCGCCACCGACCCGCGCCTGCTCATCCTCGATGCGCCGACCGTGGGGGTCGACGTCGGGGCCCGCGCCGGCATCTTCGACATCGTCGCGCGGCTGGCAGAGGAGGGGCTCGCCATCATCCTCATCTCCGACGAGCTGCCGGAGGTCTACTACAACGCCGACCGGGTGCTGCATATGGCCCGCGGACGCATCGTCGGCGAATACGACCCGCGCAGCATCACGCTGCCGGAGCTGGAGGCGGCGGTCTATGCTTAGGAAGCTTCAGACCCAGGCCACCGAGATGGTGCTGCTCGCAGTGATCGCGGCGATCTGCCTCGTCCTGTCGCTGGCGAGCGACCGCTTCTTCACGCTCGTCAACCTGTTTGACCTCCTCAACGCCAGCGCCGTCAACATCATCTTCGCGGTCGGCCTGCTCGTGGTGCTGATCGCGGGCGGCATCGACATCTCCTTCGCCGTCGCGGCCTCGGTGGTCCAGTACCTGACGGCGCTCGCGCTGGCCCGGATCGGCGGCGGCGGATGGGCGAGCGGCCTGCTCATCGCCGGTTCCATCGGCATCCTGCTCGGCGCCTTCAACGCCTTCCTCATCCACCGCTTCCGCATCATCTCCATCGTCGTCACCATCGCCACCTTCAACATCTACTTCGGCCTGCTGATGTTCTTCACGCGGGGGGTGTCGATCTACGACCTGCCGGACTGGTGGACGGAAAAGGTCATTCTCTTCGAGCGGCAGATGGCGGATGGCAGCTGGGCGGAGCTGCGGCTGCCGGTGCTGGTCATGGCCCTGTGCGTCGCCGCCACCTGGGCGCTCATCCGCCACACCACAACGGGGCGCCAGCTTTATGCCTTCGGCGACAATCCTGAGGGGGCGCGCCGCTTCGGCATCTCCGTCGCCGCCATGCAGTTCATCGCCTTCGGCTGGCTTGGTCTGATGGCCGGCATTGGCGGCCTCGTGCAGGCCCATTATGCGCAGGAGGTGGTGCCCAACGCGCTCTACGGGCGTGAGCTCGACGTGCTGGCCGCAGTCGTCCTCGGCGGGGCGCGGCTCGGCGGGGGGCGGGGCTCCGTGCTCGGCTGTGTGCTGGGGGTGCTGCTCGTCGCCATCGTGCAGAACGGGCTCAACCTGCTCGGAGCCTCGCCCTACGCTTTCCGCATGATCATCGGCGTCATCATCCTCGTCGCCATCACCTTGTCCAATGCGCAGGTCGGCAAGCTGCTGGCCCCGCGCCGTGAGGGAAGGGCGGCGCCATGACCTCTCCCTTCCTCGTCCTGCCCCTCAGGCGCCCGCAGCAGGGCCTGAGCGCCGACCTCGCCGGGCCGCTCGCCGCCTTCGTCCTGGTGATGCTGGTCTTCAGCCTGGCGACGCCGCGCTTCCTGTCGTCGGCCACCTTCGGCTCCGTCGCCTTCCAGTTGCCGGAGCTCGGCCTGCTGACGCTCGCCATGCTGCTGCCGATCCTCACCGGCGGGCTCAACCTTGCCATCACCTTCACCGCCAACATCGCCGGGCTGACGGTCGCCTGGGTGCTGCACCGGAACGGCGGGGTCGATGCGGGCCCGGCAGCCTTCGCGCTCGGGGTTGTGCTGGCGCTGGCGGCGGGGGCGGCGAGCGGTCTCGTCATGGGGCTCGTCATCGCCTTCTCCCGCGCCCACCCCATCCTCGTGACGCTGGCGATGATGATCTTCCTGCGCGGGCTCGGCGAGTTCCTGACGCGCGGCGGTGACATCTCCGGCTTTCCGGCCTTCATCCGGCCACTCGGGCACGGGTCTGTCCTCGGTGTGCCGGTGCCGCTCGTCGTTTTCCTCGCCTGCGCGGGGCTGTGGCACCTGCTGCTGTCGCGCACGCGGCTCGGCTTCAACATCTACATGATCGGCTCGAACATCGCCGCCGCCCGCTATTCCGGCGTCGACACGCGCAAGGTCATCGTTCTCGTCTACACGCTCTCGGGCCTCATGTGCTCGGTCGCGGGCATCATCATGCTGGCGCGCTTCAACTCCGTGCGTGTGGGCCACGGCGAGGCCTATCTGCTCATCACCGTGCTCGCCTGTTTCCTCGGCGGCGTCGACCCCTTCGGCGGCTTCGGCCGGGCAATTCCGGTCGTCGTGGCGCTCGTCGTCCTGCAGCTCCTGTCGTCCGGGCTCAATCTCCTCGGCGCCAGCCAGCATCTGGCGACGGCCGTCTGGGGCATGCTGCTGGTGGCGGTGATGATCCTGCGCTGGCTGGCGGGGCAGGCGGTGGCACGCATCGAACGACGAAGACGGAGGTAGCCATGCAGGGATTCGGCGTCCACACGAGCATGTGGACCATGACCTGGGACCGGGCCGGGGCCGAGCGGGCGGTCGCCGCCGCAAAGTCCTATGGCGTGGATTTCATCGAGATCGCGCTGCTCAACGCGCCGGCGGTCGATGCCGCGCATTCGCGCGCACTGCTCGAGAAGGCCGGCCTGAGGGCCGTCTGCTCGCTCGGCCTGCCGGAGCATGCCTGGGCCTCGCGCCGGCCCGAGGCGGCGATCGACTATCTCAAGGTCGCCATTGACAAGACGGCGGACATCGGCGCCGAGGCGCTGTCGGGCGTCATCTTCGGCGGTATCGGCGAGCGCACCGGTGTGCCGCCGACCCAGCAGGAATACGACAACATCGCCCGTGCGCTGACGGCCGCCGCCAGGCATGCCAAGGCCCGCGGCATCGAGCTCGGCATCGAGGCGGTCAACCGCTACGAAAACCATCTCATCAACACCGCGCGGCAGGCGGTGGAGATGGTGGAGCGCATCGGCGCCGACAACATCTTCGTCCACCTCGATACCTACCACATGAACATCGAGGAGAAGGGCGCCGCCAACGGCATCCTCGATGCGCGCGAGCATCTCAAGTACATCCACATGTCCGAGAGCGACCGCGGCACGCCCGGCTGCGGCAACGTGCCATGGGACGAGATCTGCGCCACGCTGGCGGCCATCGGCTTCCGCGGCGGCCTCGCCATGGAGAGCTTCATCAACATGCCGCCGGAGGTGGCCTACGGTCTCGCCGTCTGGCGGCCGGTGGCGAAGGACGAGGCCGAGGTGATGGGCAACGGCCTGCCCTTCCTGCGCAACAAGGCCCGCCAATACGGCCTGATCTGACGGAGGGCCGGGATGGCCGGGATGCGCTCCGATGGCGTCTTGGCGGTATTCGACGTCGGCAAGACGAACATCAAGCTGAGCGCGGTCGATGCCGGCGGCCGCGTGCTCGAGACGCTGAGCCTCGCCAACCCGGTGCGTGAGGGCCCGCCGTGGCGGCATCACGACCTTGCCGCCATCCGCGCATGGCTGTTCGACGGGCTCGGGGCGCTTGCAAGGCGCCATGCGCTCGTCGGGTTCGTGCCGGTGGGGCACGGCTCCGGCGGCGTCCTGGTGCGGGACGATCCCGACATGGGCGGCGACGGAGCGGCCCTGCCGATGATCGACTACGAGCAGCCACTGCCGGAGGAGGTACGCCGCGCCTATGCAACGCTCGCCGGCCCCTTCTTCGACCGCGGCAGCGCGCTGATGCACGGGGCGACCCATCAGGCGCGTCAGCTTTTCTGGATGGAGCGTGAGGCGCCGCAGGCGGTTGCCTCGGCCAGGTGGTATCTTGGCATTCCGCAGTACTGGGCGTGGGTCATGTCGGGCGTTGCCGTGTCCGAGGCGAGCGTGCTCGGCGCCCAGTCGCACCTGTGGAACGTGCCCGAGCGGCGCTGGGCCGCCATCGTTCCGGCGCGCGGCTGGGGCCGGCTGATGCCGCCCTTCGCCAGGGCCTGGGAAAGGGTTGGCAGCATCCGGCCGGCGCTTGCGGCCCGCCATGGCCTGCCACCGGATCTCGCCGTCTTCGCCGGTGGCCACGACAGCAGCGTGAACTTCTACCGCTACCAGGCGGCGGGCCTGCGCGAGGCGACGGTCATCTCCACCGGCACCTGGATCGTCGGGCTGTCGGGCACGACGCCGCTCGAGCTGCTCGACGAGCATCGCGGCATGACCTGCAACAGCGACGTCTTCGGCGCTCCGCTCGGCGGTGTTCTCAGCATGGGCGGGCGGGAATACGCGGCGATCGCCGGGCCGGACGCGCCGCAGGTGCCCGTCGCCGTCGAGACGGCTGCCCGCCTTGCGGCGCGCGGCACGATGGCTCTGCCATCCTTCGGCGACAGCGACAGCCTGTTTCCCGGCAGTGCCGGGCGCGGCCGCATTCTCGGCGAGCCGCCGGCGACGGCCGCCGAACGCAAGGCCCTCGCCGTGCTCTACTGCGCCCTGCTGACGGCCGAATGCCTCGACGCGCTGGGGCCGGGCAGGGAGGTGGTCCTCGACGGCAGCTTCGTGCGCGAGCCGCTCTATCCGGCGCTCGTCGGCGCCTTCGCGCCCGGCCGGCGCGTGCGCTTCAGCCTCGATGCCTATGGCGTGGCGGCCGGCGCGGCGCTGCTTGCCGGTCACGGCGCGCGCACGGAGCCTGTCCCCGTCGACCTCAGCGAGCCCGGCGCGCTGCCGCCGGTCTTCACTGCCTATGCGCAGCGCTGGCGCGCAGCGGTGCATCGCGACGCGCCGGCCGCAGCAGGATCGTGAGAAAGGAGCCTTCCATGGCAACGAGCGACACGCAGGCCCTGCGCCGCGAGATGGTGGATATCTGCCGGCGCATGAACGCGAGTGGCATCAACCAGGGCACGGCCGGCAACCTCTCCGTCCGCATCGACGGCGGCTTCCTGATCACGCCCTCGTCGCTGCCCTACGAGACGATGACACCGGAGGACATCGTGGAGATGGACTTCGACGGCACCTATGTCGGCCGCCGCCCGTCATCCGAATGGCGCTTCCACCGCGACATCCTGCGCAAGCGGGACGACGTCAACGTGGTGCTGCACTGCCATTCGGTCTATGCGACCACGCTCGCCTGTCACTACAAGCGCATTCCCGCCTTCCACTACATGGTCGGCGTCGCCGGCGGCAACGACATCCGCTGCGCCGCCTATGCCACCTTCGGCACGCAGGCGCTGTCCGACAACGCGCTCGCCGCGCTCGAGGGGAGGCTTGCCTGCCTCCTCGGCCAGCATGGCCAGATATCGCTCGGCAAGACGCTGGAGGCGGCGCTGTGGCTCGCCATCGAGGTGGAGACCCTGTCGCGGCTCTATGTGCAGGCGCTGACGCTGGGCGACCCGCCCATCCTGCCCGACGACGAGATGGAGCGGGTGATTGCCCAGATGCGCCGCATGAGCTATGGCCTTCCGCCCGAGGCCGACGGCGTCAATGACGTCGCCCGGCCCCGTGCCGGCAGCGCGGGCTAGCCCCGTGCTGGCCGCTGGTTGCCCGCTCATTGGCGGACGAGCGGGACGAGGCCGGCGAGCTTGTCCGGGTTGCGCACGATGAAGACGTCGCTCGCCCGGCCCTCGGCATCGAAGCCGAAGGTCACCGCCGCGACGGGCACCGCACCTTCCGTGAGGATGAAGCCGAGCTGCCCGTTGATGGCGGCTTCCACCCAGCGATAGCTCTGCCACCAGTCGTGCAGCCGCTCGCCGACGAAGGCGAGCACGGCCTCGCGACCCACGATCGGGTCGCGCGCGGCCGCCACCTTGCCGCCGCCGTCGGCGGTGATGCGGATGTCCTCGGTGAGGAGCTGTGCCAGGCGCGCCGTCGTTCCCTCGGTTACAGCGGTCTGGAAGGCGACGAGAAGTTCGCGCTGGCGCTCGGGCGGCGCCACGTGGCGCACAGCGGTGCTGCCCACCGCAGTCTTTGCCCGCGAGACGAGCTTGCGCACGGCAGGCTCCTGCATGTCCATCGCCTCGGCCACTGCGGCATAGTCCATGCCGAAGATCTCGCGCAGCAGGTAGGCAGCCCGCTCCCGCGGCGTGAGGCGCTCCAGCATCAGGAGAAAGGCCGTCGTCAGCGTCGCCGCCATCTCATGGCTCTCGGCCGCTGCGTGCCCCACGGGGGTGTGTATCGGCTCCGGCAGCCAGGCGCCGGTGTACTCAACCCGCTTGCGGTGCGCCGAGCGCAGCATGTCGATGCAGCGGCGGGTGCAGGCGGCCGTCAGCCAGGCGGCCGGATTGTCGATCGCATCCGCATCTGCGAGGCGCCATTTCAGCCACGTGTCCTGCACCGCGTCCTCGGCGTCGGCGCGCGAGCCAAGGAGGCGGTAGGCGAGGCCGAAGAGCCGCCGTCGCTCGTCCTCAAAGACCTTTTCGTGGGCGCCCGCGGCCATCTCAGTGCCCCGAGACCTGGATGCGATTCCACAGGTTGATCATGGCCACGGTGGCCGTCAGCGCGCCGATCTCGGCCTCGGAGAAATGCGCACGCAATCTGGCGCGCAGCGCGCCGAGCTCGCGGCGGTGGTCGAGCTGCGTCAGCGCCTCTGTCCAGGCGAGGGCGGCCTTCTCGCGCTCGGAAAAATCCTTCACCTGGTCCCAGACCACGATGCGGTCGAGCCGCTCGTTCGTCTCACCGTCCTGGCGCGCTTCGCGCGTGTGCATCTTCACGCAGAACGCGCAGCGGTTAATTTGTGAGGCCCGGAGTTGGACGAGGTGGTGGATCGTTCTGTCGAGACCGTGGCGGTCGATCACGGGATGCACGTTGCCGAGCGCCTCCAGCACATCGGGAATGACCTGATCGTAACGCACGCTTCGTGTTTCAGTCATCGTCGTCTCCTTCACGGCGAGTGTCGCCGGTCACTGAGATGACGATCCGGCCCCTGGGTCTGTGACGTGCCTGCGCCTGCAGGCCGCAGATGCTGTACGCGGCCGGCAGATGGCCTACCGAGCGAGCAGTCCCGAGGCGGTTGCGCCGGAATCCATGGCGCCCAGCACGAAGGCGAGGTTCGCCGCGGCCACCAGCGAAGCGGCGTGGGCGTCCGCCTGGGCCTGGCTGGCCGTGAGCAGGCCCGTGTCAGCCGCGGTCACCAGCGTGATCGAGCCCGTGCCCGCCTTGTAGGAGGCCGCGGCCGCCCTCCGGGTGGTGTCGGCGGCCCGCACCAGCTCGCTCGCCGCCCTGTAGGATGCGAGGGCCGAGCGCAGCGTGTCCGCCGCCACGATAATCTCCCGCACGGCGTCGGAACGCACGCGGTTGAACGTGGTCTCGCTCGACTCGGCCAGCGCCTCGGCCTTGCGGAGCTGCGCGGCGCGCAGCCCGCCATCATAGAGCGGCACGGTGGCTCCGATGAGAAAGCCGGTGGCGGAGCCCTGTTGGCCGATGGTGGGCAGGCCGGCAGTCGTGAGATTACTCGTGCCCTTTGCGGCCACAGCGCTCAGGAACACCTTGGGCATGAACTCGGACTGGGCCGCCTTCACTTCCGCCCGTGCCGCCTGCATCGCCCTGTAGCTTGCCAGAACGTCCGGCCGCCGCGCCAGGGCATCGCGGATCGCCTGCTCGGTCGGCGCCTCGAAATTCGACGTTAGCGCGCGACCGCTGGCGTCGCTGATCTTCAGCTTCGTCATCGGCGAAATGCCCATGGCCGTCAGCAGCGCCTGATAGGCGGCACTCTCCTCGCCCTGGGCCTGCACCAGCCCAAATCGCGCCTGGGCGACCTGCTGCTTCGCCTGGGCCACCTCGACGGCATTGCCCATCCCGCTGCTCATGCGCGCATCGGCGGCGGCTTCGATCTCGCGGGCGTTCGCCACCGTCTGTGCCGCGATGCGGGTGCGGCTGCGGGCGGCGCCGTAGAGAAAGTAGGCGCGGGTGACATCGAAGATGATCTTCTGGTGCGCGCCGTTAAACAGCACGTTGGCAGCGATGGAATTGTGCCTGGCGGCGTCGCGCAGGGCGCGACGCTGGCCGAAATCGAACAGCAGCCACTGCACCGAAACGGCCGGGATCACGTCTCCCACGATGGCGGCGGGCTGTCGCAACTCCGGCAGGGGAGCGATCTCCACCCCGGACGAGACGCGCTGGCGGCCACCGACCACGTTGGCTGAGATCATCGGCAGGAAGGTCGCCTCTACCATGCCCTGCGAGAGCGCCGCCTGGCGCGCCTGGAGCCAGGCGAGGCGCGTCGTCGGATTGTGCGACTGCGCGATATCGATGAGCTCGGGCAGCCCGTACGTCCTGGAAGAATCGATTTTCGGCGCCGCATCGATGTGGGCGACGGCCGGCTCCGGGCCGACGGCGAAGGACTTGTCCGCCCCTGGCTGGTGCGTCGCGGTGTCGGCAGCCGGCGTCCACGGCTCGGAAGGATCCGTCGGTGCCTGCTCGAGGACCTCTGTGGCACAGCCGGCGAGGCCGAGCGCAGCCGGCAGCACGCTGCCGGCCACGAGACAGACCGACCAGAAACGGCGACGGCGCGCAGCAGCGCCCTGCTGCAGGCGGGGCTTCTTCGACGTCATGCGGCACCTCCTGCGGCAAGAGTGCCGATGCGCGCCACCCGTGCGCCAATGCTATCCCAGACGGTCCCCCCGGCTTCCGGCCCCCGATGCGCGAACGCATTCACCCCGGCCGGCGGGCGACCTCTCGCTGCCGCCTCAAGCCGCGTACTGGCGGCATCGAGCTCGGCTGCTGCGTCATCCAGCCGGTCCGGGCTGAAAACCATCGCCGGCAGCAGGGTGCTGATCTCGTCCACCAACGCGTAGAGGGGACGCAGCTCGGCTGCAGGTGGCCGCTGACCGTGCGGCTCGAAGGGCGTCATGTCCAGAGCGTCTTTTGCCCTGGCGGTCATGGTCGCCACCGCAGCAACATCGTTAACCGCCGCATCTCGTGCCCCCGGCGGCAGCGCGGCGATGCGCGCCAGCGCCCGCAGGGCACCGGCCAGCTGGCGGCGTACCTCGACCACTGCGCTTTTCGGCCAGAAACTGGTGAACATCACGAAAACCAGCGTGTTGCCGAGCAATATGCCGATGATGCGGTCGCTGGCGGCGCTCATGCTGGTGCTCGGGCCGAAGCCGCCGAGCACGGTGAGCAGGAAGGCGAGGCCGATCTGCACCCCGCCATAGGATAAGCGTTCGGAGCCGGTCGACACCCAGGCCGCCGGGAGGATGGCGATGAACACGAGCGCCATCAGCCCGCCGACCGATGTCAGATGCGGAATGACGAAGACGATCGCCGCCACGCCCATGGCAGCACCGAGAAGACAGCCGCAAATGCGCAGCATGAGCTTGTGCGTGGTCTCGCCGATGGTGCCGAGCGAGGCCACGTAGCAGGTGACCATGGCCGTTGCGATGCCTTCCCAGTTCAGCAGCGGCGGCCATGAAAGCCCGCCAGAGTGTCGCCGTGCCCCCTGGAAGCAACCCCGCGGTGCGTCCCGCTCGGGCGGTGCCTGGAAGAGTCGGTCGTATTCCTGCCGCCTTTCAACACCGGTTCCGGGCCCCGTTAACCTTTGGGGCAGGGCGCTGCGCTAGACTGTCGCGCTCGAACGGGGCTGGCTACGCGGGCGTTACGGCTGCCCGAATTGGCGCAAGACATGGTGGAGCTTCTTCTCCTGCTCGTTGGCGGCGGTGCGGTCCGTCGTAAATGGTGGCTCGTCGGCCTACTCGGCCTGCTGTGGATGGCCGTCGGCATCTTTTTCGTCGTGACTGCGCTCAGCGACGACCTGCGTTTCTCCCCCATCTATTTCGCCATTCCGCTCCTCATCGATGCCGCCTTCTCCGCCGTCAGCAGTCTGTCAGCCCCTTCCGGGCGCCGGTTTCTGCGTCTCGCCAAGGCGGCTGTCCTCATCGTCATTGTCCTCTTGATCCTCGAGGCGTCCTGGCACAGTGGCGTCATCGTCGGCTTCCTGGTGGGTACGCTCCTCATCGTCGACGCCATCTGGCGGGCGAGCAGCGCCTATGTGGTGCGCTTCCGCAACTGGCGGTCCTCCATCGTCAAGGCGGCCCTTGAATTCCTGATCGGCGCCTGGTCCTTCGTCCCCTGGCCGACCCACTGGCAGGGGGAGGTCGGCGTGGACGTCGGCACACTGATGATCGTCTCGGCCTACGGCATGTGCGGGCTGGCGCTGCGCATCCGGCGGCTGCCACCCGACACCTCCGTCGCAATGATCCTGGCGAGGGGGCGCGAGCGGGATCTCAAGCCCGGCTCGCCGCGGCGCCTCCTGCCCGTCCGCAGCGCCGAGGGGCCGGACGAGGGCGAGGTCATCGTGCATGTCTGGACACCGACGGGCGGCATGGTGCCGCTGCACAGGGGCGTCCAGCGCTACGTCGCGGCCCGCGACGAGAAGGGTATCGTCTCGACCGGACACGCCGCGCTCGAGGCGCCGCCGGACATCTACATCAGTCACTATCCCGCCGTGGAGATCGACCGGAAGCCTTCGCAGTTCGCCCGCGTTCTGCGCGCAACGCCCGACAACGATGTCGAGGGCCTGTTCAAGCCGAGCTATGCCGAGGAGAGCGCGGAATGGTGCCCCTCGACGGTACAGGTCCGGCTTCCCGCCCTCAACCTGCGGGCCCTGCACGCCTTCTGGGAGGCCTACCGCACCGACACGACATACAACCTGACGGATCGCAACTGCTCGAGCGCGGTGGCGAGCGCGCTCGACGCGGCCATCGAGGGTCGCTTTGCCGGCGCGGCGCGTTCGCCGGCCTTCCTCCTGCGTCTCGTCTGCGCGCCGGAACTGTGGATCGCCGGCATGCTGCGCCGTCGGGCGGCGTGGATGGCGTGGACGCCGGGGCTCGTCCTCGACTATGCGAAGGCCATCGGTGCCCTGCTTGCCCATCTTGATCCGCTGGCCGGCAACGGCCGCCACGGGGTGCCCGTCCCGCCGGCTGCTGCCTGTATACCCTCCGGCGACTGAGAGGTTCGCGTGCATACCAGCATTCTCGGGGGCAGCGCTGTCCTCGCCTGTGCCGGCATCATTGCCACGGCGGCGGTCTTTGGGCTGACCTACAGCCTGAGCGCGGCGCTGATCGCGCTCGATCTGGCCGAGCGTGGCCTCAGCGAGAGCCTCATCGGTGCCAACGCGGCGATGCATGCGGTCGGCGTGCTCGCCATGGCCTTCCTCCTGCCGCGGATCGGCGCGCGCTGGGGGCTGCGGCGTTCCATCACCGGCGCCCTTGCCCTGGCGGCACTGCTCCTGTGCCTTTTTCCGATGATGCCCCTCGTCTGGCTGTGGTTTCCGCTGCGCGTGGTGCTCGGTGCTGCCTCGGAGGTGCTCTTCGTCCTCTCCGAAACGTGGCTGAACGCGCTCACGTCCGAGGGCTCGCGGGCGCGCACCATGGGCGCCTACACGGCGGCGCTGTCCATCGGTTTCGCGCTTGGCCCGGTCATCCTCTCGCTCGTTGGGTCGGACGGCTTCACGGCGTACGGTGTCGGGGCCGCCCTCGTCGCGGCGGCGGCGCTCTTCGTCGCCCTGGCGCGGATCGCCGCCCCGGACTTCGAGAAGCCCGAGCACGGCAATCCCGTGCGCTATATGCGCCTCGCGCCCGTCGCCATGGGGGCGACGGCCCTCAACGCAGCCATCGAGACGGCGGGGCTGACGTTCCTCACCCTCTATGCGATGTCGCTCGGCTGGGGCGAGGCGGAAGCAACGCAGCTCATGGCCTGCATGATGTTTGGCGCCATCGTCCTGCAGGTGCCCATCGGCTGGCTGGGCGACCGCATGGACCGGGAGCGCCTCATCGTGGCGCTCGCCGTGGTGTCGGCCCTCGGCGCGGCCATTTGGCCGTTCGTCCTCGCCAGCCCGGTCATGACCTACGCCCTGCTGTTCGTGTGGGGTGGCGTCTTCGTCGGCATCTACACGATGATGCTCGCGATTGTGGGCAGCCGATTCTCAGGCAGCGACCTCATCGGCATCTATGCCGGCATGGGCCTGTTCTGGGGTGTCGGCGCGCTCATCGGCCCCGCCCTTGCCGGCGTTGCCATGCAGGCCACCGGCCACGGCCTGCCGATCTTCGTTGCGCTCATTTGCGGGCTGTTTGCGCTCGCGGCTGTCGCGTTCGGCCAGAAGGGGCGGCGCTAGCGGGCCGAGACCCTCGCAACTTGCAGCGGCTGCACAGGGGCGGTATGCCTTGCAGCTCTTGCGGGCGGGTGATCGTGGGGGGCTATGCGGCTGGTTCTGTTGCTGGGTCCGACCATCCTGCTCGTGTTCTCGGCGAGCTTCCTGCTGGCGTGGACCCTCGACCGCCGCCTGAAGCATCTTCTGCTCTTCGGCCTGTCCTGCCTCTTCTTCTGCTTCGGCTCCCTGTCGCAGATGCTGCAGATTCCGCCCGGCGCGGGGCCGAATGCCATCGTGTCGGCCTTCATCTACACGGTGAGCGTGCTGTGCTTCACAGAGGGGCTCCTCTGGCGGGCGGGCAAGCGCACGTCCTTCGCCGAGAAAGCCGCCGTCACACTCCTCATCGTGGGCGGCATCGCCTTCTTCTACTACGTGGAGCGGAGCCTCCTCGTCCGCATCTACATCCTCAACTTCGGTTACGGGCTGATCTGCCTCGTGACGGCCTGGCGGCTGCGCGTCATGTGCCGCGGGCGCCTGACGGAGCGCGTGTTGTTCTGGGCGCTGGTGGCCTTTGCACTGCACTTCTTTCCGCGCACGGTGCTCACGGCCGGCGGCGTGCCGTCGGATGCGGATGAGTTCGGCCTCTCCGCCTTCTGGCTCACGTTGCAGTTTTCGCTCGCCGTCCTCGGCGTCGTGCTGGCGATCGCACTTCTTGCCGTCACGGTTGGCGACGTCATCGATGAGGTGCGGCATGCCGGCAACCTCGACCCGCTGACGGGCGTCCTCAACCGCCGGGGTTTCGAGGAGGGCGCCGCCCAGCGGTTCTCGGACCCGCGCAGCCAGCCGCTGTGCCTCCTCCTTGCTGACATCGACCGCTTCAAGAGCATCAACGACAGTTTCGGTCACCCGGTCGGCGACGAGGTGCTGCGCAACTTCGCAGCCTTGCTGCGGCAGGCGACACGATGGAGCGATCTCTGCGCGCGCCTCGGCGGCGAGGAATTCGCGCTGCTCCTGTGCGGCTGCGATGCCGCGGGTGGCGCCGCCTTCGCCGAGCGGCTGCGGGCGTCGGTCAGCGCGGCGCGCTTCGACGCCCTGCCGGAGGGCTGGCAGGTCACCGCGAGCTTCGGCATTGCCGAAGCCCGCGCGGGAGACAACC
>Ga0207869_1000934_pt1 | contig 18104 bp, 19 predicted proteins | sample HigsolmetaAR205D_FD_184837 | JGI IMG/M metagenome (GOLD analysis project Ga0207869, IMG submission 184837) | Ionic liquid and high solid enriched microbial communities from the Joint BioEnergy Institute, USA - AR20-5-D (SPAdes) (version 2) ...
TTTATCATGATTCCTCTCTCCTCCAAGGAGAGAGTTTGCGATGAAAGTGGGGAATTTTCAACCGATTATATTGGGGATTTTAACGTTGATCTTCACATCAAGGTATCCAAAAAAGTATTCCTGCAATGGTTGGAAGGAAAGCAAGATAGCCAAAACTGGTAATAACACTTGAGACGAAAGGAGATATGCCTGATGGCAGGCACAGTAAAAAAAGATGGGGCAACCTGGTGTTATATTGTCGATTTGGGTAAAGATGCAAACGGGAAACGCAGGCAGAAGAAGAAGCGCGGTTTCAAAACGAAAAAGGAAGCGCAAATCGCTCTTGCTGAAGTGGTCCATGAATTGAGCAAGGGCACTTATGTAACCCCTTCAAAGATCAAGTTTAAGGATTATTTGTTGCAGTGGCTCGAGGATAAACAAACAAAAGTGAATGCGGCAACTCTGGACACCTATGCCTGGCTAACGAAAAACCATATCATCCCTGCCTTGGGTGAGGTTGAGTTGTCTAATCTGACCCCGATGATGCTTCAGCAGCATTATAATCATCTCACAAAAAATAAAGTATTATGCGATGAGAACATCCGAAAAGTGCACATTTTAATCAAGGATGCACTGAAAAAAGCGGAACGGTGGGGCCTTGTGACCAAAAACGTGGCAGCCCATGTTGATGCGCCCAAGGTGTATAAAAAAGAAGTTCACGTTTGGGATACCAATCAGGTTCGAACATTTTTGGAGGTTGCAAAGGAAAGCCCGTACTACATGATTTTTTTGCTCACCGTAACAACCGGCATGCGAAAGGGGGAAATTCTTGGCCTAGCATGGAGGTATGTCAATCTTGAGGAAGGATATTTGAGCATCGCACAAACTTTGAATCAGTTTGGAAAAATTGTACCTCATCCTAAAACAAGGGCCGGGTTCCGATCCATTGATCTTCCCGATGAAGTCATCGATGCACTGATCAAACATAAAACAAAAATTGAGGAGCAAAAACGGAAAGCAGGAAGCCTGTATCACGATCTCGATCTGGTTAACTGCACACCTGTTGGAAAACCGATTGATCGGAGCAATCTTTCCCGTACGTTCAAGTCTTTGATCAAAAAGGCTGGTCTTCCGGATATCCGCTTCCACGATCTGAGGCATACGCACGCAACGCTGTTGCTCAAACAAAACGTACATCCCAAAATCGTCGCGGAACGCCTCGGCCACGCGGACACACGGATGACACTGGATACGTACAGTCACCTGCTGCCCAGTATGCAAAGGGAAACCGCCAAAGCGTTCGGGAAATTGCTGTTTGGAACCACGTAATTTCGGGGTGAAACCCTTGTGACCATTCTGTGACCACAAGGTGTTTTCACCCCCATTTTTTGTCCAGCCCGCAAGATTGAAAATCAAAAAACCCTTGATTTCTCAAGGGTTTCAGCTTCTTATGCATGGTGATCCGGACTGGGTTCGAACCAGCGACCCCCACCCTGTCAAGATGGTGCTCTCCCGACTGAGCTACCGGATCACGAAATGTATGGAAATCAGTTGGTCACCACGTCGCCCTCGATGGTGGGCCCTGTAGGATTCGAACCTACGACCAATCGGTTATGAGCCGACCGCTCTGACCAACTGAGCTAAGGGCCCGAATCGCACCGGACATCGATCACATTTATTACTATACACAATCGTGAAAAAGATTTCAAGAGGGAAATGAAGAATTTCTGTAATTTTTTTCACCGCCATGAAAAGCTGCGGTTGCGCCGTTTCACAGGCTGTCCCGCTTCAGCCGTCAGAAAAAACAGCACAGCCGCGTGCTGCTTTTCTGACGGCATCTGCTGTCGCCATCCCGGCTTACCCAGCCTGCTCCTCCTCATTCTTGTTCTCCTGGACCAATCCGGCTTGTTCCACGCGGGCAGCTTCTGCTTCCAGGCGAGCGGCTTCCGCTTCCTGTTCATCCCGCATCCGGTGCGCCATGCGGCTTGACGCATTGGCAGCCACGCTGGCCACCAGGTCATCCAGGAAGGTGTGCACGCGGCCGTCTTCCGCCAGCTTTGTGTCCAGACGCTTGATGACGCCGATCTTGGCTTTGTCCAAATGTCCAAACGTCGTGACCGCAATGCTTCCGTATGCAAACACCGAGCCGATGGCCAAGGTTTCGTCACAGCCGAAAAGACCCTCATCCTGCGCGATAATCGTCTGCAACGGCTCGGACAGCAAGCCTCTTTCCGCCAGTGTATCCAGCTCCACCCCCACCAGGATGGCATGTTGCATCTCCCTTTTTTCCAGCACAGCGTTTACGCTCTCGATGCACGCTTCGAGCGTCAGGTTTGGATGATACGGCGCCTGCATCTCGTAGACAATTTCCGCAATATCCCGAATGGAAACTCCCCGTTCTTCCAAACGTTTCAGCGCGGCGTTTTTGACTTCGATGCTGTGCACCTGCTTCTTCATTAAGAGTGACATCCCCTTCCACAAATCGTGAAGTCATTCTATTCCATAGTATCATACTGAAGTAAAATTGCGACAAAATTCAGTTGGAAAAGGAGCACACTCAAGCAGGGACAACAGACGTCTTTTGTTTTCCCGGCATCTCAAGCATCGAAAAAAGCAGAAAATAGCCACCCCGGCTTCCCTAAGCCAAAACAGGTGACCATTTCCGGCTTCCACCATGAACGTTCGGATGCGGCATGCACAATCCAATAAAAACCTACCGCGGCTGTTCCTCCTGCGGACCTTCCTCCTTCAAGGGAGAAACGACCAGCCCTTCTTCAAACTCCGCCTTGCTGATGGCCGTCAGGATGGTAAAAGTCAGCACGGACAAAATCAGCAAGACGAGAAAAATAAAAGTAATCATCATGGCTGTGTACAAACATGCACCACCTCCTCTACTCCCAGTCTTTCCCGAGGTTCGCAAACTATTCCGGGCTGCGCATAAGATTACACATAAGACAAAATTTCTGATAAAATGAGGACTTGCAATGGTTGACCAAATCGCAAAAGGTGGTGTGGTGTGATGTTGTACAGTATCGTCGTTTTTCCCTCCAGCCAGGTACAGGAAGTGGCGAACTCGTACCGGAAGCGGTATGATCCTTCGTATGCGCTGATCCCGCCTTACATCCGGCTGAAAGAAGCGTTTGAACTGGAGGAAGCCCGGCTGCCTGAACTCATCGAACATCTGGAGCAGGTGGCTTCCACCACGAACCGTTTTCCTGTCCGTTTTCACCGGGTTTCCACGTTTCATCCGACCAACAACGTCATTTTCCTGGCGGTGCAGGACAAGGAACCTTTCCTCAAGCTGCATGAAAAAATCGTGCAGCGATTCCCCGAGAAGGAAACGTACGCCTTCGTTCCGCATTTGACGATCGGCCGCGACCTGTCCGATGACGAACTGCGCGACGTTACCAGCCAGCTGAGCATGGTCAAGTTCGACCTCGAATGCGAAGTGGACCGCTTCCACCTGATTTACCAGCTGGAAGACGGCATTTGGAGCACCTACCAGACCTTTTTGCTGAAAAAATAACCCCTCCTGAACCCCAGGAGGAATCTTTTTGCCAGAGGATGTGCCACAGTGATGATTAAAACCTATCAGATTGTGAGAGTCACTTCACCCGGTCAACTGGAAGACCACATGCGCGTGCGCAGAACTGTCTTCGTCCAGGAGCAGGGTGTACCCGCCGAAATCGAATTTGACCAGCATGACCGTGAGGACGAGGAAACCCTTCATTTCGTCGCCTACGACGCTTTCGAGCGGCCTGTCGGCGCAAGCCGCCTGCGGACGTACGCGCCCGGCATGGGCAAGGTGGAGCGGGTGGCCGTCCTGCAGACGGAACGCGGAACAGGACTGGGCAAGCAGATCATGCAGGTCATGGAAGAGGCTGCCCGCGAAGCCGGTTTCACCCAGTTGAAGCTGAACGCCCAGACACATGCCCAGGGCTTCTACGAAAAGCTGGGGTACGAGCCATACGGTGAACTGTTTGAAGAAGCGGGCATCCCGCATATCGCCATGAAGAAAACTCTTGCCGCCAAGTAAAAGCAAGGTTTCCAAAAAACCGCAAAAAAGCTCCCCGCAACGCCTGCAAAAATCCAAGGCAGGCACGGGGAGCTTTTTTTATCCCTGCGCTCTTCGCCGCTCAGCGATCGCGCGCAACTTCTCCACGGTATCTTCCAAAGCCAGATGCGAACCCAGCATGGCGTGAAAGGGTTCTTCCCCCCGCCAGCCGTGAAAGTCTGAACCGCCGGTCACCACCAGACCGTGTTCCTTCGCCCACTGAAGGTACTTAAGCCGCTGCGCTTCGCTGTTGTCCGGATGGTACACCTCGATGCCATCCAGTCCGAACGCGATCAGTTGCTGCACCAGTTCGTCGTCGTTGTAAAGACCGGGATGGGCCAGCACGGCCACACCGCCCGCCTGCCGGATCAAGGTGATCGCCTCCTGCGGCGTGATGCGCGGCGGGTTGACGTACGCCGCCCCTTCCTTGCCCAGGTACTTCTCAAAGGCTTCCTCCACCGAGGAGACCACGCCCAGCTCGATCAGTTCCTCGGCGATGTGCGGCCGTCCGATGTTCTTGTCTGTTCCCTGCTTGCGCCGATAGACGCTCTCCAGCGTGATCGGGATGCCCAGTTCCCGCAGGCGCGCGATCATCAGCTTGTTTCGTTCGTGCCGCGTTTCGCGCAAGCCGGCCAGCTTCTCCTGAAAAGACGAATCCGCGTACGGAACGAAGTAGCCCAACACGTGGATGTCCTGCCCCCGTGCCAGGGAGCTTACCTCTACGCCGGGAATGACCTCTACGCCTTGCGCGGCGGCCGCTTCCAACGCCTGCGGAATCCCCGCTACGGTATCATGGTCGGTGATCGCGATCGCCGAAAGCCCCTGTTCCCTGGCAAGCCGCACGTTTTCCGCCGGCTCGCATGTGCCGTCGGAGGCCGTCGTATGCGTGTGCAAATCGGCCCTTTTTTTCATGTTTTTTCCCCCTGTCCTTCTCTTTTCTGTGTCTGAATCGTCAATCCCCTTCATACGCTGATAGCAACACACTTTTTTCAAGGTGAAAGCCAAGGAGGATGTTCATGCGGTTAAAGATCAAAAACCTGTCCGGTGTCCTGCAGCCCATCTCGCGCGTCGACAAGATTTTGCGGCAGCAAGGCTTTCAGCGAACAGGCGGAACGAAGCCCAGCTATGACATTGTCATTTACGACTCGGCGAGCAGCAGCACCTATTGTCTCCGCATTCCCGCACGCATATCCGGCGGGAGTACGAAAAAAGGAGAACAAGCCGTCAAGTTGGGTCTTCCTTACCTGGAGGCGAAGATCTGTATGAACTCTCCAACCGCAAAGCCGTTTTTCATTCCCAAGGCAGTCCGCGAAGCAGCCGAACACAAGCTGGCGGAAGTGGCGGACTACCTTTCCTCCTGTGAACCGTCCTGATGTGTCATTGCCCTGCTCCACAGCCAGCGGTTCTGCCAAATGCGATAGCCGACTCGCTGTTCCTTGTACAGTCCGACCAGGTAACCCATGAACGCCGTTCGATACAGCACGTAACTGGATGCTGTCTCGATCTTGACCCCCAACCGCTCGCAAAGTTCGGCCAACGCTTCATCCAGGGTACGCTCTGTCTGCAGGATCTCTTCGATCAAGCTGCAAATTCGCAGATGCCAATCCCTGTTTTTCACCAGCACTTCACGTGCAGAGGCAGTGTACGCTCCATGTCCCGGCAGGTACCCGCTGTAGCTGGATTTCATCAGTTTGTCCAAACTGAGCAGGGTTTGCTGTACGTCCACGAGAAAAGGCAACTTGTGCTTTTCCAATTGCTCTTCACCCAAATAGCTGTCGGCGGCAAAGCATATGCCGTCACATACCACTCCTGCCTGCTGCCAACTGTGGCCCGGCAGCGCGAGGATGGTGAACGGCACGCCGTCAATGTCCAATTCCCCTTCCACTGGAAGGAGGTGATCCACCCGCGAAGAGGTTCCGAGCAAAAATTTATTGCGCATGTCGGCAAGCGGTTCCGCTCCCATGTTCAGATAAATCGGTTCCAAAATGGGGTAGCGGATCACCGCTTCTTCCAAAGGAGGTGCGTACACCTTTGCCTGCGGCCAGCTGCCGAGCAAATGGGCATTGCCGCCAAAGTGATCGGCATGGGCGTGGGTTTGCAAAATGGCAACCAAGGGCTGGGAGATCGCTTCCAGCCCTTTTTTAATTTTCTTCGCAGTTTGCGCATCAAGTCCGGAGTCAATCAGGATTGCCCCGCTTTTGCCCAGGACGAGGCCAATGTTGACGTGACCGGGAAAATAGCCGACACGTTCCTTGATCATGACAGGAGTATGGGTTGACACATCACGACCTTCCTTCCCTTTCATTTTCATACCTTTTCTCCATTTTCCCCGTCTTCCCTGCCAGACACTCCAAAGCGCAGCGGTCCAATCACCTGGTACGGAGGACGCGGCCGGTTGAGGCTGCTGAACATGTGAGTTGCTGCCGCCACCGCGACGATCGTAATCAGCGAGAAAATCATCCGCTTCAATCCGATTGCCTGCAGCGAACTGGCGACGATGAATCCGTCGATGACAAAAATCAGCAGCGCCACCGGAATGGAAAAACGGCGGGCAAGAAACTGCGCCAACAAATCCGTACCGCCCGTATTGGTGTCAAAAGCGAGCATCAGCCCGATACCCGCGCCAATCAGCGTCCCGCCCACGACTGCCGAGCTGGAGATGCTCCACACATTGTACGCGCGCAGAAACGAGCCGGCATCGATGAAAAAGGAAGAGATCAGCATGCCGTGAAAACTGTGGCAGAACAAGGACCGATCGAAAAACAAGACGATCAAATAGACGGGAATGCTCACCCCGATCATCACCAGTCCCGGCGGAAGCTGCAGGTAGTACGCAGCCAGAAGCCCAATGCCGATCATGCCGCCGTCCATCAGCTGATGCGGAACGAGAAACAGGTTGACTCCCACCGCCACCAGCAGACTGCCGGCCAGGATGGCAGCCGCTTTTGCCAGCCAGTACACGCCCTTCCCTCCCCCGTTTTCTCCAAACCCTTCACGGGAATTGCCCGGAAAATGACCGGGAGATGCCTGTATATCTGTATGCCTTCCGCCAAACCGGTATGTCCCATTGGCCTCCGGATTGGCTGGCATTTTGAAACCCGTGTTTTGACGCCTTCTTCAGGAAGTTGGTATACTAGCCTCTATGCGAACATATGAATGTTTCGGCGCCCCTCTGCGTAGATTGAATTACATCGGTGTAGAGGGAGGTGAGCCCTTTACCTTCCGCATCCTGGGGGGTGAAGGTGTGCTTGGAGGAAAGTTCGATCGGGGAGTTTCTCCTGAATCTGCTGCTGGTTGTCTGGTTCGTTTTGCTGAACGCTTTTTTCGTCGCAGCAGAAATTGCGCTGGCAAAGTTGCGCCAAACACATCTCGTCCAACATGCCAACGAAACAAAATCTTTTCGGGCCGTTTGCGCCCAAAAAGTGAGACAAAAGCCGGAGGATTGCCTGTCGGCCTGCCAGTTGGGGATTACGGCGGCATCGCTTGCCCTGGGGTGGATTGGCGTTCCGGCTGTCGCCGGCTGGATGGAGGTTTTCTTTGCTTCCGCAAATCTTCCCGCAAACTGGAACGCTCCGGTCTCCATCATCCTCGCCTTTGCCGCGGTCACGTTTCTGCACGTCCTGCCGGGAACATTGCTGTCCAAGTTCCTGTCTGTGCAAAAAGCGGAATCCATCCTGTTGTGGACGGCTCCGCCGCTGCTGATGGCAACCCGGCTGTTTCGGCCGCTGCTCAGGGTGCTGAACCGTTTTTCTTCTTCCCTGCTGCGGAAAGCGGGAATTCCCCACGGCGAGGAGAGCGGTTCCGCCCACACGCAGGAAGACCTGCCCCGGCTGGCGGGCCTGCGCCGAAAAACCGGCCATTTGGACCAGACGGAGCTTGCCCTCTTTGACAAGATCTTCGCCTTTTCCCAGCGTCTGGCCCGGGAAATCATGATCCCGCGCATCGACATGATCTGCCTGTATGACGATTACAGCTTTGAAGAATGCCTGGCCGTCATTCGCAAAACCCGCCATTCCCGTTTTCCGGTCGCCCATGAGGACAAGGACAGGCTGATCGGCTTTGTGCACGCCTCTGACTTCTACCTGGCGGCCGTGACAAACGGACAGGCGGAGATCCAAAACCTGCTGCGCCCGCTTTTGACCGTGCCGGAAACGATGGAAATCAGCCATGTGTTGCAGCTGATGCAAAAAGCGAAATGCCAGATGGCGATCGTGATTGACGAGTACGGGGGTACGGCTGGTCTCATCACCATGGAAGACATCCTGGAGGAGATCGTTGGCGAGATTCAGGATGAGTTTGACGAGGAGACGAGACCCGAAATCGAATGGATTTCCGCCGATGTCCTCTCCGTCTCCGGCAAAACCCTGCTGTCCCGCCTCAGCCATTGCATCGGCATCGACGTCTCCTCTCCCGAAGTGGACACCGTCGCCGGTTGGCTGTACAATCAACTGGGCGGGGCCGCGGCAGAAAACAGCTCCATCACCTATCAGGGCTACCGCTTCACCGTCAGCGAATGGCAGCAGCATCGCATCATCCGCGTGAAGATCTGCCTGGCCGACAACGGGGAGCCGCCCGGTGAGACGGGGTGGTCCTCCGATTCCCAAAAGGCCCCGCTCCTTACGGCACAATCCTGAGCAAAATTTCAACATATCGTCCCCCTTGTCCGGGGGCTTTTCTTCTTTTCCGTTTCACCACAACATCCAGGAGGGGAACAACCAAACACGATGCTGACATACGCACTGCTCGACCATCAGCCCGTCTTGCTCACTCCCGACAACTACCACCTCCTGCCGGTCTGGCGCATGGCGGCGCTGCAAGGCAAACTCCGCTGCCCCCGTTGCGGAGCACCGCTCAAGCTGATGGCGGGGATCAGCTTCGAGCCATACTTCCTCCATCCTGCGGAGAGCACCTGTCCGCTGCAAACGGATGCGGCGTTTCCGGAGGAACAGGCGGTTTTGGCAGTTCAAGCGGATTTGGCGGCTTCAGCGGAAGCGGCAGCAGCGGCGGAACCGGTTTCTGCCGGTCCGGACACCGCTGCCGTTTCGCAATCCGCTGATCGCGAAGGAAGACAGCTCGGTTCCTTTCGCCTGCCCAAAAACAGGCCGATTGGCAACGGTTCATCCGCAAGCCTGGTTTCCCCGTCGCCGTTGCCCGTATACCGCAAGCGTCTCACTCCGCGCACCCGCGTCAAACCGGCCGAACTGTTCAACCGGAACGAAGCTCTGCACGCCAACCAGAAAAAGGCGGTGGAGACGACAGACGGCCCGCTGTTGATACTCGCCGGTGCGGGCAGCGGCAAGACCCGGGTCATGACGGCGCGAACGGTTCACCTGATCCGCCACGCCGGCGTAGCTCCGCGGCAAATCATGGTGGTGACCTTCACCACCAAGGCGGCGGAAGAAATCCGCCAGCGCATCGCCCGCGAGCTTCCGCCCCGGCAGGCGGGCGAACTGATCGCCGGGACGTTTCACAGCATCTTTTTCCGCATGCTTCTGCATCACCGCCCCCAGCAATGGGATCAGCGCCGCCTGCTGAAAAAGGAGTGGCAGAAATGGCGGCTGCTGCGGGAAACGGGAATCCTGGCGGGGCATGACGAGCTTTTGCAGAAAAAGGAACACGAAGTGCTGGAAGCGCTGGCCGTAGTCAGCCGCTGGAAGAACGAATACATACTTCCCCATGAAGCGGAAGGGCGTCACGCAGCCAACGATGCCGAAGAACTGGCCCGCAAGCTCTACCCGCTCTACGAAGAAGCGAAGAAGAGACAGCGCTGTTTCGACTTTGACGACATGCTGATCGGATGCTTCGAAATGCTGCGGGACGATCCGGAACTGCTTGCCCGCTACCAGGAACGGATCACGCATGTCATGATTGATGAGTTTCAGGACATCAACCGCATTCAGTATGAGACGGTCAAACTGCTCGCCGCACCGCAGAACAACCTCTGCGTCATCGGAGACGACGACCAGTCCATCTACGGGTTTCGCGGCAGCAACCCGCACTTCATCCTCGGCTTTACCCGCGATTACCCCGAGGCAAAATCGATCACGCTGGAAGTGAACTACCGCTCCCGCACATCGATTCTGGGCCTCAGCTATTCCTTGATCGGACACAACCAGGCCCGCTGGGTCAAGGAGTGCCGCAGCTTTCACCGCGAGGAAGGAGAAGCCTACCTGTTTGAAAGCGAAGACGAGGAGGAACAGGCTTCCCGAATCATCGACGACATCATGCACCGCCACAACCAGGGCGTGTCCTTTGGCAGCTTCGCCATCCTGTTCCGCACCAGCGAGTCGGCCCGCCCGATCCTGGAACGCTTAAGCGAAGCAGGCATCCCGTTTCACTACACACAGGAGGATGATTCCTTCTACCAGCGGCAAACGGTGCGCTGGGCACTCGCCTATCTGCGGCTGGTGCTTGATCCGGATGACGCCGATGCGCTTCGGGAGATCCTGCCCACGCTCTACCTGCCGCTTGAGCAGTGGAACGCCATCCGCAGCCAGGCGATCCTGGAAGACGTCCCGGTGCTAGACGTATTGCCCCGCCTGCCGCAGTTGAAGCCGTTCCAGCGCAAGCAGCTGGACAAGCTGATTGAGATTCTGCGCGGCTGCAGGGAAGCCTCCCCTGCCAGGGCGCTGGAGAAGATTTTTGCGGACGGCAAGCTGCGCGACTATTTGCGGAAAAGGGCAAAAGAACGGGAAAGCAGCCGGGAACGCTGGAGCGATGAACTGCAGCAGCTGATCGCCATGAGCAGACGGCATGCCGCCATTCCCGACTTTCTCCGCTACTTCCAGCGGATGAGCGAACAGGAAAAAGAGTGGCGCAGCAAGCGTCCGCTCCCCGGCGAGGCGGTGCATGTGCTCAGTATTCACCGGGCGAAAGGGCTGGAGTACGACCACGTCTTCCTGCCCGATCTGGTGGAAGGCGCCCTGCCGCATGAATACACCCTGGAAGAGTTGCGCAAGGGGAAAAATGCCGCTCTCGAGGAGGAACGGCGGCTGTTGTACGTGGCCATCACCCGCGCCCGGCTCAGCGTCAGCATCGGCATTCCCCGCGAGCGATTCGGCCGCAAAACCCGCCCTTCCCGCTTTATCGCCGAAATGGGGCGCTAGCGCGAAGCCTTCATGCCGCGAAACCAAACGGAACAAAAAACGGTTGCCGTACTGGCAACCGATCGTTTGGCATGTTTGACACAAGGCACCTAGAAGCCGCGAATGTGGTAGCCCGCATCCACGTGGATAATTTCCCCGGTAATACCGCGCGACAGATGGCTGAACAGAAACAGCGCGGTGTCGCCCACGTCGGACTGGTCGATGGTGCGGCGAAGCGGCGCTTTTTCCTCAATTTCCTTGAGAATGACATTGAAATTGCGGATGCCTTTCGCGGCCAGGGTGCGAATCGGGCCGGCAGAAATCGCGTTGACGCGGATGTTGTCCTTGCCCAGATCGTTGGCCAGGTAGCGTACGGAAGCGTCCAGCGCTGCCTTGGCGACTCCCATCACGTTGTAGTTCTGTACGACCCGCTCACCGCCCAAATACGTCAGGGTGACGATGCTTCCGCCTTCGGTCATCAGCGGCCGTGCCGCGCGGGCCACCGCAACCAGCGAGTAGGCGCTGATGTCTTGCGCCAGGGCGTAGCCGTCACGGGAGGTGTTGATGTACTCGCCTTCCAGCTCCTCCGTTTTCGCAAAGGCGATGCAATGAGCCAGACCGTGGATGACGCCCACTTTCTCCTTGATCGTTGCGAACGCCGCCTCCACTTCTTCGTCCTTGGTCACATCGCAATTGACCAGCAGCGGTTCGCCGCCCAATTTTTGGGTCAGCTCGGTCACGTTTTCACGCAACCGCTCCCCCTGATAGGTAAAAATCAGGTTGGCCCCCGCCTTGTGCAGGGACTGGGCGATTCCCCAGGCAATGCTGCGGTGGTTGGCCACCCCCATGATAACAATGTTCTTTCCTTGCAAGAGTCCTTCCATCTATGTATCGGCTCCTTTCCACATTCTGTTGCCATTATACCTGATCTTGTCCGCGGTTACGAGAGAAAGGTGGACAAGAGCGGCGGAGCCGCGGCACAGGAGTCCGTCAGGCCTGGTGGTTGGCGTGCAGCAAGACATGCGCCAGCAAATAGACGAGAATGGCTCCCGCCAACCAGTTGCCCAGCCGCGGGTCGCCTTCCCGCTGGAGCATGGGGACGAGATGGCTGGCACAGAGGTAGAGAAAAATGCCGGTGGCGAGCGCAAACAGGACAGGGGAGACACCGGCGGGAATGACGTCTTTTGCCGTCCCCATTCCCAACGCCCCGACCAGCGTGGCCGCCCCCAGTGAAGCGGACGCCCAAAATGCCTGTTGCCTGGAACCGGTCAGCGCGAGCACCACAGCAGCCGCAGCCGCGCCGTCCGGTATCTTGTGCAAAATCAGCGCGAACAGGATCGGCACGCCAACGTCCGCACCGAGGGAAAAACCATTCAGCAAGGAAGCGCCTTCCAAAAACGAGTGCAGCAAAAAGCCGGACAAGATTCCCGCCATTCCCGGCGGCCGGGCCTTGTCCCGGGAATGGGAAAAAGACTCCACCATGTAAAACAGGACATAGCCGACGAGGAGAAACGGGATCAGTTGTCTTCCGTAGGAAAGCACAAGATGCGGCATCAGATCGAGAAAAACGATCCCCAGCAGCAAGCCGGCCCCCGAAGCCAGCATCTTCAGCAAGCCCTCGCTACTCCACGCCCTCAGGCACAGGATGATCCCGCCGATGCTGCTGGAGAGCGCGGCTGACAACAGGACAATCCACATCACAGGCAGCTGTAAACACTCCTTTCCCGCCCTGATCCGCATGCGCGAAAAACTCCATTCCATTCTACGCGCCCGTCCCACGCCATATGCTCTCCTTCCCGCTCCCAAATGATTTCCTTCCTCGTGTCTTGCAATCCTCCTCCATTTTTGCGCAGTAAAGTGACAAAAAACGCGGGCCTGTCCAAAACAGACGAACCCGCACTAGTTTTTAGAAGCTTTGTCGATTTTCTTTTCCCGGAAAAAATTGGTGCTATAATGAACCCACCGGGAAAATTGGAGGAGGAAACAAGGAGTGATTCGCGATGGATGTACAAGTTTGGATGGCTTCAAAAGAGGTGGCTGACCGTCTCGATGTTCACGTTCGCACCCTGCGCAACTGGCTGGAAATGTTTGTGCCGGCGCAGGAACGGCAAAAAAATCCACAGGGCCATTACCTGATCAGCGAAAAGGGGTTTTCCCTGCTGAAAGAGGTTAAAGAGCGCAAAGAAAACGGCAGCGGTTCCCTGCGGGAAATTCAGCGCCAGCTTTGCGCGGAAGGCCTCATCCCCGAAGAGATGCTTTTGCCCGAAGAACCGGCGTTTGAGGAAACCGCGGCAACGGCTGATTCAAGCAACACAGCGGTGCAAAAGCGGGAGGAAACAGAACGCAGCCTGCAGGAGGCATTGCTTAAGTTTCAGCATGAATTGACCCAGCTGGCTGCCCTGACTCAAACGCAGTCCACCATTTTGCAAAAAATTTCGGACATCGAGGAGAGACAGGAAACCTTGCGCCTGGAACTGCGCCGCGTCACCTTTGAGATGGATCTGATGCAACAGCGGTTGACCAAGCGCCAGGAACGGTTCGCCCGCTATCAATCCCGCTGGTCGCTCAACCCCTTCCGCTGGTTTACACGCTCCAACCGCACTGTGGAACAGTAAGCCCATCCGCCTTCATCCCGGCCACAAACCCATGGATGTGCCGGTTGAAACATCCGCTTGCACTCACCGTGAAACACATTTTCTTGGAAAATAGCAGCGCTGCGGCTTTGCCCCGGCGCTGTTTTGTTTGCCGCAAAAATCACAAGAACAAGAATCTTTGCCGTAACACCCCGCGGGGTTGTTGGAAGCCATTGATTTCAGTATGATGGTAACGAGGAGGGTTGTCGAAATGCCCAAACAATTCGTTATCGAAGCGATCATGCTGGCAATTTATGGAGAGCTGATGGCCCCTTCCCAACCTGTGGAATACCTGATTCCCGCATCGACCATTTACGAGCTGGACGAGTTTTTGAACAGCCCGGAACCGATTATGCCTTCGCCCAGCGATGACCAACACGTGCGCAAAATCATGAAGGAAATGAGCCAATTTTTCTCCGATCCCTTCAATCGCAAGCGGATGGAAAAAGGTTTGATTGCCCCCTGGGCCCAGGTCTCCTTTGCATTTCCAAACGGCGTGACGCTTATAGTCATAAATGGCGAAGACAACGCGATGTGGGGCGAACTGTTTGATCCCGTAGAGACGCAGCTTCTGCTCACTTCCATGCGATTTGAGGTGCCTTTGCTCACCGATCAGCCTGACTTTGAGGATCGAATCCTGGAATACGTGATTCCGGTACAGTTTTATGATATAGACGACTTTGAATTCGCGCTGGAGCAGGGGATCTCCCTGAGCGAACTGCAGGAACCCTAGTTCCTGCCAGAATTGGCATCCCAAAGACGGACTGGCCGCATCTGCGGCCAGTCTCTTTTGTTGCGGTGGCTTTTTTGCACCCGAGAATTGGCACTTTTATTTTTCCTTTTTTCGCCTTATAGTGGAACAGAGATTCGACAGCTTCAGGAGGCGAAATCATGGGAAGAAAGCCGATTTACACGAAAGTCTACAACCAGCTCAAATACAAGATTTTCAGCGGTGAGCTGCCAATTGGCTCCCCTTTGCCTCCGGAAAGAAAACTGGCCGAACAGCTGGACGTCAGCCGCAACACGATCGTCCGGGCTTATGCCGAACTGGAAGCGGAAGGCCTGATCACCGGGATCAGGGGAAGCGGCAGATACGTGGAAGCGGTGCCTGCCCCGCTGGCCATTTCGCGCATCGACTGGGAAAGCCGCCACACCTGCCGTTCGCTCGCATCCTCGCCTTCGCACATGGCCGAGCTGTTGGCCATTTCCGATGAATACCCGCGGACGATCAACTTTGCCCACGGTGATGGCGGCAAACATACGCTGGAAACGTCCGGGCTGAGCGATTACCTGAAAAGGGCGGCCGAATCGGCGTCATCCTATTACTTTACTTCGGTGCAAGGGTTTCCACTGCTCCGGGAGCTGCTCGTGGAATGGATGGGGTTTGCCCCGATTTCCTCGCCGGACCAGATCTGCATCACCAGCGGCTCACAGGAAGCGCTTTATCTGCTGACCACCCTGCTGGCCCGGGCGGGAGACTGCATCGTAACGGAAATGCCCACCTACTTCGGTTCGCTTCAGCTGTTTCGATCCCTGGGGATCCGCGTCATCCCTGTCCCGCTGGACCAGGACGGCATGCGGGTGGATGTTTTGGAGGGGATTCTCTCCCGGGTGAGTCCCCGCTTTCTTTACACGGTTCCGACGTTTCACAATCCGACCGGGCGCACCCTCAGCCTGGAGCGGCGCCGAAAGCTTTTGGCATTGAGCGAAAAATACGGTCTTCCCATTGTCGAAGACGACGCATACCGGCATCTTCACCTGGAAAAAGAAGCCCCTCCCGCTCTCAAGGCGTTGGACACGACCGGCAATGTGATCTATTTGAACACTTTTTCCAAAATGCTCTTCCCCGGCCTGCGCATTGGCTGGATCGCAGGCAGCAAGCCCGTCATTGACCTGGTGGCACGCATGAAGGAATTGTCCATCTCCACGCATGTTCCGGGTCAGGTGGCCCTGGCTTCCTTTCTGCGGGACGACCGGCTGCGCCCGCACCTCGCCGCGGCGAGAAAGCTGTACGCCGAACAGGCGCAGTTGATGGCGGAGCACCTGGATGCGCTTAGGCCGCTGGGGATACGCTACGAGAAACCGGAGGGCGGCTTTTACTTCTGGATCTCGCTTCCGGAAAACGTACAGGCGCGCAAGCTGATGCTCGACTGCCGCAAGGCCGGGGTCTCCTTTGCCAGCGGCGACATGTTCCTGCTGCAGGAAGTGGAGCAGCCCTACATCCGGCTTTGCTATACGCACGAAAGACTCGACGAGATCAAGGCAGGCATGACGATCCTGTCCGAAACCATTCGCAAACAACTGGAGGGTTCCCGATGAAATCTTCCGCACAATCCATGGCCGCCTTCAAAAGCGGACTGTGGGACGCGCTCCCGATTACCGCCAGCTACATCCTGTTTGGCGCCATCTACGGCATGATGGCGATGCAGGCGGGACTTACCTCCTGGGAGAGCCTCGCCCTGTCGATTTTCGTCTACACCGGCGCGGGACAATTCAGCACCGTATCTATGATTGCCGAGCAGGCTGGCTTCTGGGCCATTCTGATGACCATCTGCCTGCTCAACACCCGCCACCTGCTGATGGCGCTGTCCGTTTCACCCTACTACCAGCAGTTTTCCAACGCCAAGGTGAACCTGCTCGCCTTCTTCCTGACCGACGAGCAGTACGCGATCACCTTGAACCGCTTCCGCCGCGAAAAAACCCAGGAAGCCTACATATACGGCGTCAGCATCTCCCTGTATCTCAGCTGGGCACTCGGCACCTGGCTCGGCACGGTTGCCGGGCAGTGGATTCCCGATCCCGCCTCGCTCGGTCTTGGCTTCAGCTTTACCGCGATGTTTCTGGCCCTGGCCTATTACCAGCTTGTCTCGCTCGCGCGCATCGTCACCTTCCTGTTTTGCGGCGCGCTGGCCGTTGTCTGCGCGCTCTGGCTGCCAAACGGGCTGCATCTGCTGATCGCCGGAACGGCCGCCTTTCTCATCGGGTACATGTTGCCCTCGCGCCAGGAAGCGGATGCCGCTGCGAAGGAAGCACGAGAGGAGGAATCGGCATGACCATGTTCGGATTGTTCCTGGTGCTTGGCATCGTCACCTACCTTTCCCGCCGCATCTTTTTGCGGCTGCCCGGAAACTGGCTTTCCCCGCGCATGCGCAACGGACTCACGTACATTCCCGTCGGCATCTTTGCCGCCCTGATCTTTCCGTCCCTGTTCGTCCAGGGAGGGCAGGCCGTCTTCCAACCGCTTCTGCTCGCCGCCAGTCTGGTTTGTCTGTTGCTGATGGCGATCAGCAAAAACGTGTTCATCAGCTTTGGCGTCAGTTTGGGACTGGTCGTGCTCGTCTCGCTCGGCGTGATCCCCTGGGGGTAAGTCCGCAAAAAGAATCGCCCGGAAACGTTTGTCTGTGGTACAATATGGGTAAAGAATGGATAGTCCTTAGCGGGGAGGTATTTCGTCGTGGAAGTGATGGCTCAAAATACAAGGATGGACTGGGGAACGGACGAAGAAACGGTACAGTCCATTCTGTTTCGCATGGGAAAAGAATATTACGGGCTGTCCATTTCACTGGTGCGTGAAATTATCAAGCCGTTGCCGATTACCCGATTTCCCAAATCTCCCGACTATGTGGAAGGCGTAATCGATTTGCGCGGAAAAATCCTGCCGATCGTCAACCTGCGGAAAATGTTCGGGCTTCCCGCAGTGGAGATCACCGAGGAAACGCGCTTTGTCGATCTGCAACTAGACGGGCTTGATGTGGGCATCGTCGTCGATCAGGTATCGGAAGTGATGCACATCCCCACCAGCCTCATCGAACCAGCCCCGCCCATCGTGGCAGGCGTGGAAGGCAAATTCCTGAACGGCATCGCGCGGTTGCAGGACAAGCTCATCCTGCTTTTGAACCTGGATGAAATTTTTGGGCAATGGCTGAAAAAGTAAAACTCGTTTGCACACGGGCGCGCGTGAAAGAAGGGGCGAATCCAATTCGCTCCTTCTTTCATGCTATTCCCTTTCTCCGCTGGCCAGGTACGCGTAGTTGACCCAGGCCATCTCCTCAATCCCCAGAATTTCCTTGAACAGGTCGACGGAATCGTAGAGAAGCGAGGCTCCCGTCTCTTCATCGACGTCTGTCAAAAGCCGCAGGTCAAACAGCGAACAAAGCTGCTGCACCTGTTTGGGGCCGACAATCCGCTGGAACGACTGCGGCTTGATCCGGCTGATGCCTTTTCCCACCTCGAGCCGATAGCGATCGGAACGCACCACCCGGTTCAGGATCTCGTCGTACATCTGGCGTACGGATTCGCTTTCCAGAACTCCTTCCTGCAGGTCAATCTGCGGATACAACCGGTTGAACTCCG
>Ga0207869_1000994_pt1 | contig 16665 bp, 27 predicted proteins | sample HigsolmetaAR205D_FD_184837 | JGI IMG/M metagenome (GOLD analysis project Ga0207869, IMG submission 184837) | Ionic liquid and high solid enriched microbial communities from the Joint BioEnergy Institute, USA - AR20-5-D (SPAdes) (version 2) ...
GGCAGGCTCCCATCGAGAGAGCAAATTTTGCCAGCTGTAGGAGATAAAGCTCACGGAATATTCAAGCATTTCATGGCATAGAGGAGCTCGACGTATTCTTGGTCCTCTTCGTAGTCGGCGGCATTCCGCTTATAGTGTTCGGCGATGGCCCACCGTACTTCATACTCGGTCGCCTTCTTTTCTCCGATATAGTAGTTGCCTTTATGGTAACAAATGCACGGGCGGGTCCCGTCGTCCATACTCACCTCTAGATGAAGAAGACCTTGTCGTATCAGCCGAAGGCATTGATTGAGAAAGGTATTCATGGTGAGCAGGTTTAAGTGATACTCTGCTACTTCCATAGGAGGCTCCCCTCTCTTTATAGATATCTATGGTTGCCAATTAAAAAAGGAGAGCAGGCGGGTGCCCACTCTCCTATCCTTATCTCCTTTTATGCAGGAAATATGCATACTTTATGCATCTACCCTAGGAAAAAAGGGGTAATCGCATACAAAAATCTGTATAAAATTACAGGTCCTTCTTAGAAAGCAAGGAACGATCACGGCGCGCTGGCCGTGAACGAACAACATGGGCAGCCGTCGACTTCATGGATAGTAGTTTTTCGACGGCTGTTTTCACAATAAACTTCCTCCCGTGACCAGTCGCGGAACAATTTCCCTCCGCAACGTGGGCAGGACATCTGATCCAGTTTATGCCACGGTTTCAATGCCGAAGCGGCGAAACGATAATCGCATGTTGGCGGCTCGACCTGAAGCCGCCCTGGTAAGACAACCATGTCATCATCATAATCCTTTGCATACCTTGGTGCTCCGCACGCCTCACAATTGGAATACTCTACGTAACCAAAGAACATGCCTTTCATGAATATCCATCTCCTTTATTATTTTTTGAGAATTACTTCCACCATGGCACTCACAAGTTTCTGTACCTGTGAGCGCTAGCGAAAAGCAATTAAATCATTGTCGCAAACCTCAGCAGTTCCTCCCTATACGGGTGCCGTTTGAGATAATCTAGCACCCTTAGAACAAACTCAACCTCTTTAAGTGTCATCTTCCTTTCTCCGTCGTGCTCCAGCTCTCTTAGTCGGATCGCTTTCCGTACTAAGTTCACTTCTGACAATAAAACATTAGACCTCTCTTCCCCAGCAAATGCAAACACTTTTCCCCCTCCTTAATTTTAGTATTACTTAATACTTGTACGTATGCGACAAATACACTTTCTCCCTTACTTTTGACATGCCAATCTCCTCCTCTTTATAATTTTTTATAATTGTTTAAGGCACCATTCTGCCTCTTCTTTGGTATACGCTCTCTCCAGCTCGCCTTCCTTCCAACCATAGAGGCTATCAACAAGCTGGACCACTTCTTTATACTTGCCTTCTTCATATAAGCGGTAAGCTTCCTCAATGATATCATAAATGGTCTTACTCACCGATATCCCTCCTTCAACCTTCTATTTCACCTGACTGGCGGATTCGCTCATATTCGAGAGAAAGCCACCAGCCAATATACCAAGATGTTTCTCCATTCACCCGATACAGCCATTCCTTGGAACGGATGCGCTGACATATGTCCGCCAGCTTATTTATCAGGTAACTGGCTCGCGCGCGGAGAAAATCCTGCTCCTCTTCCCTTAACTGGCTCCAGCTCTCTTCAATCTCTTCCCTCACCTTACGGAAGCGATACAGATATTCCTCTACCTGATTGACTTCCCTTACTTTTCTCTCTCTCACATCAACCACTCCTTTACCAAATGAATTCACTTACCTAGAAAAGACCAACATACTCGCCCCCGCGAGTCTCTCCACACATACTCGCTTCCCCAAAAACGAACCGCCGAAGGCACTCCGTCAGCCGAAGGCCGTCCACATTTGCCCCAGCGGGTCCCTTAGGGGAAGGACTCCTCCTCCCCCTAAAACCCCCTCCTCCACGGGTCCTCCCGCGTAGAACTCCCTCGCTTCGCTCGGTCGTTCTCGCGGGTCCTCCCGTGTGCTGGAGTCCTCTCCGCTACTCTCGGCTCCCCTCCAGCCATGAGGCACAGCCGCCTCGCTTCGCTCGGCGGTTACGTTATCGGATTCCATGGAAAACACCCCCCTTCGGAGGGGAAAGAGGGGCGGCTTACCCCTCAATCATACCTTGAGCAGCTTGAGCAATCTCTAGCTCATCTTGCTCGGTGATGACGCCATACATGCTATAGCCCAGCACATATTGCGCATACGCCATCGCGATGGCAAACACATCTTGATGGATTTGGATGCCATACCCTGGCACCACTTGATTGCGCCAGTTCACCGCTTTCAGATTCGCAGTAGGAGACGCCATTTGAATGGCATGCTCTTTACCGCATTTATGGCATACGGCGCTTTCATTCGGGAATTCCACATATGTCACAGCGCCGCAAGAGCATTCCACTCCCACACGGTAGGTGTTTGGTGTGCTAAATACATATTCGCGGCGTTTGAACTGAGAGTTCCAGATAATGTTTCTGGACTCCAGTTCTGCGCCTGGACGGTGGCTTTCTGCCACCTGGAAGTTCAGCTTGACGCCATTGCCAAACTGAACTTGAACCACAAGCAATTGCCCGTGGTTCGGATTTTTGAAGACAAGGTTTGCATCCGCATGAGCGATGCCAGTGATGCCCAGCGGAGCATATTGACCTGTCATCAAGATATATTTCAGGTCTTTGATCGCAGGATATAATCCCGCATTCAAATACCACGGCATTTGAGCTGGGACATACGCCCCTGTAGACACTAAGCCGCCTGCATTGGCAGCGATTCTTCTTGTTGGCGTTCCAATGCTAGCAGGAGTAGTTGCGCCCGCATTGACACGGCCTCCTAATTTTCTTGTTGGAGCCGTAGCTCCTTTTGTTTCACCTTTGCTTACACGACCTTGAACTTGTTTCATTTTATATTCCTCCTTATTGATCGTTTTGTTTTGTTTATTTGTTTTTCTAGCAATAACACCTTTTCTCATTGGGTTTTCCTCCTTGTTTTGTTTAGGTAATTTATTTCCAACTAATTTGCTTGCCTCTTTATCAAGAAACTTACGGATTTCTGGATCTTCCGCAAGCTTCTTGATGGTTTCTTGAGCGGCATCCTCCTCGGCTTTTGCAGATTCAGCAGATTCATCGGAGCCGCCGATGAATACTAAGTCATCGGCGGATACTTCATGTGGGGCTCCGTCCATCGTAAAGACATATGCCACAACATTCCCGTTGACTTCCTCAAAGGAGTCAATGATAACTTCCCCAATTGGGGATTGTACAAGCATGCCTACTTCAATTCCTTTGTAGTTGTAGATAACTTTTGTTTCATTTACCATAGAGATCTCCTCCTTAATTTCTTCTTGATTTTGATTCATTTGAGATTCCTCTTGAACACGAGCAACGCCTTTTCTCAATCTTTTTCGCGCCATTTCTTCTTCTCCTCTCTCTAATAATTCGAAATATTCAATTGCCTCTTTGCAGAAACCTGCATCGAGGGCTACTTCCATGCTGAATCCTTTGTCGCTGCTCTTCTTGTTTTGATAGTAGAAGAACAACTCTTCTTCCAGCATGGAAAGCAGTGCTTGGCATTCCGCCTCTGCTACTTCGATATCTGGATGAATGACAATGAACGGGCCATCTTCATACATAGCCTGATACATGGCATCCATCCGATCGTAATCTTCATTGATTACGATTTCGTTGGATTCGCCGACACTCTCAGTGGCTGGGACAAATTTCTCCCAGTCAAGTTCTTGCTCCTGTACTGCAGTCCATACTTCAAACGTTACCATCGGATTTTTCTCTACTTGTTTCTTCATGCCTAGCTACCTCCATTGAATATTTTTTTGCTTGAAACTTTTCTACTCATGTTGCTAGATCTTGTTGCCATAAAGAAAGGCTCAGGGACTCTCACCCTGAGCCAGAAAGAGGGCTTACTTGCGCAAGCCCGTTTGCTCGCGAAGGTACTCTTTCACTTCGCGAGTTACTTTTAACTTCGCAATCTCTAACGCAGCGTCTTCCGACTTACGCAGAGCGCGAGTATATGCATGTAGTGTGTCGTTGAGACGCTCTTGAAGAGCATCGGCAACGAGCTTCACTACATGCTTGTTTTCACCAGTAATGGCGAAGGATTTTCCTTCTACCATTACCGCGAAGATGAAATCGTCCACGGTCATGCCGTGGAACGCTTCATCTCCGTTTAAGTACAAGTCTAAGCGGCCCGCAAGATCACGAGCCGTAATGCCATCCAAGTAATGGATGGCCGTTCCTCCGATTGTTTCGAGTGTGAGACCGACCTCTTCTCTCCACTCGAATTCATCAATGAATCCCTGTACGTTGACAGGGATTGCGCCTTCCGCTTTGCCCGCAAAGAACTTGCGAGCAAACGGCTTGATGTCGCCTAATACATAGCCTTCCAACGCTGCACGGTACGCATCGCGTAGACGCTCAGCGGCGGAATCCCAGAGCGCAGACAGGCGACGGTCTGCAATCTCTGGTTTGTTGTCGGCCATACGGATAATGGCCTTGAGTTGCTCGGCACCTTCCTCTTGGATGAGGCGGAAGATGTTCCAAGAAGCTTGGAAAATTTGACGGACTTTCGCCATGATTTTGGCTTTCTCTACGTCAAACTCTTCCATTGGAGCAATATACTTCGATTGAAGCATGTACTCCTTCACGGCACCAACAGGATATACGTTGATGCCGTTCATGCCGAGGATGCGAACATCCTCGAAGGCTTCGACTTCGCCTGGGAATTTCGTGACCCAGACTCCGTCTACCATCACTTGGACAGGTATGCGCTCTGCTTGCGCACGATCTGTCCAATATTTCGGCACGAAGACATCGCGTTTGCCTTCCGTCTCCCGCTTCTCCACCACTTCTTTCATGTAGCGTTCTTCGCCTTTGTAGGCGTTTTGGTGGTAGTGCGGGCACTCTCCCGCGATGTGCTTCGTAAACTCTTTACGAACAGCCGCTTTCTTGATGATGCGGCCGTCGATCAAGAGTTCATCCGAAGCAAGGTAACGATATTCGACGCGAACATCATTACCTACTTGACGAGTGACCGCCACAGGGGTAGAACGATCCACCTCCTCTGCTTTATTGGCTTTACGTACTGCCTCCAAGTCAACAAACATGTCTTTGACTGGGCAATACAGCTGAGGAATCAGGCTACCATACGTCGCCAGTTGTGCGACATCTGGAGCTTCAAACAGCGTTGTGGACTTGCGGTCTTCCATGACCACATCGTCCATAACGCCGTCTTTTAAGTTAAAGAATTGTGCGAATCGGCAATTTACGCATGATTCGCTGAAGTTATGTCTATTGCGAGGATGCTCCACTTGGAGCTCGCCCGCATATAGACGGATAAAGGCAGTGAGCGCCGCGCTCACTACATAATTGTTTTCCGCAGAGTAAGAAGCGAATTGTACACCTCTTGTGCGGAAGATGTCGTAGAAGTTGCCGTCTTTACCCATGGATTTCGGGATACGGACGAACAACTCGCCATCAACGTCTTCGATGGCAAGCGTTAATTCACCGTTCCCCGCTGGGATTGGTAAGAAGCGTTGTCGTTTGCCAGAGTTCTCAAACACGCTCCAAGAACGTGTCTCGAACGGAACTGGCTCGAATTTTCTCTCCACTTGATTCCATTGAGAGATGACCATCATTCCTGCTGGAATGCGAACGGTGATGGCGCCAATGCGGTTCCAGCGTTTACGGCGATCACGATCGCCGAAGAACTCGACAGCGAGTACTTCGACGCGGAATTCTCCTAGATTGCGGAAGTAGCCGCGTGCCAACCCGAGGAGATGATCCTCGAGCTTAGCAAATTCTGGGTTTACGTACTTCTCTGCACGCACATGACGTGCATCGAAGTCCGCTTTCGCACGATTCAGCATTTTCCAGTTGGCTTCTGCCTCCTGGATGCTGAGACCTCCCGCTATTTGTTTGCGAATGAATTCATTTTTCATTCTCAGTTCCTCCTTGTTAGTTTTATGTTTTACTGCCGCTGGAGTCTCACCAACGGCAGGAGTTTCTACAGGTTCTTGCGGCACTAATGCTGTTGCTGCTTCGAACCACAGTTTGGCTTTCTCCTCCTTTCTCATGTTCTTATTAAATTTAACGCCGAGTTTGTTTAACTCGGCATCAATGATTTCGTGTGTAATGCCCGTACTTTCATCCATGACGAACGCAACAAACTCATCCATCGTAGTTTCCACGATCACCATTTTTTCTACCATAGCAACCATCTCCTTTTCATTTTTGTTTTCGTTTTTAGCAGTAGCAACAGTGTTATTCATCCCAACCATCTCCTCTTCGAATTTGATTACCGCAGGATTTGCAATGTCTAATTTTTTCATAATAATCCCCTTTCTTTTCTTTTTTTTATTTAATAGGCGCGGTACTCTCACTCCCACGAAAATCTCTGTCGTCCTAAAAAACCAACAACAGCAACAATAGTTTACATCTGTACATCCATGTCAAATTCCGCTTTTTGCGGAACTAATCTCTTACGACGACCACCTCCTTGTTGTGGTTGCCTTGTAGACGCGCTAGAAGGCGCTACAGAAGCGTTTGGTTGTTGAGGGGTATCATTAGTACCCCCTTCATTAGAAACCTCAGGAGAGGCTTCCTGAGGCTCTACGGAAGGCTCCTCCACTTGAGGCGGGGCAACCTGCGGCATCATGGATGCCATCATTGCCTGCATTTGTTGGGCAACGGCAGCTTGTACTTGCTGCTGAACCAGTGCCGCGATATCTACTTGCGGCTGAGGTTGAGGCGCCGCTTGTTGCATTTGCTGGGCAATCGCCATTTGAATCTGCTGTTGAATCATCGCCGCCAAGTCCATTTGCCCCGCCATCATTTGCTGAGCAATGGCAGCTTGCGCCTGAGCTTGAGCGGCTTGCTCCTGCTCTTTTCTCACCTCCTCTTTGTAGCGCTCCACCGCCTGAGCTAACTCCTCATCGCTCATTGGCGGAAGCCCAATATGGGCGTTGATTCGCTCAATTAGAATACGGTTAGCGATCGAGCGATCATCCAATTCCGAGATGACCGCATTAAAACGACGCGTGGTGACTGGAGTCAGCCCTTTTACTGTCTCCAGCCCAGAAGCTACTTTCTCCTTCGCTTTTGCGAAGAATGAGTTGTTTGGAGATTGTGCATTCGCGGTTGGGATGCATGGATGTGAGAGAGTTGCTTGATTATTCATTGTGTTTGCACCTCCGTTAAGTTTTGCTTGAATAGCAGCTTGAATTTGTTGAATTGTTAACATGAAAATCTCCTCCTCAAATTTTGTTTTTTTTGTTTTAATGAAAGTGGGATAGATGGATTTCCCACTAAAAAGAAAAATGGCGATTCACCTCCTTACGCCATACAAAAAGGGAGAGCCGCCACTCTCCCTGTTTTTTATCTTTGCCGTCTGGATGGATCCGTCTTTTCATGGATTGCTCCAGACCATTTCCATATAGCTAGGCTTAACTTTTCAAAACCCTTAGTGAGGGCTTCATCCAACTTCTTGGCGGCACTGGTTGTCACCTCCTTTACACTGTTGACTGCATTGTTTATCTTGTTGCCTTGAAGCTCGTCGATAGGCTTCCCCATAACAGCTTCAATTAGCTGAGCGAGCGTTAGAAGCCCAGCGTGCGGCACCCCTAATTGAGTGCGCACTAATTCGTATGCATCCAGTGCCGCGTTGCACTCCATCAGCTCCTGTTGAATGGATGGAGTCACCACTCCAGGATTCGTGGTGATATTCGAGGCAATGAAATTAGTTAAAAACTGTTGTCTCGCCCGAATCATTGCCTCGTTTTGGTCGAGTAGTTTGCTGTTTAGCAAGTCTATGTCTACTTTGTTCATCATTGTGCATCTCCTCCTGATTGATTTTTTTGATTGACCGCCCATAACAGGCAGATTGGCGCGTCGAGCAGGTTCCTAACAAACTCCCTGCCCCACGCTAGAAGCCCCCTGGCGCAGCAACACCACCAGGGAATGGCATGCACCCCTTTCCGAAGAAAATGGGTGCGTGGGACAACGCGTGTTCGTTCACTGGCAAGACTAAGCGGTGACTGTTCATACAAATCTACTCCTTACGTTGGATTATCGGTGTTATATCTAAACTGCGTCTGTTGTTACCAACTTTGCTTCTCCTCTCCCACGAAGAAAAGCAGAAACTAATTGGGCATCACCTCCTTTTCATGTTTCTTTACCCACCCAACCATGCTAGCTTCCAATGGAAACTAGCCCCATATCGATGCCGATCAAGAGAGGTGATTACGCTTTCCCTCTTCCATCGCTTCCTTGATAAGATCTGTTAGTCTCTTACGTGGTCTAGAGACTGGCTTAGGTTTGAAAACTGGCTTCTCCATCCTTGGAATAGCAGGGTGATTCAGAATCCAATCAGGCAGTTTTTGTTGTGCTGAGCCAGTCTCCCTCTTTGGTGTTTCGATGGTCGGCGCCACATGAAAAGCGGCAGGCCCCAGCGATTGGAAGATGCGTTTCACCTCTCTTGCGGCATCTTTGCGCATGGCGACCGCGGCATCCTTCTGGAAGGACTTGATAATGGCCTCCATTTCCCAGATGTGGTCGCATGCTTGCAACTGACGAACGAGGTACGCCATTTCGCCGCTACGAGCGGAAATATAGCCGAAGTCATACGCATCTTTTTGGATTTGCTCTCCTTCATAGGAGATGACTTCGACTATGACAAGGCGAAAGGCGTTGATGGAGACTACCTTCTCGTAGATTTCTCCATCCCTCTGACGGTAGTACCGTCCTAACATCTGGGTCACTCCTTTCTCCACCGTAAAAGTAAAGGAGCGGCAGACGCCGCTAGGAAGTACTACCTCTTTCTTACGCTCCAAAATCTTCATCATTATCTCCCCCTACTAATTGTTTCTTTGTGAAGTAAAATGAAACGAAATGATTTACGATTGTTTTAGATGCGCTGACAAGGACATTGACGAAATGAGCCGAAGCTTCTTCGATTTCGTCAATGTCGTCAATTGACAGGCATCGAGCATATTGACGAGAGATTTTCTTCTTGATGCGCTCCATTCGTTTCTTGCCTAAACGCTCCTCGAGCTTCTGCCCCATTGCAATAAGCCGCTCGATGTCAACTTCTGCATCATCATCTAGGCCAAATAACAGCCGATATTGCGCAATCTGTCTGTCGAAGCGACCTGCAAGCAAGGCGCCTCGCAGGTTAATGGTTTTGGCTACTCCCATCGTAGATTCTTGCATTGGAGAAGAGAAAAATATTCTTCTCGCAAAGCCAGCGAAAACGAGTGCTGCGATGAGAGCTGTGATCATAGCTATGAGCGACATAGAGAACCTCCTCCTTTTGTTTTTTTATTGAACATTAGGAATGCGAATTGGCGTAAGTTCATCGAGATCGATTTCTACGATCTCCTTTTTGCTTGTGCCCAAAAAAATTCGTCAACGCGGCGGCAATTATCCCGCCACTGTTGGATGGCAGCTCGACGCTGAGATTCCTCCCAGAGCCGAATTTTCTCCATCATGGCTTCAAATTCTGCAAGCTCCCGCTCCAAATCTTGTTGTCGTTTTGCTTCTTCACGTTGTCTTTTTACTTCTTGCAAATCGACAACTTGAGCGGCTTTGGCTTTCACCTCCTTTACGGCTTCCATTGCCGCTTGACGGCGGCAAAGGCCGTTCCATAGGGATTGCAAGTAGCGTAAAACTGCTTTCACTGCTTTACGCATTTTGACTCCTCCTCCTTTTTTGATTGAAATGGGTCGAGAAAGAAGATATGTCTTATTTAGCGACCACCCCCTTTTCGTCCGCAAACAAGGATTCCCACCCTGGGATCGGGACGAAATGGATGCGGCCATCCTCCCCCGTTATGATCGCTCTGGCCGCAGTTAACTTGTTGAATTTGTCGATGCGATCTTCTACTTCGCGGATCGCATCAATTTCTTTTGCATATTCAGGCTGAGAAATAATCTTTAGAAATAAATCGGCGTGGCTACTATCTTCAAATACATTAAAGACAGCCACCGAGGATGCGTGCATGACGTCTTCCGTAGCCATCCACACCCTATAGATGACCAAATCGTTGTCTTTCTCATCCATAGGATTTTGCCTAGGGATCGCTTTTAACTCTAAAGCGATACGAGCAGGCTTGTCGCCGACTTGAATCGGCAATAACCCTTCCTCATAAACATAAACTTCTCCATACAGCGGGGAAGTTCTAATGCTGTAGTATTTCTTCTCTTCCGTCTGCTGCCGCACTTCTTCATTCATTCGCTCGATCTCCACATACCCATGGATGCGACGATATTCTTTTGCCACATCATTTGCCAGTAGTAAAAGCTCTGCTCTCTCCTCAGCCGTTATCGTCGGATGTGCTAATGCTGCTTCCCATCCTTCTACGAGAGAAGAGTACACGGTCGGCTCATCTTTATCGTGAATAGCTACTGAAAAGATTTGATAGTCCATCACCGTTACAACGATACGATCTCCAATTTCATACTCGCCATAACGGTAATGACGAGGCCATGTCACTTCCTCTTCTTGCTCGTCTTTCATTACTGGTTCTACTTTCACTTCTTCTACTTCCTCCTTCTCTTTTCTGGACATAATAGCGTAAGTGGTAGCGGCTCCTAATGCCGCGCAAGCTAACATTGCAATCACAACAATTCCGAAAATAGTTTCCATTAAAATTCCTCCTTGTTTTGGATTTTGACTAAATCGGTTTGCTGCATGGGCCTGGCAGGGATGGATTTGCCAAGCAAGATGAACAGGCGATTTCACCTCCTTGCGCCTTACCAAAGCCCCTGCAAAGAGGGGCAGTAGATTATGCATATACAGGTTGTTTCGTGACTAAAGAGAGAAGCTCAACGAAAGCATCTCTCTCTTCTATGGAAGAAAATCCGTATTGCTTCGCCAGTTCGTACGCTTTTACTAAGCAAAGCTCAGCTCCTTTGACATCCCCTTCTTTGTAGAAGTTTATTCCGTTTTGTACGTAAATGCTGATTAGCGTCATATTAATCTCCTCCTGTTTTTAATTAAATTAGAAAAGGGCGCTTATGCATGCGCCCAAGCATTAATACCCCATCATTTCTAGAATAGGGCCGATCAATATTTCCACTTTAATAGCACTTCCGCCATTGGACTGATTGAATTGGCCCATCGCAATATACACTAACTCCTCTTGGGCCGCTTCCTGTGCCGCGCTAATCCATTCAGCAATTTTGTCTTCATCAACGCCTCGCTCTCTCATTACCTCCTTTGCTTCCTCTAGGAATTCATCAGGTGTATATGCATTGCTTAGCCCCGCCATATAACGGGCGAGGTTGTGAGACAGGGTGCTGACCAACCCCATCTCGTAAATTCTTTGTTGCATCACTGCTTTTTCCATTTCTATCCCTCCTTAGATAATTCCAATCAAACTGAAAAACGCAATGGCTAGCAACAGCAAAATACCGATGATGACGAAGAAGACATGCCACCATTTCCCCTCTGCCACCAAGAACAAAGAGCATATAATTCCCATAGCGATCATGCTGATGGAGATCATTTGTCTTCACCTCCTTTCAAAGCAGAAAAGGAGCTCCGTGTTTGTCGTAGATACTCACGGAACTCCTTCTGAAACAGCTTCGGGTTAGGGCGCACGATTTGAGAGGCGCGCGCCCCGTATCCATCCTCTAGTATCTTTTCGTGTAAGCTGATAAGGACGGATTTTAAGTTGTGAATATGCGTCAAGGCCATTCCTGTGCATGGAGTGAATCCTTTGACACATAGTACGATGACTGGCTTTTCATAGAAGAAGAAACAAGAATGCTTCTTCTTTACGCCAAAATAAAGGGTGAAGTATTCGGTTTGATATCCGAACGCTTCACCGATATCATCTACTTCTTTGCCGAAGATATCGATATACTTCACCTCTGGCTTAAGGCTGCTCGTCACATCGACGAAGAACGAGAAATTCTTCCCGTCTTTCTGATAGGAAACCTTCAGATCTGCGCCAAACCCAATGTCCATTTGTGGAGGCAAATGCTCCACTTTAAATTCAGCATCCGCAAGGATACGAAGGATCGCCTCCTCTACTGATTGTCCGAATCGAGAACTTTCGAGGGTTTGTATTTGTATTTTCTTGTTGTATTTAATTCTTTGGATTTGCTCTTTCACCCCCTCGAATTCCAAGTATTCTCTCCATTGAACCTTCCACATACCAATCCCCTTCTTTCTTTAGTGTTGTTCTGCGTATAAACTGTAATGTTGTTCTGCGATGACTGCGATTACTTGCTTAAAATATTCCAATTGACACCATCAACGGTGTCAGAACGATGGGCCGTGAATACGCCCAGGTTTGTTCTCACCTCCACATAGTAGTGAGTATTTGTATACCCGTAGTCATAGTCAACCACGAGCATAGATTCGATTACCACCTCCTCGGGAACGATTTCATGGTCCCAAGCAATTATCGCTCTGATTAGTTCCACCTCCTCTTGTTTAACATAAAGTTCTGGTAAGAAATCTGGATTTGAAGATTGGATTTTTGGCATGTGCAATTCCTCCTTGAAGTATTTTCTCCCCTCTGCGTTTCTCAACCAGGCTTGGGACTGGCTATGGCCGCATTAGAGAAGGCGAGGTATCAATTCCCCGCCTTAGCTTTGCGCTTTTCGATTGCTTCTTTGATTGCGCCAATTACTACGCAACCTATAAAGAAGTAGAATGGGTGATTCCATGCCACCCATAAAATAAAAGCCAGCCATAACAAGGCTGGAATTAGGATGAAGATCATTTTGAGGGTCTTCATTATTTCACCCCCTTCCAAAGGCGAGCCAAACGCTCGCGCTTTTCCTTCATATGCTTTCTGTGCCCATCATGAACGATAGGGAGGAATAGACACAGATCTAAATGAGCGTCAATGGCGCGACGCTTCCGTTCTTTCATTTCTTCGAAGCTTTCTGCTACTACTTCTTCTTGACGAGTTACATTACGCACGAATCCACCGTGAGTTCCAACGTAAATCATTTTTCCTTCAACCAATTTTCCTGCACCAATCATTTGTTTCATAACTAATCATCCTCCTAAAAATTATTTTTGTTTTGCTTGGAATTCAATCAATGTCCATACTTCGTTGTTCTCATCTACCGCAACAACACGGTAGATTCCTTCTCCTACTTCCACGGAGTAGATGTGCTCTTTAAGCAAGCAAAAGCCAAGGTATTCTTTCTTTAGCTTTTCGAATCGTTCGTAAGTCATGTATTCACCTCCTTTTGTCTTCCTGTTTCGTCCCCGACAGGACTCATCAGTGGGGCTGTTACTCCCCAGACAGGAAGGGCCTCATAAGGCCTTTAATTCCTGTTTCAATTCCTCGATAAAAGCGGCAAACTCCTCTCTTCTCTCTTCTGGCAAATCTAAGAAGTCAAGGTATGTTTTATAGCATTTGACCTGCTGCTCCACGTAGAACTTCTTATCGAGTATTCCTGCTTCATCCAGAGCCTCTACCATCTGGATGGCATAGGAATACGCATCTATTTCCGCTAACATAATAGAAATGGATGCGTCTACATGATAAGAAGCATATATGTTTTGTAATACAGTCAAGGCCGTATCCTTATCAGGAATAACTTCATCAGAAACGGATTCTGCCCAGCTGATGATGTCGTCTTCATTTTCATAGGCGAAAGAGAATCGCTTCCGATAAGCGAGATAATGACCCATTTCATGGACGAAGATCTCCAATAATTCTTCATCCGAATAGCGATCAACGTGATAGAGGTGGATATCGGCCTGGACATATCCGACACATGCGTCTACATGACAAGTACCGCGCAGCGTCATAGTTTTGCCATTAGATAGATTCATCCCCTCTCTATTGTCGTATTTCTCCCCTCCTTCATGAAACGTGACATTGATCACGTCTCCGTATCCTTCTTGGAGCTGTTTGGCCAACTCTAAAATGGTTTGTTTGCTCATATTGATCTCCTCCTTATAGTTATTTGCGGGTTGGACATCCTGCTACCCACTGGTATGGGTATGGGGTGGGCATGGAAAGATGCCAACTCCCACGGAAGAGGTATACCTTGCCGCCCGAAAATTTTTTAAAATTTCTCCTATAGTGGGGACACAGCGAAGGAACACATCGGAGGGGAGGGGGGCAAAATTTGAGGAAGAGAAAGCACCTTCATTTTCCGATTTCTGAAAATAAAATATATCACTATTTTTCCTATATAGGGGACGCGAAAGAAGAACAAAAAAAGAGAGACCACGTAGGTCTCTCCTATTCCTTATTATTTCCCCAAAGAAACTCCAATGTCATATTCTCCTTTGGGGGCAGAAAAGACTCTACTGCCATATCCAAGATTCGGGAAATTGGAATATGGGTTTCTTTGGAATAATGCTGTAATCGCTCATACAATTCTGTTTTCATCGTGCTGGTAAAGTGAACTCGATTTTTCAATACTTTCTTTCCCATGATTATGCTCCTTTCTTCACAGCTGCCTGCAACTTCCCTGTATTGAGCATTTCGGATACAAAGTAGGCATCTGCTTCACTCTGAAACGGGCCGAAAGAAAACCATTCATCCTCTGTATGCTTAATCAGCCAACAATCATAATAGGTTTCAATGTAATACATAACTCTCTCTCCTTAGCCCAAATATTTTTCCAATGCTTTTGGAATGAAAATGCGATAGTTATTTAATGTCTTCATGAGAACATACCATGCCTCATAAATGCTTTCTCCTTGGTAGAGAATTTCTTGGGAGGAATCGTAAACGGTGAAGATAGGAGCATCTTCTTTTTCCTCTACTGAAACCGTGACAGAGTCGAACTGGAACGTCATACATACCCTCCTTTTTCTCATCCTGATATCATTATATCACAAAAAAGATACAAATATCCATAATCTTATGGTATGTTATGGGATAAAAATGGATAAAATGATACCGAGGAGGTTGAGAAAAGTGGAATCGGTATGGACTATAATTGCACTCTTATTGAAAGCTTTATTGGGTGAGGAAGAAGATCCTCAAGCAAAGACAAAGCCAAAGGAAGTTCCTGTTGTAGAGCAAGAAGAACAGGTAGCGGCTCAACAAACCAAGCAAACAGAAGTGAATCTTCCAGAATCTGAAGGAGTCTCTTCTAATACAGAAGAAACGCTTTCCGAAGAAGAACCAGCCATATCTGAAGAGGAGGCTTCCGAAGAAGAGCCAAAGACTGTATCGGATGGACGGTATGAATACGAAGTGCCTGAAGAAGCTCCTTGGTGGGCTCCTGTCATAGAAGGGCAAATCGACGCGCATACCACTGTTAAAGGAGAAGAACAGGAAGTAAGCACCATCTATGGAAATGGCACGACGGCCATGCTAGATCATCCTCGAAATACGCAAGTGGATGCGAATGGATGCTACTATGTCGTATCAGGAGATCAATACAAACCAAAGATTATTAAGTTGTGCAAAGGGAAAGCAGATACGGTGATTTCCTTAATGGATCAGCCTGTAGCAAAACGCAAGGGGTTTTTCGCGGTATCAGGGTTGGCTGTCATAAATGGCCGCATTTTTGTCTCGGATATTGATACCTTGTATGAAGTCAAAAACGGGCATTTAACGGAGGTGGATCCTCGTATTCGGGGGTGGATGGGAGAGAACCGTTTCCAAGATATTTTCCGCATGCAGCCATACAAAGGATGGATTTATTTCTTAATGAAAAGCAAGAGTATGGAATGGATCATCGCGCGGTATCATCCAGAAAAGAAAGTGATAGAAGAAGTGATCGACCGCACGGTCTATCCTTCTCCGTACAACTTCCGTGTGGTGAATGAAAATGAGATCCTCATCACCACGAAGGGCGGTTACTTGATTCGAGAAACCATCTTCCCTCGAAACACCACTACGATTATTGATATGGGTGATCCTGGGTGCATGATCTTGGATGCCTGGATCGCCAAAGATAATGACTTGTATTTTGTTGTCATGAGAGATCAAGCAGAGCAGATTGTCTATCGTACCCCAAAGGGCGGCACTCCTGATGATTGGGAGGTTATTGCAGGAAGCCGTCGTGGATATCGGGATGGCTATAAAGATGAAGTGGAAATGGACTGGGCGACGGACTTTGTCTGGGATGGATCAGGATATGTCTTTTCCGATATGGGCAATCATGCGATTCGCAAGCTATGGCTTTCCGATGCCCCGAAATAAGGGGATGGCAATACGGAACGAGACCTCATTCAGAAGCATGGATTGCCTACGGCAGAAAAGAAGGAACGGAGAAAATATAACGCGCGAAAATTTTCTTGCCATTTTTCCAGCAACAGGTTATTTTGGAGGCGAGAGCATCGGTACGGGTCGTAAAATATCCAGTGGACTGAAGGGCCGACAGACCATGCTCTCTTTTCTATACTTGAATATTTGGGAGTTAGGGGTTATGGTATCCTCAGCGATACTACACCCTTTTATGTATTCCAGGGTGCTTAGACAAACAGAAGGGTCGGGTATCCTGGTTTTTGTATGCGAAGGAAAGGAAGTGACTATCATGTCGTCAACGAACCGAAAACAGGAATTGGCGGAATTGCATGAGCAGCATCAAAAGAAATTATTGAAACAAAAGCGCGTCGAGGAATTAACCGCTTTGGAATTGCCGAAGTCATGGAAAGTATCCGAAAAGGGACTAGAAGCCATCAAGGTAGCCGTCGCCATGACGCAAACCAAGC
>Ga0207869_1001009_pt1 | contig 16456 bp, 14 predicted proteins | sample HigsolmetaAR205D_FD_184837 | JGI IMG/M metagenome (GOLD analysis project Ga0207869, IMG submission 184837) | Ionic liquid and high solid enriched microbial communities from the Joint BioEnergy Institute, USA - AR20-5-D (SPAdes) (version 2) ...
GGCGACAGCGCCGAGGAACTGGATTTCGCCTCGGTGCAGCGCGACAACCCGGAGATGCAGCGCCGCTGCCAGGAGGTCATCGACCGCTGCGTGGCGCTGGGCGGGGAGAACCCCATCCTCTCGATCCACGACGTCGGCGCGGGCGGCCTGTCCAACGCGATCCCGGAACTGCTGCACGACTCGGGCGTTGGCGGCGTGATCGACCTCGACCGCGTGCCCAGCGACGATCCATCGCTGTCGCCGATGCAACTGTGGTGCAACGAGGCGCAGGAGCGCTACGTGCTCGGCATTCCGGCCGGCCGCATCGCCGAGTTCGCGGCGCTGTGCGAGCGCGAGCGCTGCCCGTTCGCGGTGGTCGGTTACGCCACCGCCGAGCAGCGCCTGGTGGTCGGTTACGGCGCCACCCCGGACCACATCCCCGCCGACGCGGCCATCGACCTGCCGATGGACGTGCTGTTCGGCAAGCCGCCGAGGATGCATCGCGACGCGCAGCGCCCGGCGCCGGTGCGCTGGCGCCCGCTCAACACCGCGGGCATGGACCTGCGCGAGGCGGGACTGCGCGTGCTCTCGCACCCGACCGTCGCCGCCAAGAGCTTCCTGGTGACCATCGGCGACCGCACCGTCGGCGGCCTGAGCGTGCGCGACCAGATGGTCGGCCCCTGGCAGCTGCCGGTGGCCGACTGCGCGATCACGCTCTCGGGCTTCGACGGATTCGCCGGGGAGGCGATGGCGATCGGCGAGCGCACGCCGTTGGCGCTGATCGACGCCGCCGCGGCCGCGCGCATGGCCGTGGGCGAGGCGATCACCAACCTGTGCGCGGCCCCGGTGGAGGCACTGGAGCGGATCAAGCTGTCGGCGAACTGGATGGCCGCGGCCGGCCACGAGGGCGAGGACGCGAAGCTGTTCGACGCGGTGAAGGCCGTCGGCATGGAGCTGTGCCCGCAGCTCGACCTGGCGATCCCGGTCGGCAAGGACTCGCTCTCGATGCAGGCGCAGTGGCGCGACGGCGACGGCGCGCACAAGAGCGTGTCACCGGTGTCGCTGGTGGTCAGCGCGTTCGCGCCGGTGCGCGACGTGCGTGGCCAGCTCACGCCGCTGCTCGAACCGGACCTCGACAGTGAGCTGTGGCTGATCGGCCTGGGCGCCGGCAAGCAGCGCCTGGGCGGCTCGATCCTCGCCCAGTGCTACGACGCGTTCGGCGGCCCGTGCCCCGACCTCGATGACCCGGCGCGGCTGCGCGCGTTCTTCGAACTGGTCCGCGACGCGCGCGAGGCCGGGCTGCTGCGCGCCTACCACGACCGTTCCGACGGCGGCACCTTCGCGACCCTGTGCGAGATGGCATTCTGCTCGCACCGTGGCCTCGACATCGACCTCGATGGCTGGGGAGAGGACCGCATCGAGGACGTGATGCGCACGCTGTTCTCGGAGGAACTCGGCGCGGTGGTGCAGATCGCCAGCGAGGACCGCGCGGAATTCGCCGACCTGGTCGCCCGCCACGGCCTGATCGAGTGCGCCCAGCGCATCGCGCGCCCGACCACGGGCGCCGACATCCGCGTGCTGCGCGCTGGCGAGGTGCTGGCCGAGTGGAGATGGCAGGAACTGTTCGACGCGTGGTGGTCGGTGACCCACGCGATGCAGCGCCTGCGCGACAACCCCGAGTGCGCCGACGAGGAACGCGAGTCCGCGCGCGACTTCGCCGCCCCGGGCGTGCGCCCGGTGCTGACCTTCGACCCGGCCGGGGACGTGGCCCTGCCGTACATCAACACCGGCGCGCGGCCACGCGTCGCGATCCTGCGCGAGCAGGGCGTCAATGGCCAGGTCGAGATGGCCGCCGCCTTCGACCGCGCCGGCTTCGAGGCGGTGGACGTGCACATGAGCGACCTGGTCGCCGGTCGGGCCACGCTCGACGGCTTTGCCGGCATCGTCGCCTGCGGCGGCTTCAGCTATGGCGACGTGCTCGGCGCCGGCCGCGGCTGGGCCACCTCGATCCTCGAGCGCCCCGTGCTGCGCGAGATGTTCGCGGCCTTCTTCGCGCGCGGGGACACGTTCTCGCTGGGCGTCTGCAACGGCTGCCAGATGCTGTCGCAGCTGAAGGACATCATCCCGGGCGCCGGCCACTGGCCCCGGTTCCTGCGCAACCGCAGCGAACAGTTCGAGGCACGCCTCGGACTGCTGCTGGTGGAGGATTCGCCGTCGCTGTTCTTCGCCGGCATGCAGGGCTCGCGCCTGCCGGTGGCGGTAGCGCACGGCGAGGGCCGCGCCGAGTTCGCCGATGCCGCGGATGCGGCGCAGGCGAAGGTCGCGCTTCGCTACGTCGAGGGCGACGGCCGCATCGCGACGCGCTATCCCGCCAACCCGAACGGTTCCACCGACGCGATCGCGGGCCTGACCAGCGCCGACGGACGCGCGACCATCCTGATGCCGCACCCGGAACGTACCCTGCGCACGGTCAATTTCAGCTGGGCGCCGCGCGAGTGGCCCGCTGATTCGCCGTGGCTGCGCATGTTCCGCAACGCGCGCAGTTGGCTCGGCTGATTCCGGCTTCGTCCCCACTCGACACGATTCCGGCCGTTTCCTCCCGCTTCCGGCATGGTCCGGTGCAACACCCGGGCGTCCGTGCGCTGATCCCATCCCGGCGCGTCCGTTCGCGGTGGCCCCGCCGGCGAGCCAGCCCATCGGCTCGGGCATCCTGGACGTGAAGGCCGCGCTGGACAAGGCATTGGAGGAGCCATGCGAGGTCGATTGCGCGCCGGATGCCACGCCGATCACCAACAGGGTGCCGGTGACGGGCCTGTCGGGCGCGGCGGGCAGCGAGCAGCTGTTCTCGCTGGAGGTGCCGGCGGGCGCGAGGGGCCCGTTGAGCATCACGACCAGCGGTGGCAGCGGCGACGTGACCGTGCTGGTGAGCTTCGGCGAGGAGCCGTTCGTGGGCGATGCGGACTACAGTTCGTCGCGCCCGGGCAACAACGAGACGGTACGGATCGACCCGCCGCAGGCGGGCACGTACTACATCAAGCTGGTGGGCGTGCGTGCGTACAGCAACGTGCGCCTGCAGGCGTCGCACAACTGACCGGCTGTCCCGCGGCTGGTGGAGGAAACGCCCCGCACGGGGCGTTTCCTTTTCCAGCCGGGCAGGTGGCCGCCACCCCGGGGCGGGCGCTGGCCCGGCTGCACGGCCCGCCGGGCGGCGCCGGGCGCGGGGCGGTCCGTCCTGCCGGGTGGTAAAGTCCCGCTCTCGACGAGCGACGGTACCGTGAACGCGATCCAGCAAGCACAGCCCGTGGAAGACGTGCCGGCCACTGCCGAGGAGCGGGTCATCGCCGCACTGGTCGGCAGGGGCCAGCTCAAGGATGCGGACCTGGCCCGGGCGCGCCGGCTGCAGGAGGAGACCGGCGGCAGCCTGCTCCAGCTGCTGTCGCGGCTCGGGCTGGTGTCGGAGCGTGACCATGCCGAGGCCTGCGCGGAAACGCTGGGCCTGCCCCTGCTGGGCGCGAAGGATGTGCCGGACGCGCCGCCCGAGCTGCTGCCGGAGGCGCAGCCGGTGAGTACCCGTTTCCTGAGGCAGTTCCACCTCTGTCCCCTGCGCGAGGACCGTGGCCGGCTGCTGGTCTGGATGGCCGATCCGTACGACGGCTACGCGATCGACGCGATCCGGCTCGCGACCGGTTGCGAGGTGCAGCCGGTGGTCGGCGTCCGTTCCGAGATCGACGACCTGATCGAGCGCTGGTACGGCCAGGGCCGCAGCGCGATGGGCGCGATCGTCGAGACGGCGGATGGCGGCCAGCAGGCCGACGTGGACGACGTCGAGCACCTGCGCGACCTCGCCAGCGAGGCGCCGGTGATCAGGCTGGTGAACCTGATCATCCAGCGGGCGGTCGAACTGCGCGCCTCGGACATCCACATCGAACCGTTCGAGAACCGGCTCAAGGTCCGCTACCGCATCGACGGCGTGCTGGAGGAGGGCGAGAGCCCCCCGGCCAACCTCACCGCCGCGGTGATCAGCCGCGTCAAGATCATGGCCCGGCTGAACATCGCCGAGCGCAGGTTGCCGCAGGACGGGCGGATCATGCTGCGCGTGCAGGGCAAGGAACTCGACCTGCGGGTGAGCACCGTGCCGACCGCGCACGGCGAGAGCGTGGTGATGCGCCTGCTCGACCGCGAGACCGTGGTGTTCGATTTCGGCCGCCTGGGCTTCACGGATGAATTCCTGCCACAGTTCCAGCGCGTGCTGGAGATGCCGCACGGCATCCTGCTGGTCACCGGCCCGACCGGCTCGGGCAAGACCACCACGCTCTACACTGCCCTGTCGAAGCTCAACACGCCCGACGTCAAGATCATCACCGTCGAGGACCCGGTCGAGTACCAGATCGAGGGCATCAACCAGATCCAGGTGCGGCCGCAGATCGGGCTGGATTTCGCCAACGCCCTGCGCAGCATCGTGCGCCAGGACCCGGACATCATCATGATCGGCGAGATGCGCGACCTGGAGACCGCGCGTATCGCGATCCAGTCCGCGCTCACCGGACACCTGGTGCTGAGCACGCTGCACACGAACAACGCCGCCGGCGGCATCACCCGGCTGCTCGACATGGGGGTCGAGGACTACCTGCTCACGTCCACCATCAACGGCATCCTCGCGCAGCGCCTGGTGCGCAGGCTCGAGCCGACGCATGCGGAGAAATACCCGGCCTCGCCCGAGGAGATCGAAAAATTCGGCCTGCGCCGGTTCCAGCCCGACGGTGAGATCTACCTGTACCGGCCGCGCCCGTCGGCGTTGTCGCCCACCGGCTACCTCGGCCGCACCGCGATCGTCGAGTTCCTGGTGATGGACGATGCGTTGCGCCGCGCGGTGATGCGCCACGCCGGCATGGGCGAACTCGAACGACTGGCGCGCGACGCCGGCATGCGCACCATGTACGAGGACGGCATCCGCAAGGCGCTGCGTGGCGAGACCACGATCGAGGAAGTGCTGCGCGTGACCGAGGACGCCTGAGCTGAACGTTGACTTAAGCGGGAAAGGGGGGGGTAACTTTGCCATGCAGAAAAATCATTCTGCATGGCAAAGGAGTATTCAGAAATGAAATGGAAAATGCTGATAGCCGGGTTATTTGTCTTGGTAGGGATGGGTTTTGATGGCTTTTCCTGCCGCTGCGTCTAATAGTGTGACGATTAATGGAGTCGTTTATACATGTACGAATCAATGCAATGTGACGATCTCAAATGGTAGATATACAGTGACGGATTGTTGTGGCGGACGAGTGACCCTTTCCTTTCCTCCGCGTGGCGGTGGTTCTCAAGAAGAACCATAGTCTCTAGTCTGTCAGAGGTGTCTGTTCGGTCTGGGCTTTTGCTGCTCGCCGGTTTCGAACAAGGGTAGATGGTTTACCGGCTAGCCGATGTCGAAGCGCGTAGCTGAGGCTCAGATCGAACATTTCTGATGTGGTATAGGCTTTAGTTGGCTTTTACGCCATGGAGTTCGTGATGAAAAAATGGATAATTTTTCTTCTGGTTCTTATAATCGGGGTTGGTTATTTTGCCTTCTTCAAGAAGGCTGATGATTTCACATTTGGCAGTTCATCCCGGCAGCAAGGTGTTGATGATCCCGTAAGGGGATCTCCCGTCGCGCAAGAGGAAGCGTCAGGGGCGAGTGTGGGAACAGTTGGGGTTATCTCGGATTCTGCTGATTTATCAACCTCACCACTCCACTTCCAATCTCGTGCGGATCGCGTGTTGCCCACAGAAACCCGCTTTCTGCGGCCTGATGGGGTATCGGTGAATGTCGTTGGCGCGGTTATTAATGGACGTGGATTTATCGACGCCATGAATTCGCTTGAGAGAGAGATGCTGAATGATGTGGATGCCTTGGAGGTTAGGGACGTGTATAGGGAGGGCATCAATCAATCTCTGGAAACGTACGACCAGCTTCGATTGAATGGTCTTGCCTGTGGGCTAAGCATTTGTCTGGGGCGCATCAGCGGGCGCGGGGAGGAGGCACGAAGCCAGTATCAGGGGTGGCTGAAATCCTTGGACGGTCCGTATGCGCCGAGAACCTATGCATTTATGGATGCCGAGTACGAGACAGACGGTCCCATCAGGGAATTCAGGGTGGTGTTCTCGACGGACCCGGGAGCGAATGCGCTGGTGACGGATGGGGTGATGCCCTAACGACAGGGCTGGACTTGATGGCGCAAGGGCAGTAGAACTCGCCGTTTCCTGTTGAGTCCGTGCCCTCAAGCTAGGTTTCCGATGCCCCTGTACCGCTACAAGGCGATCAACGCGCGCGGCGAGACCCTGCAGGGACAGATGGAGGCCGCCAGCGAGACCGAGGTGGCCGCACGCCTGCAGGAACAGGGCCACCTGCCGGTCGAGGCCAGGTTGGCGAGCGAGGTGGGCGGTGAACCCGCCTGGCGCACTCTGCTCAGGCCCAAGCCCTTCTCGGGGCAGCGCCTGGTGCAGTTCACCCAGCAACTGGCGACCCTGCTGGGCGCCGGCCAACCGCTGGACCGTGCCCTCACCATCCTGCTGGAATTGCCGGAAGAGGATGCCGCCAGGCGCACCATCGCCGAGATCCGCGATGCGGTCCGCAGCGGCATCCCGCTGTCGACCGCGCTGGACCGCCAGCACGGCACCTTCCCGCCGCTGTACGTCAACATGGTGCGCGCCGGCGAGGCCGGCGGCAGCCTGGAGGAAACCCTGCAGCGCCTGGCCGACTACCTGGAGCGCTCGTGGCAGCTGCGCGGACGCGTGATCAATGCGCTGGTCTACCCGGTGATCGTGCTGGTCGTGGTCTGTGGCGCGCTGATGTTCCTGCTCGGCTACGTGGTGCCGCAGTTCGCGGCCATGTTCGAGAGCCTCGATGTCGAACTGTCGTGGTTCACGCGGCTGGTGCTGGTGGCCGGCCTGCTCGTGCGCGACTGGTGGTTCGTGCTGCTGGCGGCGGTGCTGCTCGCGCTGTGGTGGCTGGACCGCAGGCTGCGTGACCCGGCCTTCCGGGAGCGGTTCGACGCCTGGATCCTGCAGCGCAGGCTGGCCGGGCAGCTGGTGGCGAAGCTGGAGACGGCGCGGCTGGCGCGCACGCTGGGCACGCTGCTGCGCAACGGCGTGCCCCTGATCACCGCACTGGGCATCAGCCGCGCGGTGCTGGGGAACCGGGTGCTTGCCGCGGACATCGAGAGCGCGAGCGATGCCGTCCGCAACGGCGTGGGCCTTGCGGCCGCGCTGGCGAAGGGCCGGCATTTCCCGCGGCTGGCGTTGCAGATGGTGCAGGTGGGCGAGGAGTCCGGCGAACTGGACGCGATGCTGCTCCGGGCTGCCGACACCTTCGACCAGGAAACCGCGCATGCGCTGGACAGGATGATGGCCGCGCTGGTCCCGGTGGTGACGATCGTGCTCAGCGTCATCGTCGGCGCGGTGATCCTGGCGGTGCTGATCCCGGTCTACGGGCTGACCAATTCCATGTAGGTGCAAATGATGAACATCAACCGGAACATCGGACGGCCGGGTACGGCCATGGCAGCGGCAGCGCGGGCGCCCCGCCCCGGGGCCGTGCGTGGCGGAGGCCGCCTGGCCGCGCGCGCGCGGCAGCGCGGCTTCAGCCTGATGGAGATCATCATCGTGGTGGTGCTGATCGGCGGCATCGTCGTGTTCGCGGCCAACCGCATCCTCGGCAGCGGGGACCGCGCCAACTTCCGGCTCGCCGAAGCGCAGATCCAGACCCTGGCGCAGAAGATCGAGCAGTACCGGATGGACACCGGGCGCCTGCCGGAAACGCTGCAGGACCTGGTGGTGCAGCCGGGCAACGTCACCGGGTGGCTGGGACCGTATGCGAAGGAATCCGACCTGGTCGACCCCTGGAAGCGGCCGATCCAGTACCGCGTGCCGGGCGACGGCCGGCCCTTCGACCTCATCAGCTATGGCGCGGATGGCGCGCCCGGCGGCGAGAGCGTGAACGCCGACATCCGCTACGAGTAGGCGGGGGCTGCCGTGGCGCGGATGGCGGACATGCGCGGGCGACCGGCAGCCGCACGTCCTGCGCGCGGCTTTTCGCTGCTGGAAGTGCTGCTGGTGATGGCGCTGGTCGCGGCCATGGCGCTGCTGGCCGCCGGCGCGATGACCGGCGGCCTGGACCGGACGCGGCTGGATTCGGCCGCGAAGGACGTCGCTTCCGCGCTGCGCCACGCGCGCGCGCGCGCGATCGCCACCGGCGAGCCGCAACGCTTCGAGATCGATCCGCGAGCGCGCACCTGGCAGGCGGCCGGCGAACGGCGCGGCCGCATCCCCGGGGGCATCGGCATCGAGTTCACGGGCGCACGCGAGGTGCAGCCGGCGGAGGGCGTGGGCGCGATCGTGTTCTTCGGCGATGGCGCTTCCACCGGCGGACGCGTCCGCCTCGGGCTCCGCGACGTCGTGTGGACGGTGGACGTGGTCTGGCTGACCGGCGAGGTGCGCCTGCGGCGCGGGAGCGTGCGGCAATGAGGCGATCGCGGGGGGCGCGTGCGGGCATGGCGGCAGGGCAGCGTGGTTTCACGCTGCTGGAGGTGATCGTCGCGTTCTCGGTGCTGGCGCTGGCGCTGGCGCTGCTGCTCGGGGCGCTGTCGGGTGGCACGCGCCAGGTGCGCTGGTCGGCGGATGCTGGACGCGCGGCGCTGCTGGCGCAGTCGCTGCTCGACCAGACCGGCGTGGGAGAAGCGCTGCGCCCCGGACGCAGCGAAGGCGTGCTCGAAGGCGGACGCTACCGCTGGACGCTGGAGGTCGAGCCCTACGACGACCCCGCATGGCCACGGCCGGCGACCGGCGCGCTGTCGCCGCGGCTGATGCACCTGCGGCTGACCATGACCTGGGGCGAGGGCGGCCCGCGCGAACGCCTGCAGCTGGCCACGCTGCGGCTGGTGCAGCCGGGCCCGGAAGGAGCGCTGCCGTGAGGAGCGCCCGCCGCCATGCGGGATCCCGGCGCATGGGCCAGCGCGGCTTCACGCTGCTGGAGATCCTGCTGGCGACGGCACTGCTCGCCGCCGGGCTGGCGCTCGGGTTCGCCACCCTGCGTGCGGCGACCGCGACCGTGAACCGCGCCGAGGAACTGGCGCAGCGCAGCGAGCGCATGCGCGCGGTCGAGGGGTTCTTGCGCAGGCGGCTGGCATCGTCGCTGCCGGTCGCGTTCGACACCGATCCGGAGACCGGGCGCGCGCTGCGGTTCGTCGGCGAGCCGCACCGGATCCGTTTCGTCGCGGACCTGCCCGATTACCTGGGGCGCGGCGGCCCGGCCCTGCACGACGTGGTCCTGCTCGATGGCGCGGAAGGTGGCACGCTGGCGGTTTCGTTCGCCACGGTGCTTGCCGGCAGGACGGTGGAGGAGCGCGATCCGCGGCCGCCGGAGCCGCTGGTGGAAGGCGTCACCTTCCTGCGCTTCCGCTACCGTGGCCTCGACCGGGACTATCGCCCGGGCGAGTGGCTGGACGAATGGCCGTACGCGGAGATCCTGCCGTTGCAGGTGTCGGTGCAGATCGAAACCGGGGCCGACGGCCGCTGGCCCGACATGGTGGTGACGCTGCCGCAGGGCAGCGTTGCCCCGGTCCCGGAGGCGTCGCCATGAGCAGGCACAGGGCGCGCGGGGCCGCGCTGATCCTGGTGGTGTGGCTGGTGATGCTGCTGGCCGCGCTGGTCGGCGCGTTCGCGCTGTCGGCGCGCATCGAGTACCTGCAGGGGCGTACCCTGCACGGCGGCATCGTCGCCGGGCAGGCCGCGCGCGCCGGGCTGGAGTACGCGCTGGCGAGGCTGGGGGAGGCCGATCCGGCGCACGCGTGGGTCCCGGACGGCCGCACGTACGCGTGGCGGTTCGACGATGCGACGGTCGAGGTCCGCATCGTGGACGAGGCGGGCAAGGTGGACCTCAACGGCGCCGATGCCGCGCTGCTTGCGGCCCTGCTGCGCGTCTGTGGCGCGTCGCAGCGGCAGGCGGAGGAGCTGGCGGGGGCGATCCTCGACTGGCGCGACGGCGACGACCTGGTGCAGCCGGTCGGTGGCGCCGAGGACCCGCACTATGCCGCCGCCGGGCTGCCGTACGGGGCCAAGGACGCGCCGTTCGAAACCGTGGCTGAGCTGCAGCAGGTGCTGGGCATGACCCCGGAGCTGTTCCGCCGCCTCGAGCCCCACCTGACCGTGCACACCGGCCTGCCCGCGCCGGACACGCGTTATTCCTCCGCGGAGGTGTTGCAGGCCGTGGGCGTGGATCCGGCCCCGGTGCTGGCCGGGCGTGAACGCCCGCTGCGTCCGGAGGAGGTGGCGTTACTGGCCGGAGGCAGCGGCACGTATAGTATCGAGAGCACCGCACGCCTTGGCGACGGAAGCCGGTCCATGCTGCGCGCGGTGGTCCGTGTCGGCGCCAGCGGTGTGCCGGGGTCGGCGTACACCATATTGAGGTGGGAGGAAGGCGCGACGCCGCGATGATGGCATCAGTCGACACATCCGGATTGCAGGAGCGTTCCCTGTCCGGCGCCATCCGCCGGATGGAGGGCAGCCTGCGCCCACGCCTGCAGGCGTTCTGGCGCTGGTGGACGCGCGCGCTGGCGGCCTGGCTGCCCGAGCGCACGCGCGAGCTGTTCGGCCTGATCCCGCAGCGCCTGCTGCTGCGCCAGGACGGCGAAGTCCTCCACCTGGCCCTGCTGCGCGGCGAGGATGTCCGCGAGGGCGGCGCGGTCCCGCTCGCGGACGTGCAGGCACCGGTGGCCGATCCGCTGGCGGGCGTGCTGGCGCAGCGCGTGGCCGACGTGCCGCGCTGGCTGCTGCTGCCGGCCGGATCCGTGCTGCGCAGGACGATGACCCTGCCCGCGGCGGCGGCCGACCACCTGCGCGAGGTGCTGGCCTTCGAGATCGACCGGCAGACGCCGTTCACGCAGGCGGACGTGTACCACGACGCGCGCCTGCTGTCGCGCCGCGGCAACGGCCAGGTCGACGCCGAACTGGTGGTGGTGCCGAAGGCGATGCTCGAGGCAAGGCTCGCCGCGCTCGGTCCGCTGGCCGCGACCCTGGCGGGCGTGGACGTCGAGGGCCCCGATGGCCGCCCGCTCGGGGTGGACATGCTGGCCGGGCAGGGTGGCGCCAGGCGCGAGGATCCGTGGCGGCGCTGGAACCTGGTGCTGGCGGGGGTCGGCGTGCTGGCGCTGGCGGCGGCGATGTGGCAGATGCTCGCCAACCGCCGCGCGGTGGCCGAGGTGTATGCGCGGGAGGTCGAGCAGGTCGTGCAGCAGGCGCGCGAGGCTTCGGCGGAGCGGCGCAAGCTGCAGGAACTGGTCGAGGGCATGCGCCACCTGCAGCAGGTGCGCGCCGCGCGGCCGACGATGGTCGAGGTGATCGACGAACTCACCACACGGCTGCCGGATTCGACATACCTCGACAAGCTTTCGGTCGAGGGCGACCGGGTCCTGCTGATCGGGCTGAGCACCGAGGCATCGGCGCTGGTGAGGCAGCTGGAGGGTTCGAAGCTGTGGCGTGACCCCGCGCTCGCGGGCGCGCTGCAGCCGGACCCGCGCATGCGCAAGGACCGCTTCACGCTCACCGCGCGGCTGGTGGCCGGGAACGGCGGCACGGAGGCGGGCGATGGCGCGCGCTGACGTTTCCCGCTGCGACCGCTGGCTCGCGCTCGCGGTCCTCGCCGCCATGCTGGCGCTGGCCTACCTGCTGCTGGTGCACCCGTGGTGGACCGTGCCGATGCTGCGCATCGGCGAGGAGATCGACGCCCTGCGCCAGCGCGACCTGCGCGCGCGCATGGAACTGGCCCAGCTGCCCGAGGTGCGCCAGCGCCTCGAGGAAGTGCGCGCGGCCATCGCCGGCACGCCGGGCTTCATCCCCGAGGCCAACGTCCAGCTGGCCACGGCCGCGCTGGTGCAGCGGCTGGAGAGCGCGGTCGCCGAGGCCAGCCCCGGCAACCGCAGCTGCGCCATCACCAACCGCACGCCGCTTTCGGAATCCCGGCAGGAGCGCTTCCCGCGCGCGGGCGTGCAGGTCCGGCTCAACTGCGGCAACCCCGAGCTGGTTTCGGTGCTGCATTCACTCGAAAGCGGCTCGCCGCGGCTGTTCGTGGACAACCTCAACATCCTGCCGCTGCGCTACGGGACCCCGGGCGGCAGCGGCGGCGGGCTCGACGTGAGCTTCGATCTCTACGGCTTCCTGGAGCCGGCGCTGGAGGCGGGCGATGCGGATCGCTGACGCGGGCCCCCGGACCTGGCTGCTCGCCGCGTTCGCGGCATGGGCACTGTGCGCCTGGCTGCTGGCGCTGTTCGGCATGGGCGGTGGCATCCGCCGGCTGGAGGAGGATCCGGCGCTGCGGCAACCCCTGCCGGACGTGTTCCGGCCCGGGCCCGAACGCCTTGGCCCGCTGGCACAGTACCCCGAGGCTTCGCGGCGACCGATGTTCACCGAGGACCGTCGCCCGCAGCCCTACCTGGTGGATCCGACGGCCGGGCAGGCGGCCGGCAACGATTTCGATTTCGTGCTCACGGGCGTGCTGCGCACGCCGACGCTGCAGATGGCGATCCTGCAGCCGGCCGGGGGCGGGCGCTCCCTTGGCGTGAAGGTGGGCGAATCACCCCAGGGCGTGCCGCGCTGGACCCTGGCCAGCGTCGGGTCGCGCAGCGCCGTGTTCAATGGTCCGGACGGGGAGCGGACCCTGCAGTTGCGCCAGTTCGACGGCACCGGCGGCGAGCCGCCGACACCGTCTACGGCTACCGCGCCGTCTCCCGGGCGTCCGTCACGGGCATCCGGACCGGCCGGCGCACCGCCGGTGGAGGTCGCCGTGGACGATGAAGGCATGCCCGTCCAGGCGGCTCCCGCCGAAGCCCAGCCGGCGTCCGGCGCGCAGGCCGATGGCCAGGGCGGTGGAAACGGCGAGGCGGCCCGCGTGAGCCAGGAGCAGTTGGAGGCGATCCGCAGGCGGATCGAGGAACGGCGGGCCCGCCTGCGGCAGCAGGCCCTCCAGGACCAGCAAGGCAACCGGACACCGTAGACTTGACCCCGATGAAGCCAAGACTTTCCCCCAAGGCCGCGCTGGCGGCCCTGCTCGCGGTCCTGCTGGCAGGCTGCGCCTCGATGCCGCCGCCCGACATCCACCGTGACGGCGCCTACCGGCAGCGGCAGGCCGACGCGGCGCGCGCCGGCGGCACGGCGGACGCCAACGGACCGTCCCGGGAAGACGACGAGGGGCCGCGCGCGCGGATCCGGCGCGGCAGTGGCCAGCTGATCAACCAGGCCGCCGCGGCCGTGCCGCCGCGGCACGTCGGCGGCACCACCGGCCAGGCCGAGTTCAACTTCGAGGGCGAGTCGCTGCACGCGGTGGTCAAGGCCATCCTCGGCGACATGCTCGGCCAGAACTACATCATCGCGCCGGGCGTGCAGGGCACCGTCACCTACGTCACTTCCAAGCCGGTCAGCCCCGCCGAGGCGCTGAGCGTGCTGGAGATGATCCTGGCCTGGAACAACGCCCGGCTGGTGTACGCCGATGGGCGCTACAACATCGTGCCCGCGGACTCGGCGATGGCCACCGGCACCATCCCGGCGCGCACCGGCGGCACCGCGGGCACGCGTGGCTTCGAGACCCGCGTGGTGCAGCTGAAGTACATCTCGGCAACCGAGATGGAGAAGATCCTCAAGCCGTTCGCGCGTCCCAATGCCGTCGTCCATGTGGACAACAGCCGCAACGTGATCACCGTGGCCGGCTCGCGCGCGGAGCTGGACAACTACCTGCGCACCATCGAGATCTTCGACGTCGACTGGCTGTCTGGGATGTCGGTCGGCGTGTTCCCGCTGCAGGCGGGCAAGGCGACCCGGGTGGTCGCCGACCTGGAGAAGGTGTTCGGCGAGCAGGGCAAGTCGCCGGTGGCCGGCATGTTCCGGTTCATGCCGCTGGAGGGCGCCAACGCGGTGATGGTGATCACCCCGCAGCCCGAGTACCTCGACCAGATCGAGGACTGGCTGGAGCGCATCGACAGCGCCGGCCAGGACGTGCGCCTGTATTCGTACGAGCTGAAGTACATCAAGGCGCGCGACCTCGCCGACAGGCTCGCGGAGGTGTTCGGCGGCAGCCGGGCCGGCGGCGATGACGCGGGCGGCGGCACGCCGCTCATGCCCGGGCTGACCGCCGGGATGCTCGGCGACGGCTCGCTCGGCAGGAGCGGCGAGGACGGCGCGGGCGCTTCCGGCCGGCTCGACGGCAACGGCGGGTTCGGCGGCCTGGGTGGCCTGTCCGGCGCCGATACGGGTTCCGACCGCCGCGGCGGCGGCAACGTGGTGCTCGAGGTGGATGGCGCGCGGGTGGGCGTGTCGGCCATCGAGGAGACCAACTCGCTGCTGGTGCGGACCAGCCCGTCAGCGTGGAAGTCCATCCGCGAGGTGATCGAGCGGCTCGACGTGATGCCGCTGCAGGTGCACATCGAGGCGCAGATCGCGCAGGTGGAACTGCGCGGCGAGCTGGAGTACGGCGTGCAGTGGTTCGTCGAGCATGGCGGCAGCGGGGTCAACGGCCTGCCCGACCTCTCCGGCGACGGGCTGCCGCCGAAGTGGAGCACCTTCGGCGGCAGCGTCACCGGCACCGGCCTGGCGTGGACGCTGGTCAAGAACGATGCCGCCGCGATCATCCGCGCGCTCGACAGCGTGACCGACGTGCGCCTGCTGCAGACGCCCTCGGTGTTCGTGCGCAACAACGTCGAGGCCACTCTGCTGGTCGGCGACAAGATCCCGATCTCGACCGTGTCGGTGAACCCGATCCTCGGCAGCGACAACAGCCTGACCTCGGTGCAGTACATCGAGACCGGCACCATCCTCAAGGTGCGCCCGCGGGTGACGCGCGACGGCACCGTGTTCCTGGAGATCGTGCAGGAGATCAGCGCACCGACCGGCACCACCGACAACAACGGCAACCCGCGGATCAGCACCCGCAGCCTCAAGACCGAGGCGGTCGCGCGCGACGGCGACACGATCATGCTCGCCGGGCTGATCAACGATGGCGTGGACCGCGGTTCCGGCGGCATCCCGGGCCTGAACCGGATCCCGGTGCTGGGCAGCCTGTTCGGCACGCAGCGCTCGCACACCACGCGCAACGAGACCATCATCCTGATCACCGCGCGCATCGTGAACAGCACCCAGGAGGCCGCCGACCTCACCGACGAGTACGGCCGCCGCTTCCGCGCGCTGGAGCCGCTCTATCCGCCCCGGCGCAACTGAGCCCGTTCCCGGCGCGTTCCGCCATGGCTGAACTCCCGGTCGTGCTGCTTCCCGTGGGCGTCGACGACGACGCCCTCGATGCGTGCCTCGCCGCGCTCGATGCGGGCACGCCGGCCATCGCCGCGGGGCTTTCCGACGAAGAGCGCGCGCTCGTGCGCGGGCTCTTCCTGCTCACCGACAAGCCGACGATCTTCGCGTGCAACGTGCGCGAAGATGAGCTCGCGTCGGCCGATACGAACCCGTACGTCCAGCGCGTGCGTGAGTACGTGGGCACCCGGCTGAAGAGCGAAGCGGTCGTCGTGAGCGCGAAGATCGAAGCCGACCTGATCGACCTCGACCCGGCGGAAGCCGCCGAGTACCTGAGTGCCCTCGGCGTGACCGAAAGCGGCATCGAAACGCTGATTCGCGCCGTCTACCACCTGCTCGGCCTGCGGACGTACTTCACGGCGGGCGAGAAGGAGGTGCGCGCGTGGACGATCCGTGCCGGTGACACGGCGCCGAAGGCCGCCGGCGTGATTCACTCGGACTTCGAGCGGGGCTTCATCAAGGCCGAGACCGTGTCGTACGACGACCTGGTCGCCTGCGGCTCGATCGCTGCCGCCCGTGAGAAGGGGCTCTACCGCATGGAGGGCAAGGACTACGTCGTCCAGGACGGCGACGTGATGCTGTTCCGGTTCAATGTCTGACGGCGTCTGACCGGCCGGCCCGCCGCGCGGCCTCGGCGCACCCGCAGCGCCCGGTGTCGCGCGGCACGTCTCCCCCTCTCTACCAGTCCCACCGGCCATACGGCCGCCGGTATCCCGACGGGCGCCACTGCGATCGGGCGTGCGAGGTGACGTAGCGCGGCTCGGCAAACAGCTTCACGAGCACCACCCCGGCGACGAACCCGCCGACGTGCGCCATCCAGGCGACCCCCTCGTTGGGGTCGGTGAAGAACTGGAAGACGAACCACAGGCCGAGCAGCCACTTGGCCCGCACGTCGACGACCGTGATGAAGGTGATGAAGAGGACGAGGGTCCGGATGGGCGCGTTCGGGTACCAGACCATGTAGGCGCCCATGACCGCGGCGATGGCGCCGGAGGCCCCGACCACGGGCACGGTCGAGCTCGGGTCGAGCGCCACGTGGGCGACGGTCGCGGCGATGCCGCCCACCAGGTAGAAGAGGACGAATCCGACCTTGCCCAGCCGGTCCTCGACGTTGTTGCCGAAAACCCAGAGGAACAGCATGTTGCCGGCCAGGTGGGCG
>Ga0207869_1001021_pt1 | contig 16288 bp, 11 predicted proteins | sample HigsolmetaAR205D_FD_184837 | JGI IMG/M metagenome (GOLD analysis project Ga0207869, IMG submission 184837) | Ionic liquid and high solid enriched microbial communities from the Joint BioEnergy Institute, USA - AR20-5-D (SPAdes) (version 2) ...
GGCTTGTTTCGATTGAAACATTGGTTTACGCTTCGTTTTGTTCAGTTTTCAAGGATCTATCAAAAGCGACTTTTCTATTATATCACAAACTCAAATCAACATCAAGTTTTTCATCCGTATCTAACGGACGATTAATAATATATCATGAAAAAAGTCCCTTGGCAACCACTTTTTTAAAAAAATTTTTCTTCATTGTTCTAAAGTCAAAAAAGAATACAATATTGCATTACTTTTTGGCGTTAAATAATTAGGTTAGGTGAATAAATGGTGCATTTTAACTTTTAAAATATCCCATATTGCTTAAAAAACAGATAGGTCATTTTCATTTTATCGTAAAAATGTTTTTATTCACTCAGTCCATTTGGTACATAATCTCCTATTAACTAGACAAAAAATTATCTACATAGGAACAACCATCGTAAAATAGCCGTTCAAAACGAAATGTGTACTCATAATATGATGACTCTCCAAATACGAAAGAACATCTATCAACTGTCTCTACTTTAGGAGGACTGGAAGGCTGTATTGAATAGGAATTTGTGATTTGTAAAATTCCATGTCATAAACGTCAGATTGTAAACATAACTTATCAGAATAATAGTGTTCAAATTAGCCTTTGCCCCTTCTAGGTTATGACGGAAACGGAAAATGAAGCTTTTGAGCAAAAACAGGAAACAATCCTTCCTTCATTTCTAAATCAAAATGCTTGACGCCGATAAGAGCTTCATTTTATTTTATAAAGATACTTACTTAATTTCATAATAAATTAAAATTGCTTAAAGAATCCAAAAAAGAATTGAAAATACCAATGATCCAAATTTCGATAAGGAGGGATGAGGAGAATGGATTGGATGGACTTTCATATATTAGTGAAACTTGTCATTTCAGCAGTATTAGGACTAATCATTGGTTTGGAACGGGAATTAAAAAGAAAACCGGTCGGATTGAAAACTAGTTTGGTTATATCGATCGTCAGCTGCTTGTTGACGATCGTTTCAAGTGAGTCTGCTTATGTATTTCCCGCAAATCATGATGTGAATATCACGATGGATCCTCTCCGTCTTGCAGCCCAAATTGTTTCAGGGATTGGTTTTTTAGGAGCGGGCGTCATTTTGCGCAGAGGCAATGACAGTATATCAGGTTTGACAACTGCTGCGATTATCTGGGGTGCCGCCGGGATTGGAATTGCAGTCGGAGCCGGATTTTACGTTGAAGCGATTGCTGGCGTTGTTTTACTGATCATCAGCGTAGAAATAATTCCCCTTGTTTTTCTTGTGATTGGGCCTAAAAAATTGCGTGAAAAAGAAGTATTGCTCAAAATGACCATTAAAAATAAAGAACAGATTCAAGAAGTGATTGATATTATTCAAAAAGATAAAATTACAATCGACAATATTCATATTAAAGACCTGAAAGACGGAAATACTCATCTCCTAGAACTAAATGTGTCCGTAGATTTCCGGAGAAGGACTACTCAACTGTACTATTCTGTTTCTGAAATTCCCGGAGTGGAAAACGTGGAAATCGAAAGTCTTTAGTTTTTTTAGACGCTTATATTGTTGTGTAACAAAGGACCTCTTCGCCATGAATGCAGCAACGGAAAGAATAAAAAAATAAAAAAAAACCTCTTGTCTTTTTAACACAAAATAATTATAATGTAATTGTTCGTTTTAAGAGTTGCAAATAATATCGGGGCATTAGCTCAGCTGGGAGAGCGTCGTGCTGGCAGCGCGAAGGTCAGGGGTTCGAGCCCCCTATGCTCCATCATAAAAACATGAATTTAGTGCGGTTTGACCATATGGCAACCGCACTGTTTTTTTATTCATTTTGTTATTTGCTTATTGGAGTTTTATACGATTGTTCAACCAACACTCTTTGAATGCTGTTCGTATAAAGACAACGAAGACCTAAAAAAATTCAATTTACCTCAATATCGATTCTACTTAAGGTCCCTTGTTCTCCATATATACTGGATAAATGAATGAAAAAAGGCCTTTCCTAAAAAAGGAAGGTTTTTTATTTAAATCAAATAACGAGTTGTCCTCTATCATCATAAAAGTTTCCACACTATGATGGGACTGAGTCGTTATTGTTCGTGTAAGGATCATTTTCAAACAATAAATGTGTTGAAAAAGGCACGCTGCCTCAACGCTTTGCAAAAAATCTTCATTCACTATTTCTTTTATGACTATGATCTTTTTGTTTGTCGTTCCGCCCATTTATTTCGTTCACCGTCATCGGACAGTTCTTCTGCAAACGGGTGGCTGTCTCGTTCTTGAGAAGGCATTTTCGAAGATCGAAGCTCCGCCGAATTCAAATTATTGTTTGGGGCCGCTTCTTCATTCCATTTTCCCATCTTCCGCCCCTCCTTTCTCATCTTTTTGGTTTAGATGAAAAACTCTCATAAGACAATAAATCCAGAATTTTTGTTTAATAAAAAGCGATCTTATCCATATGGAGAAGTTTCGTTTATAGTTTTAGTTTATCGAAGTTCCAAAAAAACATGCTCCGACTTGAGAGTCTTTGTTCTCTAGTTATGCAATGCCGACAAAACGGACATACTGATAGACAGAAAATAAAGGAGCTGGATGCGGAATGGCTTTTTACCGGATTTTTCTGCGCTGGCCGCTTGTCGGCCGTGTATTAGCCATCTCAGTGGCCATTATCGTGGCAGCCGGAGTCATTATTCACTTCTTGGAACCGGTCACTTTTCCTACTATATTTGAAGGAATCTGGTGGGCTGTGATCACCGCCTCCACGGTTGGCTACGGAGATTACGTTCCCGCAACATTAGAAGGGCGGCTAATCGGATTGATTTTAATTTTTGCCGGCGCCGGATTTTTAACGACTTATTTCGCCTCATTAGCAGCAACCGCGGTCACTCGTCAAAATGCCTATATAGATGGCAAAGAAACATTTAAGGAAGACCGCCATATCGTCATTATCGGCTGGAATGAACGATCGCGTGCGTTTATTCATCGTTGGTCTCTCTTAAAAAATTCCAAGTCCATCTTGTTGATCGATGAGTCTTTGCACCAAAATCCATTTTCAGATGGCAGAGTGCACTTTATTAAAGGAGTTCCTTATCAAGACGACACCTTGCAAAAAGGAAATGTAAAGCAAGCCGATCTCGTTTTGATTACAGCAGATCAGGATAAAAACGAACGTCAAGCGGATATGGCCACCATCTTAACGATTATCGCTGTAAAAGGAATGAATCCAAACGTCTATTGTTTAGCAGAAATTTTAACGGCAGAACAAGTAGAAAATGCTAAAAGAGCCGGTGCAGATGAATTGATTCATACGAATCAGCTTGCAAGTTTCGCTATGTTGAACAGCTTGCTTTGCCACGGAATGTCTGACGCCGTAATGGATCTATTAGATCATGTGAATGGAAGTCATTTCAAAACGATCGTAATGGAAGACGAGTGGGATGGGTTGACCTTTCGACAGTTAAGCAATGTGCTCATCCAAAAACAAATGCTTCTGCTCGGAGTGAAGCGGGAAGAAGACGTAATCATCAACCCCCCACCTGAATTAACAATGAAAAAAAGTTTTCAGCTGATCATTATATCCGATTAGTCTATCAACAAAGACTCGATGTCACGCACAAGCTGTCTTCCAAACTGGATATACTCTTCCGGAAATTCAGCATCTTTCTCTTGCGGTTCCGAAAATTGATTAAAAGAGGCGGCCAAATTTCCGGAGGAAGCATAATCGTCCAAGCCGCGCTGATATACATGATTCATTAAAAATGGCCTCCCTAGTTTCACAGTTACACCTGCTGAATCCAATTGGCCGTCTACAGCCGTAAATGGGATGCGTAAAAATTGATAACCTTCATCATCGCTGATTTTATAATCGAACGATCCATGATCATAATCCCAATTCCCGCCAATTTGAAACCCTTTTGGTTTTAATGATTGTTCCAGATTATATAAAGAATAATGCCGCCCCTCTATTTTCGAAGGTATTTGAATCATTGCAATTCCCTCCTTTCTTTTTAGTATTTACAGCTTATCTTAAAGAATCCGTCATTTTGTTTTTAACGCAATGCTTCTCCCTTATGTATGGCTTTGTTTGTTTTTAAGCTTGCAGTGTTTCATGTTTTTGGAATAAAATAAGCGGCTTTATGGTCTTTATTCTTACACAGTCTTGGAGTTTTGATCTTGATGGAAAGTTTGTGAGTGGTCCATTTTCGCACAACATGCCACACTTATAACTTGAAGCATCTTTAGTTTTCAATTTAGGAGATCAAGAAAGAGGAGAATCAATCATAGCTGCAGGGAAAACCAAGCAGCATGAAGAACGAGATATCATTCATCACTTGGATTGCCCTGAAGCTGGTCAAAGTAAAAGAAGGTCTAAGTTCAGACTTTTGAACTTGGGGAAGAGACAAGGTTTTCAGCTGCTGTAAAAGTATGACCCATAATCGACAAATCAGCAGTTCCATGACTTTGGAAGAAGCTGATGATGAATATGCTTTTTGGAGACTGCACAAACAAAAAACGAATGTTTGCGCCATCTCCATCTTTTGGTATGAAACTAGCTGTTTTTCATTTCGGTAACAGGAACTTCCAGACTTTTGTTTCGCAATATCAATACCATGTTTACCAACAGAAACGCCATAGTGACATAAAATATAAGCTTTATGTTATAAGCCGCAGCAATCGAACTTCCTAACAAAGGCCCCAGCAAATTTCCAAGAAACCGTGCGGAAGAATTGATTCCAAACGCCGTTCCTTGGAGATTGGCGGGGGCTAATTTCTTGACCAAAACGTTTAACGAAGGGATCATTCCTCCGGTAAATAGTCCTAGAAAAAAGCGTCCAATAAGCAAAAGAGTGATATTTTTGGCTAACACTTGGGGCAAGAAAGCCAAGGCAGACATCGTGAGGGATATGATTAAAATTTTTCGCTGCCCAATTTTATCTCCTATTCTCCCTAAAATAGGGGAGCCAATCAGATTGGCGATGCCAGTAACTGCACTGACGAGTCCGACTATAAAGGCCAAATGTCTTCCGTGATATAGTGTTTTTGTGTATAGTGTGATGATGGGCTGAATGCTCATCATGGCCAATTGTGTAATTGTGGCCGCAATAAAGACAGGGAGAAGCGGTTTTAACGATTTCCAATTCTTTTTTTGTTTTAATGTCTTTTCTTTCTTGACCGTTGCTGTCTCTTTTATAAAGATCATGACCACCAGCCCGGCTAATAAAATAAGGCTTCCTGTGAGAAAAAATACTCCTTCAAATCCAACCAGCTCAGACAATATTCCGCCAATCAACGGGCCGATCAGCGTACCGACAATTTGACCCGTTTGCAACGTTCCGAGCGCCTTTCCCGAGTCTTTGTCCGGCGTCACAGAAGCCTGCAATGAAATGGACATCGAAATAAAACCGGAAAATAAACCATTGATTAGTCGCAAACCAAGCAATTGCCAAGGACTTGTCACAATCCCCATTAAAATGGTCACAATCCCCATCCCGACGGAAGAACGTAGCAGCATCACTTTCCGTCCATATTTATCGGCCAAAGAACCCCATAATGGTTGAAATAAAAAAGAAGTGATAAATTGAGCTGAGAAAATCCATCCTGTCCAATGTTCCACATTTTGGATATGATGAACTCCCAGTTTCTCAATATATAACGGTAAAAACGGTATGATAAGACTCATGCCGGCAGCTTGTAAAAAATTAGCCGGCCATAAAACCCATAAAGTACGTTTCCAGTACATGAAATATCACCTACCCGTTCAGAATAATAAACTACTTGTTTTTAAGAATCCACTAAACAGGTAGTCTCCAATTTACTTTATCTAAAAAAGTATAGATTTTTAGTAGATGAGTTTCCTTCTATCATGCTATGCAAAGACAAAATAAAACATTTCATTGCAAGGGTTTGCTATTCGTTATTCATTTCATACCCAATATAAAGTATTTTGAAACTCGGCAGTCTGGAATGCTGTAATTGTTTTGTACGACAAGCTGTTATCCATTTTTTCCTTATGATAAAGTTAGGGGAGAGACTCACTCCCCCCTCTTTTATCCTTTATACACGTAAAGTTTCATATTTTGATCTCGGCGAAAATGTTGATTGTTGTCAGAGTTCTTTGCCGATTCCCACTCACTGCTTGGAACTTCTTTGCAATTCTTTTCAATCCACTCGTTGATTTTCTGATCGCGTCCCATTCCCATGCCTGAAGAAATCAGGAAATATTTCACTTCACCCGCTTTTGCCATCTTTTCAAGCTTCTGAGGCGTCAAAACAGGATCACTTCCTAAAAATCCTCCCATCGCCATCACAGCATAATTGGTTTTCAACATGAATGGAGCGGCGGTTGTCGCACTATCAACAGCTAACATAAATTTTTCCCCATGATAGTGTTTTTCTAAATAATTCAGGAGTTTTGTATTCACTTCTTCTTCCATCATTCCGCCTCTTTGTCTAAAATCTGTTTGGCCACTCGGCCTTCCGACACTTTGTCCGCTATGGAACATCCCGGCTGGTGCTCCACCCGGTTGTGCAGAGTTCCTTTTTTCATCCATCATCGGGCCAAATGATTGACTCGTAGGTCCTGCAACTGGAATTGTGCTGTTTCCCCCATGTAAAACGGTCGTAAGTCCCCAATAAAACGGAAGGATCAGCACGGCAAGCATTCCCGCAACAGACAGGAAGTAAGCAGCTTTTTCTCGATTTTGCATGATCGTCAAGAACACGAATAAAATAACTCCAACTATCGCAGTAAAAGCCATCCATGTTTCCGATACAGCTTCTCTATTTTGGAATAAGATCAATGTTTCAAAGAAAGAGGTAGCTAGAATAGCCGCAGGCAAAAGCCAACTTGGCCATCCTTGCTTCTTCTTGTAGAAATCCCATAAGATTATCCAGCCCATTCCGACTAACCCCGCAATGGCAGGACCCATCATACTTAAATAATACTGATGGAAAAATCCCGCGATGCTGAAAAAGATCATCATCGGTATAAGCCATGCCAGCCAAAAGATCGCAAATTTATGCTGCATCGTAAATTCTCTCGTTTTCCGATACGATACAATTAATCCAATAACCGAAAAGAGGACGAATGGCAACAGCCAACTAATTTGACCGGCTAATTCTTTCGAGAAGAGTCGGGTTACACCGGGATTTCCGGTTCCAAACATTCCCCTTCCCATTCCTCCATTCCCCATCAAGTGTTTACCGCCATCTTGGCCAAAGGAGGGAGGAAATTCTCCATTTCCCGGTGTTCTATTCCCATAGGGCATTCCTTGTTGAGAACTCCCGTTTCCGTTTTCAAACTGCTTTTGATTTTGCTCCATGTTCGGCATTCCTTTGAAAGCTCTGCCATTTCCATGGTCCATTCCTGTTAAACGTGAGATCCCATTATAGCCTAAAGCCAGTTCAAGTACAGAGTTTGTCTGGCTGCTTCCGATGTAAGGGCGCTTATCTTTCGGCACCATGTCCACAATCGTCGCCCATGAAAGGGATACGACAAGGAGCACAACGGTTGCCGCAATCAACTGTACCATTCGTTTCGTCCATTTTGATTTCGCCGCGATAAAATAAAAAAGATAAAACGCCGGTAATACCATATAAGCTTGCAGCATTTTAATGTTAAAACCAATTCCGACGAGAAAAAAACTCAATAATAACCAGCGAATTTTTTGTTTTTCCACTGCTTTCATTAAAGACCATGTGGCCATTAAGAGCGTCATAATGAGAATACTGTCTACATTATTTGTACGTACAACGGCTACAAAGATGGGTGTGCATGCCAATACTAAGCTGGACAGTAAAGCTGCTTTTCGTCCAAATTGAGGTTTGATAATGACATACATGAGCCATACGGATATTACCCCTGCAAGTGCTTCCGGCAACAGAACACTAAAGTCGCTTAATCCAAAGAGATACGCACTAAGCGCTTGGATCCACAACGCAACGGGAGGCTTATCCACGGTAATAAATCCCGCAGGATCGAAGGATGCATAGAAAAACGTATGGAAGCTTGTCAACATACTTTTAACAGCCACCGTATAATATGTATTGGATCCGGCATCCTTTAACCGATAAAAATTAAGAAAAATCGAGAGAAGGAGAATTCCTAACAATAAAAAATCGATTCTTCCTTTTAATTTCATTCTCATAATTATTATTCGCTCCTTTTTTAAAGTAGAGAATCCCGCTCTCAAATAATAAAATTCTTACAATGAATACATTTTCGGAGAATCTTTATAAAGCCCGCTTATGCCCCAGTTCGACCCTTATTTGAAACCGTGTTGATCATATAAAATTTTCCTTAATTTTTTCTTAACGAATGTTTGATGAAACGAAGGAGGAGAAAATAAAAAAAGCTTTTGTTGTTTGTGAAGGCAAGAAATTGGAGGAAAAATCAAGAAAGCAATAAACGGAATTTTCATTTTCGAATTTCTTGACAAAAGTTTGATAAGATATATCCCGATAGAAAGCGGCAATAAAAAAGCTCCTTGACTTAGGTTTATCCTAAGAAGGAGCTACATTAGCAAACTGACACTGAAATGTGACCGCCGTTTTTTATGATAGAAAGCACTTCGTTTTAGATATAAAAGAATATGATTGCGTCAGAAAGACATATACTTTTCCAATCGAAAGGCCAACTAAAATTCCTGCCCCTACAAGCGTCAATACTTTTAAATCCAATTTTGCTGCTAAGATTCTTTTCTACCACTCCTGCGATTAATCCCGCTGTATAGTCAGCAGAAGGAAAACCAGGTTGTTAAAGGTCCGGTCCAGCCACCGAAGAAAAAACCGACAATATCGCCAATGGCAGACATGAAACTTTTATAAACAACACTTACTCTCTCTCCATTTCAAAGAAAATAAAAAAGCCCTATTTTCGACTTCTCCATGCGTTCGTGTCAATTCCTTAAACTCTCCCGCGTTCGTTCCTCACTCAGTCCGATTTACGGTTGACACTTCTCTATATAAAAGACCCTTATTTTATATCTCATTTAAGCTTAGAAATTGATTGTTCATTCTCCGGTATTGCTGATTAATACTTTTTCTGGTTGAATAAAAGTAATAATCTACCGAATGAATTTTAATATACCCTAAAATATTCCATCTTCTTAATATTAAAATTTTTTAAAAAATAAAGGGGAGAGAAAAAAAATATGAAGACTAAAAAGCAAAATATATTGGATCTAGTTATGTATTCTGTATTTTTAATTTTCTTTATTTATTGGTTTATAAAGGATGATATGCCATCCACTTATTTATGGATATTAATTATTGTGTATGCTTCAATAATTGCTTATAAACTAAAAACAATTTTCACCTCAAAAAAATAAACTAAAGATGTGTAGCTCACAAAGCAGATTCCTTACCTTCTTTTACGAATTGTTCAATGCGCTTTTTTAATGGCCCATTTGCAATCATTCTTGTTTCAACTTATTCACCAACTTGAACAACAAACAAATCCGGCACGATTTGGGGCACGAAAGCACCCCCATCACGGGCGGATACGTAAAATACGAAAAATAAAAAAAGAATCGAAAAAAAGATTTTCGGAGTACATGTCAAACTATTTTTGTACTCCGAAAATCTGCTCTTTTCTCGATTCTTCGAAAAACGTCGTTATTTCAATCGTTTTTCAAGTTCCGCTTTCTTCTCTTCATAGCCTGGTTTGCCGAGAAGGGCAAACATGTTGACTTTATAAGCTTCCACTCCCGGTTGGTCAAACGGATTGACTCCGAGCAGGTAGCCGCTCATGGCACAGGCTTTTTCAAAGAAGTACACTAAATATCCGAACGTATACTCATCCATTTTTGGAATGCGAACGATTAAATTCGGAACACCGCCGTCTGTGTGAGCGAGCATCGTGCCTTCAAACGCTTTATTGTTCACAAAATCAACCGTTTTGCCGGCAAGATAGTTCAAGCCGTCAAGATCGTTTTCTTCCGCTTCGATGGTCACTTCATGGCGTGGATTTTCGACTTTAATGACCGTTTCAAAAAGATCACGGCGTCCTTCTTGAATATATTGCCCTAATGAATGAAGATCAGTGGAAAAGTTTGCAGAAGAAGGATAAATGCCTTTTTGGTCTTTTCCTTCGCTTTCTCCGAATAATTGTTTCCACCATTCCGCAAAGTATTGCAGTCCCGGTTCATAATTGATGAGCAATTCGGTCGTTTTTCCTTTATTGTATAAAATATTTCTCACTGCTGCATATTGGTAAGCCAAATTGTTTTCCAACTCGGAATGGCCGAAATCTTCACGAGCTTGAGCAGCACCTTTCATCATCGCTTCAATATCCGCTCCGCTTACCGCAATCGGCAAAAGTCCTACTGCCGTCAATACAGAATAGCGGCCGCCGACATCGTCCGGAATCACAAAGGTCTCGTACCCTTCTTCATCGGCCACTGTTTTCAACGCGCCTTTTGCTTTATCGGTAGTAGCATAAATTCTTTTGCGCGCTTCTTCTTTTCCGTATTTTTCCTCCAACAACTTACGGAAAATTCGGAAGGCAATGGCAGGCTCAGTCGTCGTTCCCGATTTAGAAATCACATTAATGGAGAAATCCTTGCCTTCGAGAAAATCCATGACATCCTTCATATAAGTGGAGCTAATATTGTTGCCGGTAAAAATAATTTGCGGCGTTTTTCTTTTTTCGCTTGGAAGAGCGTTATAAAAACTGTGATTGAGCATTTCAATGGCAGCTCTTGCACCTAAATAAGAACCGCCGATTCCAATCACAAGCAGCACATCGGAATCTTGTTGTATCTTTGCCGCCGCTTTTTGGATGCGAGCAAACTCTTCTTTGTCATAGTCAACAGGCAGGTCGATCCATCCAGTAAAATCACTGCCTTGTCCCGTTTTCTCATGAAGAGCATGGTGAAATACTTTTACAGCGTCTTGCAAATAGCGAATTTCATGTTCTCCAAAAAAAGTTAAGGCTTTTGAGTAATCGAATTGAATATGTGTCATATTGCAGCCTCCGTAGGAAATATTTTCAACTTAACTTTATCGAATGAAAAAAAAATAATCAAGCTGTAGCCTTAAGAAGGAAACGATTACAAATTTGACATTATTTCAAACTCCTATAATCAGTTATTATATGGTTCAATATCCATTTTTTATAATGAAATCAGCAGGGGCTGTTCTATACAGCCCCTGCCAAAAAAGATTTTAAATGCCCTTTATAAAGAAGCTTTTAAAATCGAAAGCACATCGTCGCGATTGAGAGCATGGAAATTGCCAAATTCCCCACGGAACATGGCCTTATCTGCAATCTCTTCCAAGCGTGAATCGTCAGTCGTAATCAGCCAAACGAGATGGAGCGCCAAGCGAACTCCAAAATTCCCGCAGTTTTTGGATTCCTTCCAATCCTGCTTCTTCCGGCGTTTTTCCTGTTGGATCCACGTCGAAGACACGGACCGCTAATTGTTGAAAACGTTCCGGACGAACATGCAAGTTATGTTTCATCCAGTTTGGGAAAAGAATCGCCAGCCCACCGGCATGTGGAATATCATATACGGCGGAAACTGCATGTTCAATATTATGAGTAGCCCAATCGCCGCGGTAGCCCATTTGCAGCATGCCGTTTAAAGCGATCGTTCCGGCAAACATAATCGTTTCGCGCAGCTGGTAATTTTCCAAATCTTCGATAAGCTTAGGAGCTGTTTCTATTATGGTTTTTAAAGCCCCTTCACACATCCGGTCTTGGAGAGGAGTGTCTTTGGCATCGTGAAAATATTGTTCAAAAATATGAGTCATCATATCGACAATCCCATAAACGGTTTGATCTTTCGGTACGGTAAACGTATGGGTCGGGTCGCAAATAGAGAATTTCGGAAATACGAGCGGGCTTTTCCAGCTCACTTTTTCTTTCGTTTCCCAATTGGTGATGACGGATCCTGCGTTCATTTCTGATCCAGTCGCTGCATGAGTCAACACCGTTCCAAAAGGCAATGCCGACTCGACTTCCACTTTTTTCATGACAATATCCCATGGATCTCCATCAAACTTTGCTGCTTCCGCAATGGCTTTCGTGCAGTCAATAACGCTTCCGCCGCCAACCGCTAATATAAAATCAATTCCTTCTCTTTTGCATATATCTGCTCCTTTTCTAACGGTTGAAATCCGCGGATTCGGCTCCACCCCGGAAAGCTCATGCACTTGGACATCGATTTCTTTCAACAAAGAAAGCACGCGGTCATAAAGTCCGTTTCTTTTAATGCTTCCTCCCCCGTAAACAAGAAGCACATTTTTTCCGTATTTCGGAACTTCCGTTTTCAGCTCCTCCAGTTGTCCCTTCCCGAAAATCCACTTCGTCGGATTATAAAAAGTAAAATTATCCATACCGCACTCTCCTTTCTATCCTAACTATGTTATTATGTAACATTTTCTATATATTTTTCAAAACATCCACCTTTTTAAAGTAGTGGAAGTTTTGAAATGAAAAATTTACCGGATGGCAAAAAGAATAGGACGTCTTCTTCTGCTGCAAACTATAATAAAGAATCGTAAAGAAGGAGGTTTGTCTTATGAGTGCTCTTCAAAGAGTGGCGCTTATCTTTACTATATTAGGAGCCATCAATTGGGGATTAATTGGCTTTTTTCAGTATGATCTAGTAGCCGCCATTTTCGGTGGGCAAGATTCGGCTCTTTCACGAATCATTTACGGCATTATAGGCATCGCCGGATTAATCAATCTCGGTCTGTTGTTTAAGCCGAACGAATCACTTGAACACGATCCTGAACCCAACACGGCTGATTAAACATTTTTGGTCTTGAAGACGAAAGAAATTTTCGACAAAAGCGAAAGGCATCGCTTGGACAGACATAAAAACAAAAAGGCGGCTGAATCATACGACATTATCATCATTTGAAGCGGACAGCCGCTAACATCTCCTGCCAAAGTTATTTCGCTGCTCCTTTCTCAAACTGAATTCCTTTCTCCGCACAAAAAAGAAGAAGGCGCTCGTCCTTCTTCTTTTTATATTTCTTCCTTTTACATCGGTTTAAAAAATCTGACTCATCTATTTACTTATACCCAGCCTCTAAATTTAGCCGCTTCCGCTGTACGGCGGACTCCAATCATATAAGCAGCCAAGCGCATATCAATATTTCTGGATTGGGCGGTATCGTATACCGTGTTAAAAGCTTTCACTAATTTCTCTTTTAATCGCTCATTTACTTCTTCTTCTGTCCAATAATATCCTTGGTTATTTTGCGTCCATTCAAAATAAGAAACCGTTACGCCGCCGGCGCTGGCCAGCACGTCCGGAACAAGAAGGACGCCGCGATTCGTTAAAATTTTTGTCGCCTCCATCGTCGTAGGTCCGTTAGCCGCTTCTACCACAATGGACGCCTTAATATTATGTGCATTTTCTGAGGTAATTTGATTTTCTACTGCTGCCGGCACTAAAATGTCACATTCCAATTCCAGAAGCTCTTTATTCGTGATCGTATTTTCAAATAATGTTGTGACGGTGCCAAAACTGTCACGGCGATCCAGCAAGTAATCGATATCAAGGCCATCCGGATCATACAGAGCCCCGTAAGCGTCTGAAATTCCGACAATTTTAGCTCCTTCATCATACAAGAATTTGGCCAAGAAGCTTCCCGCATTGCCAAAACCTTGGATAATGACTTTCGCTCCTTTTATATCAATGCCTCGCTTCTTCGCCGCTTCTTTAATGCAAATGGTCACACCTTGAGCGGTGGCTTTTTCCCGTCCTTGCGATCCCCCTAATACAAGAGGTTTGCCTGTAATAAAACCAGGGGAATCAAATTCGCGCAGTCGGCTGTATTCATCCATCATCCAGGCCATAATTTGAGAATTTGTGTACACATCAGGCGCCGGAATGTCTTTTGTCGGTCCTACCAATTGGCTGATCGCTCGGACATAGCCGCGGCTTAATCGTTCGATTTCTCCCATCGACATCTGTCTCGGATCGCAGACAATCCCGCCTTTTCCGCCGCCATATGGAAGATTCACGATGCCTGATTTGATCGTCATCCACATAGACAGCGCTTTCACTTCATCTTCAGTGACATCCGGATGAAAGCGAACTCCTCCTTTTGTCGGGCCGGTTGCATCGTTATGCTGTGCTCGGTAGCCGGTAAATACTTTTGTGGTTCCATCATCCATGCGGACCGGTATCCGAACCGTCAGCATACGCATTGGTTCTTTCAACAGTTCATACATTTCTTCATTATATCCCAATCGGACAAGAGCCTCTTTGATTACACTTTGAGTAGAAGTAAATAGATTTAAATTTTCCGTCATAAATTTCGCCTCTTTACACCTTTTTCATCTTTACTATTATAATAACATTTTGATGATTCGTTCAACCGCCCTTTGAAAAGTTCTTTTCATTACGGATCAGAAACATCAAGACGAATAACGGTTTTATCATGTTTTTTCAAAAAAATTTCTCATCCTTTCCAGTCTTTCCATTACTTTCAGAGATTTCGTTCGACGTCTTTTATCTCTCATTTATTATTGTAATCATCGCGAAATTCAAAATTGTCTATAAAAAAGCATGATTAACGAATTCTTCCGCTGATGGCGACAAAACCATTTTTTCACTCAAAACGCTTCCGACACTGTTTTGGCTTGCATATGAAGAAGCAAATAATCCGGCCCTCCCGCTTTTGAATCAGTACCTGACAAATTAAATCCCCCAAAAGGCTGGTATCCTACGATCGCACCTGTACACCCTCTGTTGAAATATAAGTTCCCTACATGAAAATCTTCGCGCGCTTTTTCCAAGTTTCGTCGATCATTGGAAATAACGGCCCCGGTTAATCCATATTCCGTATTATTCGCAATTTCCAGCGCATGTTCAAAATTTTTCGCCTTCGCAAACGCAACAACCGGACCAAAAATTTCTTCCTGCATAATCCGAGCATCCGGTTCCACGTCCGCTATAATGGTCGGCTCTATATAATATCCTGTTGAATCGTCTCCTGTGCCCCCAATAATGATGTTTCCTTCTGTTTTGCCGATTTCGATATATCTCATAATTTTTTGAAAAGAAGAGGGATCAATAACCGGCCCCATTTTGGTTTCAAAACAAGCGGGGTCGCCGATTTTCCATGTTTTCGCCAAATTGGCTGCCCGATGAAGAACTTCGTCATATACCTCTTCCAATACAACAGCCCGTGAACAGGCAGAACATTTTTGCCCGGAAAAACCAAAAGCGGAAGCGACGATGGATTGAGCAGCCAACTCCAAATCGGCTTCCTTATCCACCACGATCGTATCCTTTCCACCCATTTCTGCTATGACTCGTTTTAGCCAAATTTGGTCGGTTTGTTTCTTTGCCGCTCTTTCATAAATTCGAAGTCCAACATCACGAGAACCGGTAAATGAAATAAACCTCGTTTTCGGATGATCGACTAAAAAATCGCCTATTTCCGAACCGCTTCCCGGAACAAATTGAAGCACACCGTCAGGCAAACCGGCTTCTTTCAACACTTCCACCAATTTTGCCGCCACCACAGGCGTTGTGGAAGCCGGTTTCAACATTACTGTATTTCCTGTTACAAGTGCAGCAACCGTCGTTCCCGCGGTTATGGCCAACGGAAAGTTCCACGGAGAGATCACCACTCCCACTCCGAGCGGTATATAATGATATCGATTGCGTTCTCCTTCTCTGCTTAGGACAGGAGCGCCATCTTTTATTTTCAGCATTTGTCGTCCATAATACTCCATAAAGTCAATGGCTTCCGCCGTATCAGCATCCGCTTCTATCCACGATTTCCCGGCTTCTTTCACCATGAGAGCCGAGAATTCATGCTTTCGGCTGCGGATGATGGCCGCTGCTTTAAACAAAATGTCCGCACGCATTTCAGGTTTCGTTTTACGCCAAGATTCAAACGCTTCTGCAGCTGCTTGAATCGCTTTTTCCGCCAATTCTTGATTGGCTTTGGAAACGAAGCCGATCACTTCTGTTTTGTTCGCAGGATTCCGGGAAATGATTTTCTCTTTCGTTGTGATGAGTTTGCCATCGATCACAAGCGGATATTCTTGCCCCAAATGTTGATTTGTCCTCTTTAAAGCTTCTTGAAACGCTTCCCGATTGTTCTCATTCGTAAAATCTGTCAACGGTTCATGTTGATAAGCTATCATCTTTTTCCCTCCTGAACATGAAATTGGAATCAGCGGAACACGATAAAACAGGCAATCATCCATGAAGTTCAGATAAAAATCATCTTTTTGTTTGGAAATCAGCTTATTACATGATATCGAAAAAGGCTTTTTTTCATGCAAAAATAAAACCGAACGGCTTTGCCGTTCGATT